>JACCDV011096522.1_pt1 | contig 15822 bp, 14 predicted proteins | sample 7446131 | NCBI WGS metagenome assembly JACCDV01 (sample SAMN15323448, study PRJNA562643) | freshwater metagenome | isolation source: river surface water | place: USA:Blue River Watershed | collected 2017-08-17 | reverse complement strand
GGTCACATATCGGTAATTAGGATTGCGTTGGCGGTTTTGGCCAGTGCGGCGCCCAAACACGCCAAGGAGGCTTTTCTGGAAGAACTAATCGTACGGCGTGAGTTGGCTGAGAATTATTGTTATTATACTAAAAATTACGCCACCCTACAGGCGGCACACTCTTGGGCACAAACTACACTTTTTGCACACAGTCAAGATAAACGCGACTACCTTTATGATTACGCCGAGTTTCGCGATGCTTTAACCCATGACGATTTGTGGAATGCCGCTCAGAGACAGATGATAGAAGAGGGGAAAATGCACGGTTATATGCGTATGTACTGGGCGAAAAAAATTTTGGAATGGACACCAGATCCGCAGACGGCGATTGATATTGCCTTAAAGTTAAATGATTACTTTGAGCTTGATGGTCGTGATAGTAGTGGAGTAGTAGGTGTCATGTGGTCGATTTGCGGCCTACATGATCGCGCTTGGAATGAACGTCCGATTTTCGGTAAAATTCGTTATATGAATTATGCTGGTTGTAAGCGTAAGTTCGATGTGCGTGCTTATATCGACCGCTACGGCAGAAGCGGTGAGGATCTATTTGGTGTCAATCAAGTAACGCGGGATAAAGACTCCTAAAGTGAGAATAAAAGCGCCAATAATAAAAAACAAAGTGAACGAAAAGATGCCGAGTAAGAGCGCTCCCAAAAAGGCACCGACGACGTTGGCCGCTGGTCGTAGTAGTCTAAACAAGCTCATTAGGGCTGCGTCTTTGCCGTTGATTTGTTTGAAGAAATAACTTTCGGTCGTAACTTCGACCAGGCTGGCTCCGATACGATTGACAAACATAATGCCCATCCAGCCCAGTATGCCAACTCCGCCCATGATGCCGAAGCTAGCAGTGGTGATAGCAATCACCAAAAAACCAAGTGCCATCATTTCTTGTTCGCCCAGCCACTTGTCCGCTATGATACCGGTTGGGAATTCAAATAACACATAGGCGATCAGTCCAGCCGAAATAATCAAAGCAATCTCTTGCCAACTAAAGCCAACTACGGAAAATAGATATAAAGGCACATAGATAATTATCCACGAAAAGAACAGTTGTAATAAAAAGTGTGCCAGAATTACTGTCGCTAAATTTTTGTCTTGATAGGCGGCCTTGATAATCGGAAGCATGGGCAAATCTTCATACACTGGATCATAAAAGTGTCGAAACGCTCCCACTAAAATAGCCACAAAAATTAACCCAACACCCGCTGAAGCAAAAAATAGCTGTGTGTAATCATTGTGCCCGGACATCAAGAAGCCCATTGATAGTGGAGCAAAAACAGCCGCAGCGCTCATGAGAGATAACGTCAGGCCACGCTTTTTGCCAGTATCGGCTTCACTTTTGCCAATGAGGGTTTCAGAAAATACGTCAATCACTAAGTATACTAGGGGATTAATGGCCAAAAAGAGCCCCAGAGCGAGAATCAGTACTAGGGGAGAACTAAAGAGGGCCAATAATAGTAGAAGTGTCGTTGCTGCTAACATAATGGCAATACCGACCAAAACATTGCCGAAACGTGTTAATAGTTTCGGAAAAATCAAAAAGATGCCAACCGCCGCTAACGCGCCGGCCCCATGTAATACCCCAACTGCCGTGGGATGAAGATAAGTGCCAATGAAACTTGAGGTATTATAAGCGACGAGTAGAGTGTGATAAGAAAAAATAATCGCCAAGAGATAAACAAAAGCATAATGAATTTGCCGGGTACTATTTCTTAGATGGCTATGCCGATAGAAGTCCATAGCATAAGTGTACTAGAGTTAGTAGATTGAGATGATCTGGCAATGTGGAGAAAGGCCCTGGTTGCTTTGCAACCAGGGCCTTTCTTTATCCGTCTTATAATCCAATCAAGACTGGTATCACCATTGGTGACTTTTGCGTCTTTTGCATTAAAAAACTAGAAACTGTGTCGGTTAATTCATCTTTAACGTAATCAAGATCAAGCGGGTTCATGCGCTCAGTATGTCGCTCAATGGTTTTCTTGATTAATACGCGCGCTTCCGATAGGAGTTGCTGATTTTCGCGTAGATAGACGAAGCCACGGGAAATAATGTCCGGTGACTTACGGAGTTTGCCAGTTTTTGCATTGACGGTCGCGATAATCACAAACATACCATCTTGAGCGAGTGACATACGGTAGCGTAAGACTACTTCTTGTCTGGTACCGACAGTGAAGCCGTCTACCAACACTTGCTCATTAGGAATCTTGACCGATAACTTGGTGATTTCGGTACCATTTTTAATCTCAATGATATTGCCGTTGTCAGGAACAATAATATTGTCTTTGCTAAAACCGTTTTCAATAGCCGCAAAAGCATGACTCTTTAGGTGATAATGATGTCCGTGTACAGGAATCAAGAAACGCGGTTTGACAGTCTGATGCACCCAAATCAAATCACCAGCGTTACCGTGTCCAGAAGAGTGCACATGTGATCCCTGATAGTTAATGATTCTAGCGTTTCGACGGTAAATGTTATCTTTCAATTTTTGTACAGCAATTTCATTACCAGGAATAACTGATGAGGACAAAACTACCGTATCGCGTTCGTTAAGATTGATACTCTTGTGCTTTTCGGTAGCCATACGCATCAAAGCCGCATACTCCTCACCTTGAGCACCGGTGGATAGTACTACAATTTGATCAGCGGGATAATCGCCCATGTCTGTGGCATTGATAAAGGTTTTTGGATTTACTTCCAATAGCTTAGCTGCAATAGCGATATCGATATTAGTTTTGATACTACGACCCTCCATCACTACTTTTTTGCCTAGTAGTTCACAACTCTTGATTACAGAAGTCAGACGGTCAAATTGCGAAGCGAAAGTACCAATGATGATACGTCCGCGGGTAGTCCGGATAATTTCTTCAAGAGTTTGAAACACTTTACTTTCTGAGGCAGAAAAGCCAGAACGATCAGCGTTGGTTGAATCACAAAGCAAAGCGATATTGTTGTCTTGCCCGATTTTTTCCCAAGCTTCTCTTTCTTCCACTACCACTTCGTTATTCTCTGTGACCACCTTGATGTCACCAGTAACCACGATGTTACCGTGTTTGGTCTCGATCGATAGACCCATAGCGTCCGGAATCGAGTGTGTGACCGGGAAAGTTTTAATCTTGGTATTGCCGAGGGTGAAAGTTTCGCCCTCTTTGATAATGTTCATATTAACCGGATCCAAATGCGGAAACTCTTCTTGACGTTTTGCGATCATTAGGGAGGTTAAGTATTGAGTGTAGATCGGTGGATTGCCAATACGTTCTAAGATGAAGGGAATACCACCGATATGGTCTAGGTGACCGTGCGTCACCACCAAACCGCGGATTTTATGCTTGCGCTCTTCGAGGTATTGCGTATTAGGCAAAATGTAGTTTACACCTGGGGCGTGACTTTCTTCAGATACAAATTGGAAACCAGCATCAATGACAATGATGTCATCTTTGGTCTCGATAATGTTCATGTTACGGCCGATTTCTTCTACTCCAGAGACGGGAATGATACGTACTGTATCTTCGTCAATCAGATCTGGAATAATAGGACTTTTTTCATCCGTAATGGTCATGCGGTGGCTCAGGGCTGGACTAGTCATGCTCCGACGACGGTCGTGGTTACCACGACGATTGTTGCGACGTGGTTTGCTGGTAGCAAAATTGTTAGTCTCAGGGGTGCTACTTCCAGTGGTTTTGGTAGGTTCAAAGCGTTGAGCATGTGGTCGTGGGCTACCTGGTGTACGATTTTCAAACGGTCGCATTGGTCGGCGATTGCGGTGAAATGGTCGTCTGGTGTGCCCGGTATTGCTGCTTGGCGTTGCCCCGGTGTTTGGGTTGGCGTCTGTGTGTTCATTTGTCATAAATTTGTCGTTACTGTTTTTTAATTAATATAAATATTTTTAGCGGAAGATCGGCCAACGATTTTCACGGGCTACATGCCAATTTTCGATGTTCATAAAACGGTCTTGCGGTTTACTGATGGAATTGATTGGAGCAATGGTAATGTCACTTTTAATCACGTAGGTGAGCGTTGGTACAAATAAGAATAGTCCAGGCCTTTCATTCATGATGATGTTCATGGCAGCGGTAGCGCTAGTGTCACGGAGAGTTTTGTCAGTAGCGGTTCGGGCGGTGGTTAGGAGATTATCAACTTCTAGATTAGCGTACTGAGCGATATTTAGACCAGGGTCTTCGCGTTGAGATGAGTGCCAAAATGGGTACAAGTCAACCGAGCGGTTCATGTCTATACCAAACAGTAAGGCCTCAAAATCACGTGGTCTGATGACCGCCTGTAACAAATCGCTTTGTTCGTATTGTTCAACGTCAACTTGTACTCCTAGTTCGCGCCAAGAATCAGCAATTGCGGTGGTTGTACGTTCGAATAAGCTTGAATTCGCTGTACGGATGGTAACTGAAAGGGGGACCAAGTTGCCATCGATACGCTTCTCAAAAACTCCTTCAGAGTTCTTTTGCCAACCCGCTTTTGTGAGTTTTGCGGTCGCTTGTTCGACGGTAGTGCTAGCTACCGTTTCCATCTGACTATCCCAGTCTACCGCATCGCCAGTAGGTGGGATAGGGGAAGCTGTGGGTACGCCGTAGCTAAGGAGAGCATCTTCCACTATAGCGTCACGATCAAGCATTAACTCTAGTGCTTCGCGTACTGCGGCATCGAGTAAAGCGGGGGATTTATTTTGATTGAAAAATAAAGCAAACACACGAGGTAGTGGTCTTTGGACCAAAGTATAAGTACCGTCAGCGGTAATGTCCGCCAAGCTCTCAAGCGGTAGATTAGCTGTACTGGTAATATTTTCAGCGACAAAGGCGTCTTTTAGGTCACTTTCGTTTTGGTAAAAACGCACAATGAAGTTGTCCAATTTGATATTTGGGTATGCGCTCTCTAGTTCGTAGGATTCAATTAGTCCAGACTCGTTACGGACCACTTCTTTGATCTTAAAGGGACCAGCGCCGATTGGCTCAGTGTTGCGCTGACTAAAAGCAATCTGTTCCACCGGTATGTTACTCCAAATGTGTTTAGGAATAATGCCGACAGAGAAATTCTCGATAAACGGCGTATAAGCCTCATCGAGTACGATATTGAGTTCGTATTCACTGATCTCTTCAATGGTAACGCCAGACCAGTTGCCGCGGAGTGGACTTTTAAGATCGGGGTTTTGGATGAGACCGATAGTGAAGGCTACGTCACGGGCGGTCAAAGGGGTGTCGTCATGAAAGCGCAAATCGCGTTTCATAACTACGTTGTAAGTCTTGCCGTCGTCTGAGACAGTGACACTTTCGGCCAAATCTGTGATCAATATCCCTTCGGGATTGATTTTCATTAGTCCGCGGTAGATGAGAGCACTCATATCTTGGTCTGCGCGCGTAACGGCCAAGACCGGATTAACAAATCTAGGTATACCAACGATACCTTCAGTCATAGTGCCGCCGGGGACGGGGGTCGCTGCTAAGTAGTGATTGTTTACGCCAATGATACCAAGAGTCAGAGTTGCCAAAATCGCAAAAAATAAGGCTCTTAACAGCACTCTATCGCTAGTGCGTTGACGCTCAATTGAGCCTATTAGACGAGTCCAAAGGCTAAGCTGTAGCGAAGGCGTACTTTTCTTCCCAAACATACCAAAATAATACGTATAAATGAATAATCCAAAGTACAAATAAATCAAAGACGTTTCGGCCAGAAACCACCAAAACTGTTGTGATTAGCTAAACTACTACGTTGAGTAGTGCAGCAATAACAAAAAGTACTGCGATACCAATTGTAAATTTGAAGAGAAACAGCTCAGCACCACGTCGCTTGTGGTAAGTTGAACTAAAATTGTCTCCGCCAAAGGCACCGCCGAGGCTTGATCCGCGCTGTTGTAAGAGTACAGAAGCTACAAGGAGGACAGCGAGGATAATCTGTATGAATGGCAACGCTGGTTGCACCGTCTGAATGATTTCCATGTATAAGTACTATAGCACAATAGAGTTTTTCTGTAAACCAAAACTTCCCAGAGATTTTGGATCAGATATATCGACCTAAAAAGAATTCGTTTTAGTGGTTTGGTTTATTTGATCGGTTCAAGGTTTTGACTGACTGCTCATCCTTCATTATAATGCGCTCGCAAGACAACAAGTCACAGAGTGAATTTGTTGTCTAGTTAGAAATTTATTTCACATTGATTGTAATTATTTGAGCAATATGACAGAAACAACAACGAATAACAGTCCTATTCGACCGCTGGGTGATCGTGTCGTCGTTCGTCCGCTCACTGAAGTAGAAGCCGGGACGATGTCAGCGTCGGGTATTATTATTCCGGAGACCGCCAAGAAAGAAAAACCGGAACAAGGCATAGTGGTGGCTGTTGGCGCCGGCAAATGGAATGAAGATGGCGATCAGCGTCTAGCAGTCGATGTTAAGGTAGGCGATAAAGTGGTGTTTTCCAAATATGGTTATGACGAAGTCAAGGTAGCCGGTAAAGATTATTTTATAGTCTCGGAGTCAAGTATTTTGGGCGTTTTTACTAATTAACAAATTATCACTATGGCAAAGCAAGTAATTTATGGAGAAGAGGTTAAGAAGAAGTTGCAAAAAGGGGTTGATACTGTTGCCAATGCTGTGAAGGTAACGCTTGGTCCACGTGGTCGTAATGTGATTTTGGACAAGGGCTTTGGTGGTCCGATGATTACCAATGATGGTGTTTCAATCGCTAAAGAAATTGTCCTAAAAGACAAGTTTGAAAATATGGGTGCTGAGATCATCAAGGAAGTGGCGAACAAAACCAATGAGCTGGCTGGCGATGGTACGACTACTGCTACTGTTTTGACCCAGGCGCTAATTAGTGAAGGTTTACGCCAAACTACTATGGGTCTCAATAGTATGGCGGTGCGTACCGGTATGGAGCACGCAGCGGTTGATGTGGTCGAGGCCTTGCGTGGGATGGCGGTGCAGATTTCTTCAATTGAAGAGATCAAACAAGTAGCTACTATTTCGGCTGAAAGTGTTGAGCTGGGTGAGAAGATTGCAGAAACAATCGATAAAGTCGGCAAAGACGGTGTGGTTACCGTCGAAGAATCACAATCATTTGGGATTGAGACCGAAATGACCGAAGGGATGCAGTTTGATAAAGGCTACGTTTCGCCTTATATGGTGACTAACGGAGAACGTATGGAAGCGGTCCACAAGAATGCCCACATCTTGATTACCGATAAAAAAATTTCTTCTATACAAGAGATTTTGCCAGTATTAGAGAAGATTGCTCAAACTGGTAAAAAAGAATTGGTCATTATTGCCGATGATGTCGAAGGAGAAGCCCTGGCTACTTTTGTGGTTAATAAACTCAAGGGTGGCTTTAACGTGTTGGCTGTCAAAGCCCCAGGTTATGGTGATCGGAAGAAAGAATTGTTGGCTGATATTGCGGTGACTACCGGCGGCCAAGTAATCTCCGAAGAAGTTGGTCTAAAACTTGAGAACACTGAAATTGCTATGCTTGGACAAGCAGACCGGATTGTAGCTACCAAAGACCATACTGTTATTGTTGGTGGAGCAGGAGAAAAACAAGCGATTGCAGATCGAGTTGCTGCTCTAAAAGCGCAATTGGAGCAAAATACCTCTAAGTTTGACAAAGAAAAATTAGAAGAGCGTATTGCCAAGTTATCCGGTGGAGTGGCTGTGATCAGAGTCGGGGCAGCTACCGAAGCCGAGATGAAGTATTTGAAGCTCAAGATTGAAGACGCGGTGAACGCCACCAAAGCTGCGATTGAAGAGGGAATTGTGCCGGGCGGCGGCACTTCACTGGCACGAGCAGCGGCGATTGTGGAGAAAAAATTGTCGGACAAAAAAGGTCTGTCGATGGAAGAAATGGTTGGTTATAACATTGTACTTAAGGCCCTTGAAGTACCGCTACGACAAATTGCCGATAATACCGGTAAAATCGATGGAGCAGTAGTAGTAGATAAAGTTAAACAAGCTGGTGGCAACGCTGGCTATGATGCCGCTAAGGGAATTATGGTTGATGATATGATCAAGGCTGGGATTATTGATCCGGTTAAGGTAGAGCGAGCTGGTGTACAACACGCCGTGTCAGCAGCTGGCATCTTATTAACCTCGGAGTGTGCTATTGCTGATGAGCCTGAAGAGAACAAGCCAGCTATGCCTGATATGTCTGGTATGGGCGGAGGAATGTACTAAAATACCACAGTTAGAAGATCACAAAACCGTTAGTATAACTAGCGGTTTTGTGATGTGAACTCATTAGGAGAAGATGCTAAAGCCGTCCACTAAGATTTGTATATGTTACTAAAAATAGGAAAGGGGCCGGAGTGGATTCCGGCCCCTTTGGGCGCATCAGGCCACCTGCAACGCTGGCATCTGAAGCTTGATGTGGTTGTTGTCTTTGACGACCCTTATCGGCACGCCGCAATGGCGCAAGCGATCGTCGAGCTCGCGTGTCACCCGTGCGATCTGTGTCTCCGACCACTCGAAGTCATTGACGCAGATTGGTTCGTCTTGCTTCTCCGTAAGTCGGAAGAGCAATACGAACAGCCGCCTCTGCAGAGTGATCGGTCTCCCACGAAAGGTTGCACCGTCGTAGGTGACTTGGAGTTCGGGACATGTTCCCGTTGGCCTCGTCACCGGTGTGGGTGTGGGTGGGTTGGCGTTGATGACCTGGGCCATAGCGGCCCAGTCCAGTCGATAAGGAATGATCTGCGCGCCAGCCTGTTCACAAGCAAGGGACGCCGTGCAATAGGCTTCGGTCAGCAGCAGATAAATCTGAGCCCTCGGGGCTTTCTGCTTCACGGCCTGCACTGCGGCCTGAGGGTCGTGGTAGTGGTCGATGACCACGACCTGGGCGGTTTGCGACACCTGGTCGGCTGTGGTGACAGACACCCGCCAGTTACCGTTCAGGTGCTGCTTGAGAGGATGATCTTCCCCCCAGCCATTCCCAACGATTTGCAGGGAGGGTTTGTCCCCAGGGTAATCGTATTGCATACTTCTTCCCCATATCTTTGACTACGGCCTGGCAGGGCCGCTTGCTGAGCGTGATCAAGGGTGCCCCTAAGATCATACTGTTTATTATAATACAACATGTAAATGAAACTGTGTCAAAGATTTTCTAAAATTTTTATGACCTAATTTTGTTTGTTTTGTCAATAGAAACAGGGCCGACACGGTGTGTGTCGGCCCCGCTGAACAGCTTATTCAGCTGCGATGGTGTAGGAGGATGCCGCTGCGAGAGACTTGAGCTGGTTGGATAGACGACGGCCGCGTCCCCAAATGGTCTCGATGGAGCGATTGACCCCCGTCAGATCGTAGAGCGCTTTGTTCAAATTGTGAACTTGCACATCCATGACCTTTTTGTCTAGGGGCCGATCAGCATCACGGTAGTTCCGATAAACTGCCGATTCGAGCTCAGCGTGATTCATTCCCTGGGGACGACGCAGCAAGGCCTCGAGAATGTTGCCGCGCATGACGCTCAGGCTAATGGATCGAACACCTACGGTTACTTGCCGGTAGTCTGGCCGATAGCTCAGGCGGCCGTAGGTGAGCGTCTCCACAGTCTGTTGCTGCAGCCAGCGCAATTTGGCGCGTAGCCTGGCTTGCCATTCCCGATCTGTGATGGTCTCGTGAACCACATCATCAGCTCCGGCATTCAGAAGGCTGGCGGTCATGTTAGCCGTTGACCCTGCCGGTAGGACAACCATGATGATGTTGTTCGAAGCGGCCCGCTGGTGTCGAAGCACATCGTAGGCGAACGAGAACTCGCCGACTATGACGACCGTTTGTTCAATGCGGTGGTCAACAGTGTCGATGACGGCAGCCGGACAACTGGCCTTGTGGGATTGCAGTAGCAACATGTTAGACTTCCCCAAATTGCGTTAAAGTGCTCTCTTATAGGAGCTTACCGTTATTAATACTACAACATTCATATCATATTTAGTCAAAGATTTTCTAAAATTTTTATGACTGGATTTGGCACTTTTGTCAAGTATTCACTCAAACATTAGTTTACACTGTAGGTTGAGGTGGTATAATAATGTCAATGCGAGAGCAGGTTATTATCCTGTAGTTATATTTTTCTATGGTGCTTTGGATTATCTTGGGTGTTTTTGGGTTGGTGGTGTTGTATGGAGTTTTTACCTACAATAGTTTTGTTAGATTTGTTGAGCGTACAAAGGAGGCTTGGGCTGATATTGATGTCCAGTTGAAACGACGTTATGACCTGATCCCTAATCTAGTGGAAACTGTTAAAGGTTATGCCGCCCACGAAGCTACGACCCTAGATGCGGTTACGACGGCCAGAGCCAAGGCAACCGCTACTCACATTGATGCCTCTGCTATCACTTCAGCTGACATCCAAGCGATGGCTGGCGCCGAAGCTGCTTTGGGTGGTGCATTGGGTAAGCTGCTTGCTGTCGCGGAAGCTTATCCAGATCTAAAAGCCAGTACCAATTTCAATTCTTTGCAAATGGAACTAGCCGATACTGAAAATAAAATTCAAGCAGCCAGGCGCTTTTATAACGGCAATGTTCGTGATTTGGCTACGGCCTTGAAATCATTTCCAGGTAATCTGATTGGTCAGATGTTCAATTTTTCACAGCAGGCTTATTTTGAATTACCAGAGAATAGTCTCGAACGAGAACCAGTAAAGGTGGCGTTTTAGTGAGCATGTTTTTAAACGGTGGTTTTGGTAAGAGTCTAGCAGCTAAATTAAAGCACAGTCTGCACTTAACTAAGGCGGCGTGGTCATACCTGCGCCTCGACTCTGAATTATTTGTCCTGCCTATTATTATGGCAGTATGGTTGGTTTTTCTGTATATCGTTTTAGCCATTAGCCTACTGCTGCTGGGTGATCTGCCGAATCTTCGCACGGGTACGATTGGTACGGCCCAAGTCACCATCTTTATGCTCGGAGCCTATATTCTGACTGCTTATAGCGTCACGTGGTGTCGGGCGATAGTAGCTTATACTGTAGCCAAACGCAGTGATGGTGGTAACGCTAGTTTGGGGCAGAGTATGTGGCAAACCATGAAACTAGCACCATATTTGTTTGTGTGGACCTTGGTTAATGGCAGCGCTGGCGTGATAGTACGTACCTTTGTGAATAATTCAGTCACCGCTGATCGCCTGGTCGCTAGTGCTTTAGGCGCAAACTTCAATGCTCTTACTTTTTTCATCATCCCGGCTACGGTAGTAAACAAAATGAGCCTGAAGGCGGCCGGTCATGAATCAGTGCGGCGGATAGAAGAAACTTGGGGCAAAGGGTGGCAAACTAATATCACCATCCAGGTGGCTTTTCGGTTTTTACATGTACTAATGGTTGGATTATTTTTCGGTTCATTTTTTGTGGGAGTACTGGGTCAATGGCCAATTTTGTTTGTTTGCGTCACTATTGTATATATGGCTTGGCTACTTTTAGCATTGCCGTTAGAGGTAGTTTTATCTACCATTGTTTGTACCTTGTTATATCAGTATGCCGACAAAAAGGTTTTACCAAAGGATTTTCCGGCTGACTTGTTACTGTCTGTACTAAAAAATGAAGACGCTGTATCATAATGTTTATGAAACGAGTGTATTACAATAAACTTGTTCGCGATAACATCAAACAAAAAATTGAAAGCAACCACGAGTCTTGTGTCGTACGTGTGCTAGAAGATGATCAGGAGTACGAACAAGAATTATTAAAAAAGGTAATGGAAGAGGCGAGTGGTTTGGCTCGGTCTGGTAACCGGCAAGAATTTTTGTCTGAATATGCAGATTTGATGGTAGTGTTAGATGCCTTGACGGCACAGTTAGAGATTACGGAAGCAGAGATAAAAGTAGCGATGACCGAAAATGTCGCTAAAAAGGGTTTATATAAACTACGTCATTTTTTACATTGGTCAGCCGCCGGCCATTACCAAAGTAACGAAACTACTCAAGGCCTACAAAGTTAAGATAAATTAATTGTTTTATATTTTATGTCTACCATTTATACTCATCGTAGCGGTAATATTGCTCGTACTTGGTTTTTGATGTTGGGCTTTCTGGTATTTGTGATAGCACTGTCTTACGGTGTGGCTTTTTATCTCAATAATCCAGCTATCTTGTATGGCGGTGTCATACTGGCACTGGTTATGAACGTGGGTAGTTATTGGTTTTCGGACAAATTGGTCCTAAAAATGACCAACGCCAAGCCGGTGACGAAGCAAGAAGCTCCAGAGTTATACACGATTGTAGAAAATCTTTCTATTACTGCTGGTTTGCCGATGCCTAAAGTGTATGTAGTTGATGATGCTGCGCCAAATGCTTTTGCTACCGGCCGCAATGCTGATCATGCCGTAGTAGCGGTGACTACTGGTTTGCTGACTATTTTGAATAAAAACGAGCTGGAAGGAGTGGTCGCTCATGAACTAGCTCATATTGGTAATCGTGACATGTTGGTAATGACGGTAGCGGTAGTGCTGGCTGGCTTTGTGGCTATTTTGGCTGATTTTTTGTCGCGCGGATTGCTGTTTGGTGGTGATCGGGAACAGCGCAATCCCATTTTCGCCGTAGTGGCTATTGTGGGAATCATTTTGGCCCCGCTCGCTGCCCAGTTGATGCAGTTAGCTATCTCACGTAAGCGTGAGTATCTTGCCGATGCTACGGGTGCTTTGCTGACGCGTTATCCTGAAGGTCTAGCTGCCGCTTTGGAAAAAATTAACGGTGCACACATGCCAATGCATAAACCCAGTACAGCTACCGCTCATTTGTTTATTGCCGACCCGTTTGCTCGCTCTGGCTTTGGCGCTAAAGTGGCAGGACTATTTGCCACGCACCCACCAGCCGCAGAGCGTATCAAACGTTTGCGTCAAATGGACTTATAACAACAATTTATGACTGAGTTTCCCAAAGACCAGGAGGCATTATTGTATAAGGCAGAATTAACTAAAGCGACAGACAATCTAGCGGAGGCAATACTTCGCGCCAATATATTTTTGCCACAAGTATATAGTGCCATAAGAGTCTTTGGGGCGCAGGCCATTTTGGTTGCCTCTAGTTCTAATAAAAAATTCATTTTTTCTTCTGATGATTTGGCACATAAATTTATTCTTGACAACGAAAAATATACAGCAAAAGGTGTAACAATGATGATGGAAAGTCATAAACGTGCAAATGTTGATAATATACGAGCTTTTATAGGTAGAGAACAGCTGGAAATACAGCAAAGGGTGTCAGGTACTTTGTATGGCCACCTTATGGAATCTTTGAAAGCTATGGAAAATGTGACTAAATTTGGTCAGAGACTGTGGCCGCAGATGTCAGAGGAAAACCGATATGAAAGAGTGGCAATCTTAATTGATAAAATGTGTGAAGCATTAATGGACGACTCATTGCGTCAGTCCATAAAAGATTATCGTCAAAGAGTCGCTGAAAACCGTGATAATAAATTTACTGAAATTGAGAAGATTAGGAAGTTATGGGGTAATATATTTTTGAATAAATTGACTGGTACTGTCGTGCAGCCAAAAAACAATGATGATCTTAAGGAGCTGGTGACACTGTTTACCGAGATTACTGAACCTTCAGAAAGTAAAGACGTAGTCAATGAAGACGGTACGGATTCATAAGGTCAATTAATGTGTATTGTCATTAGGTGGCGTGAATGATTCTTAATTATCGTTTATAATATAGGTTATGAAAAATGCCTATGTGATGACACTTATTGGATTGCTGATAATTTGTTTAGTGGGAATATTTTATCAAGTAAGTGAAGCCCCACATCTCACTACTGACCCCGCTTCTTACGATAAGGAAAATAAGCCAACAACAGACAGAGAAACTGATCTTGTAACAGCCACAAATACCGATTTGAACACAGCCACACCGACAGAGCCATCGACTGATATAACTGTCACCACGCCAGATTCATCACCTGCAATACCAGAGACATTGCCGCCAACCCCGTCACTTAGTTGTGTAAGAGCTGGCTGTAGCGGTCAACTTTGTGTATCTAGTGATCAGGCTGATATAGTATCAACTTGTGAGTGGCGAGAGGAGTATGCTTGTTATCAAGAGGCTACTTGTGAGCAACAAGCTGATGGTCAGTGTGGATTTACACCCAGCGCTACTTTATCTGCTTGTCTCTCTAATCCGACTCTAGAATAAAATTATCCTTATGTCTAACGCACCTTCTAACCCAAAGACCACATGCCTTAAATGTGGCAATAACCCGACCAATCATCTGGCTGCCAGGATTGATTCTTTGGTATTTTGGCTGCTTGATCCCTTGGTGCAATCATTTTTCAAAACTCCGTTGGCACGCCCGGTGGTGTTTATGATTGATATGGCCTTTCAGGCGATTTTGTTGCTGACAAAGCCACTTGGTCTGATGTATTTTATACCGGCCGATGAAGTCCTAAAATCAGACCGTGGTGAAGTAATGCGGATAGAAGCGCTACGCCGTGGCTACCAATTTGAGGTGTTAAAAGTTACCAAACGTCTGCAAGATACCTACCGGGTAACTTTCAGTAACGGTAAAAAATTAATCTTTGCCGGTGTACCACGTTTGGATAGAGTGAATGCGGTAGCGGCCGGTTGGATGGATGATAAATGGAAAATGAAGCAGTGTTTGTCTAAGGCGGGAGTGATGGTATCGCGTGGGGAGAATGTCTATTCCTGGCTGGCAGCTAAAGAGGTCTTTAATAAATTAGAAAAACCGGTAATCGTAAAACCTCGCTACGGCTCACGTGGGCGACATACCACAACGCATATCTATACTATCGAAGATTTAAAAACAGCCTACTGGTCGGCTCGTGAACTATCCTGGCCGGTGATTGTGGAAGAACACTTGGTGGGTAGTGTTTATCGCGCTACTTGTGTGGGTGGTGAACTCGTTGGGGTCTTGGCTGGTGATCCGCCGCGCATCACTGGTGATGGTATACATACCATTGAACAACTAATACAGCTAAAAAACACCAATCGCCCCAAACGAGTAGGCGAAGTCAAAATCACTACCAAGCTGACTGATTTTTTGGCACGTCTAAACTACACACTTGATACGGTCTTACTGCCGGATCAACGTATTGATGTATCAGAAAAAATCGGTCTATCTTACGGTGGCTCTAGTCGTGAGGATACCGCCGTTACTCATCCTAAATTAAAATTATTATTGGCTGAAGCATCCAAGGCGGTAGGTGATCCGTTATTAGGTTTTGATTTTATTACTCCTGATATTACCGCTGATCCAGCGACAGTGAAGTGGGGAATCATTGAATGTAATTCGGTGCCTTTTATCAATCTGCATCATGATCCACTGGAGGGCGAGCCTATTAATGCAGCCGGAGCCTTATTTGATTATCTAGAGGCAGAGTTGGCACGAGGTTAGATTACTCACCTATTGCTCTCCACTCATTCACTGCGTTCATTCGCGGAGAGAGGGGGATTCGAAACTTACAGTTTCAGTACCCGTTTTGGATATTTTTGTTCGGCTATCGCCTCCAAAACTATCTCAAAACAGCTTCGAATCCTTGCAACGCTTTTGCTAGACGCAAAAGCTGCAACCCTCTCTCCACTCATTCACTGCGTTCATTCGCGGGCGGTCTCGAGCAAGAACCGTGGACGGTCAAGCCCTGCTTGACCGATTGGCTACTTTTTAGTTTACCATTTCGACGGGTCTCGTGCTCAAAAAAGTGACAAAAGTGACACCGATCCCCAGTAAAAAGTTACAGTACCATGTCACTTTTGTAGATACATAAATCAAGTACGATTGGTGTTAAAACTTTTGTAATCAATGAGATATACATCAATATAAACACTGAATAGATAGCCATAAGTAGTGCC
>JACCDV011043851.1_pt1 | contig 15825 bp, 10 predicted proteins | sample 7446131 | NCBI WGS metagenome assembly JACCDV01 (sample SAMN15323448, study PRJNA562643) | freshwater metagenome | isolation source: river surface water | place: USA:Blue River Watershed | collected 2017-08-17 | reverse complement strand
GCTTCATCGAGGAAACCGGCGCCGCCCAGTACTACCGCGACGCCAAGATCCTGACCATCTACGAAGGCACCACCGCCATCCAGGCCAACGACCTGGTGGGCCGCAAGACCGCCCGTGACGGCGGCGCCGGCGCCAAGGCGATTGCCAGCCAGATCGCGAAGACCGAGGCCGAGTTGCTGGCTTCGTCGAATGCCGATGCCCAGGCCATGGGCAAGCGCCTCAAGGCCGCGCGCGAAGCCTTTGTCGAAGTCGTGGACTTCATCGCCGCCAACACCAAGGCCAACCCCAACGCCGCCTTTGCCGGCAGCGTGCCCTACCTGCTGATGGCGGGCAACCTGATGGCCGGCTGGCAGATGGGCCGCGCCCTGCTGGTGGCGCTCACGCCCGAAGCCCAGGCGCAGGACGCCGCCTTCATGGCCGCCAAGGTCACCACGGCGCGTTTCTACGCCGACCACATCCTCTCCAAGGTGCCGGGCATGCGTGATGGCATTGTCGACGGCGCAGACAGCGTGACAGGGCTGGCGCTGGAAGCGTTCTGATCTCAAGCTCAGCCGGTGGGAGGTCGCCCCTGCGGCCGAAGGATTCGCGAGCAGGGGCTCGCTCCCACAGGATGGCTTGTCGCTCTTTCGACTGATTCGGGCCATGGGTATCCCACACAATGGTGCCCATACAACAGGAGACCCCATGTCCAGACTGCCCCCCGTTCTTGCCGCCCAGAAGTTCCCGGTCATCGGCTCGCCGCTGTTCATCATCAGCAACCCCAAGCTGGTCATCGAGCAGTGCAAGGCCGGCGTGATCGGCTCCATGCCGGCGCTCAATGCCCGCCCGGCTTCGCAGCTCGACGAGTGGCTGGCCGAAATCACCGAGACGCTGGCGGCCTACAACAAGGCCCACCCTGACAACCCGGCCGCGCCGTTTGCGATCAACCAGATCGTGCACAAGAGCAATGACCGGCTTGAGCACGACATGGCGCTGTGCGTGAAATACAAGGTGCCGGTGATCATCACCAGCCTGGGCGCGCGTGAAGAGATCAACCAGGCCGCGCACAGCTACGGCGGTGTGGTGCTGCACGACATCATCAACAACAAGTTCGCCCACAAGGCGATCGAGAAGGGTGCCGATGGCCTGATCGCGGTGGCCGCCGGTGCTGGTGGCCACGCAGGCGTCAAGAGCCCGTTCGCGCTGATCCAGGAAATACGCCAGTGGTTCGACGGCCCGTTGGCGCTTTCAGGCTCGATCGCCACCGGCGGCGCCATCCTGGCGGCCCAGGCCATGGGCGCGGACTTTGCCTACATCGGCTCGGCCTTCATCGCCACCCATGAGGCGCGCGCGACCGAGGCCTACAAACAGGCCATCGTCGACTGCAATTCCGACGACATCGTCTACAGCAACCTGTTTACCGGCGTGCACGGCAACTACCTGGCGCCCTCGATCCGCGCGGCCGGTCTGGACCCGGACAAGCTGCCCGAGTCCGACCCGAGCAAGATGAATTTTGGCGGTGATGCCAAGAAGGCCTGGAAGGACATCTGGGGCTGCGGTCAGGGCATTGGTGCCATCAGCGCGGTGCAGAGCACAGCCGAGCTGGTGGCCCGGCTCAGGAGCGAATACCAGGAGGCCCGGGCGCGCCTCGCGCTTTGATGGTTCAAACCGTTTTGGCAGGCCCTTCAGTGACCTCTGCACAGCGCCCTTCGGGGCGCTCTTTCTTGCTGGATCTGCTCAAGGCCACGGGCTGCCTGCTGATTGTCTTGCACCACATGGCGTTTTACGGCCCCATGGCCGACGTGGTGGTCCGTGCCTGGCCCTCGGGCATCGGGTGGCTGGCTGAGCATGCGCGCCTGGCGGTCCAGATGTTCCTGGTCTGCTCCGGTTTTCTGACCGCGCAATCGCTCGCGGCCATGCCGGCGCTGTCCTGGCGTGCACTGGGGCAGGCCAGCAGCAGGCGCTACCTTCGGCTGGCGGTCCCTCTGCTGGCCGCACTGTCGTTCACGGTGCTGGTGAGCGAGTTGATCCGGCCTGGTTTTGTTCATGAGAGCCTGTCGGCGCCTCCGAGCTGGCCGCAGGCCTTGGCCCATGTGTTGTTGCTTCAGCATCTGCTGGACCTGGAGGCCTTGTCTGCCGGAGTCTGGTATGTGGCGGTGGATGTACAGTTGTTTGTGCTGGCCTTGCTCCTGCTGTGGCTGGCCCAGAGCCTGCAGCGGCGCGTCGGGGGCAGTGTCGGGAGATGGCAGGCGGTTTTGACTGGTGTGCTGGTGCTGATGTCGCTGAGCCATTGGACCCATGACGACGCGCTGGACGACACCGCACTCTATTTCTGGGGCGCCTATGGCATGGGCTGGCTGGCCTGGCAGGTTCGCCAACTGCGCCAGCCAGCCGCGGCCTGGGGGCTCTTGCTGGTATTGGGTGTGCTTTGTTTTGCCCTGGATGCGCGCTTTCGTGCACTGACGGCCTGGGGCAGTGCCGCCCTGCTCATGGTGGCGCCTGCAGCCTGGTTGCAGGGAGCGGTACCTCAGCCAGCGGTTCGTGAGTCGGTCTGGGAGGGCGCCGTCTCCTGGCTGTCCCGGATCTCATACGCGGTGTTTGTGGTGCACTTCGGCGTGTGTCTGGTCGTCAACTTTGCGTTCCGCCTCTGGTGGCCCGATGCGGTGGCGATCAATGCGCTGGGCATGCTGGCTGCACTGCTCTTGTCCCTGTTCGCGGGCCATGTCCTGCACCGCTGCACCGAGCAGGGGGCGGCAAGCTGGAGGCGCTGGATGGCCTGGGCGGGCACGTTCATGGCCAGCGTCGGGCTGGCCATGGCGCTGGCAGCCTGATCTGCCAGCAGCGTGAAGGCAGGGGTGTCAGCCCTGTTCGACGCGCTGACGGATGTGTGCCAGGGCTTCTTCCACCTGGTCGATCAGGATCAGGCAGAGGTCGCCAGGCGAGAGTCGCGCCAGTGCCGTGTCGATGGCATTGAATTCGCCCTGGATGGATTCGGTGTGCCGGGTTCGGCTGGCCCCTTGCAGGCCTTGTTGCAGCAAGGCGATGACTTCGCCATCGGCGCGGCCACGCTGGCAGGCGTCCTGATAGAGCAGGACATCGTCGAATGCAGCGCCGAGGATGCGGGTCTGCTCCCGGATGTCCTGGTCACGCCGGTCGCCGGCGCCGCTGATGACCACCACCCGCTTTTGGGCGGGCATGTTGTCCACGGCCTGGACCAGTGCCTGCACGGCATCGGGGTTGTGCCCGTAGTCCGCAATCAAGGTGGCCCCCCGGTAGCTGAACACATTGAAGCGCCCGGGCACGCCCTGGACATCGCTGATGAAGGTCGCCAGGCCCTGGGCAATCGCATCCCAGGGGGTATCGACCGCCCAGGCTGCGCCCACGGCCGCGAGCACGTTTTCGGTCTGAAAACCGATCTGTCCGCCCAGCGTCAGGGGCACCTGGGACAAGGGAATGCGGAAAATCTGCTTGCCTTGTTGTGCCACGATGGATCCGTTGTCAACGAACACCACACGTCGGCCCTGGGCGCGGTGCGCCGCCAGGACCGGCTGGGTGACATCGAGCGCAAAGAAGGTGACATCGCCGGGGCAGTGCGGCGCCATGGCCGCGACGGCTGGATCTGCTGCGTTGAGCACCGCCATGCCGTCAGGTTCGACATTGAGCACGATCACCCGCTTGAGCACGGTCAGGTCTTCCAGCGTGGTGATGTAGTTGAGCCCGAGGTGGTCCCCGCCACCCAGGTTGGTGACCACTGCCACCTTGCAGCGGTCAAATCCCAGACCCTCGCGCAGCATGCCCCCACGGGCGGTTTCGAGCACGGCCGCATCCACCTCGGGGTGCAGCAGCACATTGCGAGCGCTGCGTGGCCCGCTGCAATCGCCGGTGTCGGTCTGGCGACCGTTGATGTAGACCCCGTCGGTGTTGGTCATGCCCACGCGCAGGCCCTGGGCCTTGAGCAGGTGGGCGGTCAAACGCACGGTCGTGGTTTTGCCGTTGGTGCCTGTCACGGCGATCACCGGAATGCGGCCTGTTTCGCCTTTGGGGAACATGTGCTCGATCACCGCACGCCCAATGTCGCGGCCCTTGCCAAAGGAGGGCGTCAGGTGCATGCGCAGACCCGGTGCCGCGTTGACTTCGACGATGCCGCCACTTTGTTCTTCGAGCGGACGCAGTACCGATTCGCACACCACATCCACGCCGCAGATGTCCAGTCCGATCTGCTCGGCGGCCAGGACAGCGCGGGCAGCAACCTCGGGATGCACGTCATCGGTCACATCGGTGGCGGTGCCACCGGTCGACAGGTTGGCGTTGTCACGTAGCACCACACGACGGCCTTTTTCAGGCACGCTCGCGGGCTCCAGGCCCTGGGCATGCAGACGTGCCACCGCGATGTCATCGAAGCGGATACGTGTCAGGGAGGTGGCGTGTCCTTCGCCACGGCGCGGGTCGGCGTTGACCAGATCCACCAGCTCGCGCACGGTGTGCACGCCATCGCCCACCACCAGCGGCGGTTCGCGCCGAGCGGCAGCGGCCAGACGCTTGCCGACCACCAGCAGGCGGTAGTCGTGGCCGGGCAGGTATTTCTCGACCATGACCATGCCGTAGCGCGCCGCGGTTGCATAGGCGGTTTCGTAGGCGCTGCGCTCGGTGATGTTGACCGTGACGCCTTTGCCCTGGTTGCCGTCCTTGGGTTTGACCACCACGGGAAAACCGATCCTCTGCGCGACCGTCCAGCCTTGCTCCAGTTCAGTCACAGGCTGTCCCAGCGGCACCGGTACGCCCGCGGCGTGCAGCAGCTTCTTGGTCAGGTTCTTGTCCTGCGCAATGTCTTCGGCGATCACGCCGGTGGTGTCGGTTTCCGCTGCCTGGATGCGCCGCTGCCGGGAGCCCCAGCCCAGTTGCACCATCGAACCATCGGTCAGGCGGGCAAACGGAATGCCCTGTGCCACTGCTGCATCGACGATCGAGCCGGTCGAAGGGCCCAGACGCTGGTCCTCGTCGAGCTCACGCAGTGCGTGCAAGGCTGCGTCCAGGTCAAACCCCGTGCCTTGCACGGCGGCTTGCAACAGCTGCTCGGCATGGGTCAGTGCCAGGCGGCCCACCGCTTCCTCGGTGTACTGCACGGCCACCTGGTAAACACCGGCTTCTTCGGTCGCAGTGGTGCGGCTGAAGCTGACCGGACAGCCTGCTTCGGCTTGAAGCCCCAGTGTCAGTTTCTCCAGTGCATGCGCCAGGCAGGGGGGCTGACCTGCCTTCGGATTCTGGATGGTGTCGAGTGCCGGGAAGAGCCGCCGCAAGCGCTGCTCTACATCGGTACTCAGGAGGCCACCAGGTTCTTCACACCGCACAATGGCTTCGATGGCCGTGTGGCGGGTCCAGAGGTTGGGCCCGCGCAGGGCCCGGATACGAGAGACTTCCATGCACCTGTCCTGTGTGCGTCTGTTCAATGGGTGGCGGCACTTTGGCCGTAGCTCTTGACACCTGCCCGGATGAGTTCGGCGCTCATGCCCAGCGCCCATGCCGAGCAGGCTGCCACCAGCATGTCGGTAGCGCCGAGCAGCCCGTCGCGCAGCAGGCGACTGACGGCCGGGCGTTCGAGCGAGAGCACCTCGGTTTCCTGCTTTCCGTGCGCCAGGACCAGCACGTCATCTCGCCAGAAAGCGACACGACCCCCTTGGGTGCGGTGTTCGGCGATGCGTGGGTGGCTCGCCTGGCCAGCGAAGAACAAGGTTTCGCCATCGCAGTACTGGCTCAGTCCAGCGACGGCATCGTCCTCCGCATTGAGCACGCAGGCGCCGCTGGGCAGCACCACATCGACCTGGGTGCGGACATATCCTGGAACCCGGTCATCATCCCCCGGGTACAGGTCTTCCAGCCCGGCCGTGCCAGGCATGCGCGTGACTACGCCCACTTGGCATCGGTCATAAGGCAGGCCTTCTGTCATGAGATGACGCACATCGGATTCGAACACCGCTGCCTGCACCTGACGGTTGATCAGCAGCCGCTCGGCATCTTCAAAACCCATCGGGTCGTCGGCGTGCAGGCGACGCTGGTTCACAAACAAGCCATCGCGACACGACAGCCCGGTGTGCCAGCCTTGCAGCTGCAAGAGCCAGGCGACCAGGCGCGCAGCGCGGGTGGTGTCTCCCGCGCCCATCAGCCCCACCAGAGGGATGCGTCCATCTTCCTGTTCGCTGAACAGGTGGTCAAGGATCATGCGACCCACCGGACGTGGTTCGCCCTGCGCCGGGTTGAGGTGCATCAGCAGGCTGGGGCCGGCATTGACTTCGACCACGGCGCCACCGACTTTCTCCAGGGGCTGCCCGATGTCCGGTGTGACCACGTCCACCCCGGCAATGTCCAGCCCCACCACCTTGGCTGCAAGCACGGCCACCGCCGCCACATCGGGGTGGACCTGATCGGTGACGTCGGTGGACATGTTGCCCGTGCGTTGAACCAGTACAGAACGGCCCGCTTCGGGCACGCTCTCGGGGGTGAGGCCCTGGCGCTGCAGTTCCAGTACGGAGGTGGGCTGTTTGTCCAGGTCCACGATTTCCAGCGGCGCATCGCCGAACTGGCCGCGTCGCGGATCGGCGTTCACTTGCAGCTCGATCAGTTCACGCACCGTGTGCTGGCCATCTCCCGTGACGTGCGTGGTTTCGCCCCGTGTGGCGGCAGCCAGGCGCTGGCCTACCACCAGCAGGCGGTGTTCGACGCCCGTGATGAAACGCTCGACCATCACATCCCTGCCCTGCGCCAGTGCGAGGTCGAAGGCCGCTTCGATGTCGGCGCGCTCACGCAGTTCCAGAGAGACACCACGCGAGCGGTTGCCATTGTCGGGCTTGACCACCACCGGCAAGCCCAGTTCCTGCGCGGCTTCCCAGGCGGCTTCGGGACTTTCGACCACCTGTCCTTCAGGCACCGGGATGCCGCAGCGACCCAGCAGCCGCTTGGTCAGATCCTTGTCGCGGGAGATGCCCTCGGCAATGGCGCTGGTGCGGTCGGTTTCCGCGGTCCAGATACGGCGCTGGCGGGCACCGTGCCCGAGTTGCACCAGACTGCCGACGTTCAGACGGATGAAGGGGATCTTGCGCTCGATGGCACGCTCGACGATGCTGGCCGTGCTCGGGCCCAGACAACGGTCGTCCACCATCTGTGTGAGCTTGGCCAGCTCACCCTGGACATCAAAGGGCCGGTCCTCGATGGCCGCCATGATCAGGTCGCGTGCCATGTGCAGCGCACGCAGGCCGCAAGCTTCGTCATCGGTCCGGAAGACCACCTTGTAGACCCCGCGGGGACCGGCTTCCCGGGCCTTGCCAAAGCCGGTCGGCATGCCGGCGCGGGTCTGCAACTCCAGCGTGACGTGTTCCAGGATGTGACCGGGCCAGGTGCCTTCGGCCATGCGCTGCAGGAAACCGCCACGCACCCCGGGGCTGCAGCGGTGCTCGATCAGTCCGGGCAACCAGGCGGCCAGGCGCTCATTGAAGCCGGGCAGGGTGTTGGAGGGAAAGTCTTCGAGCTCGCCGATGTCAATCAGGGCTTCGATGATCGGACGGTAAGTCCAGATGCTGGGTCCGCGCAGGTAGAGGGTGCGCAGGATCTCGATGGTCTTGTGGCTCATGAGTCAGAGGGGTGGGCGATACAATGACCGGCTGTTTCAGATTGAGTTTCATGACCCCCACGACGACCACTGCGCAACGCGCCGTCCTTCCGCAGGCGTGGCGGCCTCAGGTTCAATCCGCCCTTCAAATCCAAGAAAACGCGCTAGCCTTTCTGGAGGTTGACCTGGATGAATCGCTCCGTTTTGCCAAATCCGCTGTTATTTTGACCGATCAGCGGCTCCTGGCTTGCGATGAAACCACAAATAATTGTCAAAGTTGGGACCTGCAGCCCGATGACCGCCTGAACCTTGCAGACCACGGTGGGGTCTGTCGTCTCGAATTTTTCCGTCAAGGCCAACGTTTGGCCGTGTGGCGATTCACATTGGGTTTGCAGCCTGCGGCTTTGCGTCTGCTGTCCCAGTTTGAACAACGCCTGGCCCGCGAGTCCGATGGCCAGCCACTGCAGAGCCTGCTGGCGGGTACCACCTGTCCGGTGTGCCAGGCGCCACTGGAGGAGGGGGCCGACGAATGCAGCCGTTGCGGCCGTGAAGACCTCACACCACCCTCCACCTGGACCTTGCTCAAGCTCTGGCGCTTTGGCCGACCCTATCGCAAGCAGTTGTTGCTGGGCTTCGCCCTCACGCTGGCGTCCACCGCCGCCACGCTGGTGCCGCCCTACATGACCATGCCGCTGATGGACGAGGTGTTGATCCCCTACCAGAGCGGCAAGCCGATTGACCCTTCGCTGGTGGCGCTTTACCTGGGGGGGCTCTTCGGTGCAGCGCTGCTGGCCTGGGCGCTGGGCTGGGCCAAGACCTACATCCTGGCGCTGGTGTCCGAGCGCATCGGCGCCGACCTGCGCACCACCACCTACCGCCACCTCCTGAACTTGTCGCTGGAATACTTTGGTGGGCGCCGTACCGGGGACCTGATCGCGCGCATCGGCAATGAGACCGACCGCATCAACGTCTTCCTGTCGCTGCACCTGCTGGACTTCGCCACCGATGTGCTGATGATCGTCATGACCGCGGTCATCCTGTTCTCGATCAACCCGACGCTGGCCTTCATCACGCTGCTGCCGCTGCCCTTCATTGGCTGGCTGATCCATCTGGTGCGCGACCGGCTGCGCACCGGCTTCGAGAAGATCGACCGCGTCTGGGCCGAAGTGACCAATGTGCTGGCCGATACGATTCCCGGTATCCGTGTGGTCAAGGCCTTTGCCCAGGAAGACCGCGAGGCCCAGCGCTTTGCAGACGCCAACCGCCACAACCTGAATGTGAACGACCGTCTTAACCGCGTCTGGTCGCTGTTTGCGCCAACGGTGGCGCTGATGACTGAAATCGGTCTGCTGGTGGTCTGGGGCTTTGGCATCTGGCTGGTGGCACACGACAGCATCACGGTCGGTGTGCTCACGGCGTTCCTGGCCTACATCGGACGCTTCTACACGCGGCTTGATTCGATGAGCCGCATTGTCTCGCACACGCAAAAAGCCGCGTCCGGGGCCAAGCGCATCTTCGACATCCTCGACCACGTCTCCAGCGTGCCCGAGCCTGTGCAGCCGGTGGCTTTGCCTGAACGGGTGACCGGGCGCATCACGGTGCGCGAAGCCGGTTTCCGCTATGGCAACCGCGCGGTTATCCGCAACCTCGATCTGGAGATCGCCCCGGGCGAGATGATCGGCCTGGTGGGTCACAGCGGTTCGGGCAAGAGCACGCTGGTCAACCTGATCTGCCGTTTCTACGACGTCTCCGAGGGCGTGATCGAACTCGATGGCGTGGACATCCGCCAGCTGCGCATTGCCGACTTCCGCCGTCAGATCGGGCTGGTGCTGCAGGAGCCGTTTTTGTTCTTTGGCACCATCGCCGACAACATCGCCTACGGCAAGCCCGATGCCTCGCGTGAAGAGATCATTGCCGCCGCGCGCGCCGCCCATGCGCACGAGTTCATCCTGCGCATGCCGCAAGGGTACGACTCACTCGTGGGCGAGCGTGGCCAGGGCCTGTCAGGTGGTGAGCGCCAGCGCATCAGCATTGCGCGCGCCCTGCTGATCAACCCGCGCATCCTGATCCTCGACGAGGCCACCTCGGCGGTGGACACCGAAACCGAGAAGGAAATCCAGAAAGCGCTGGACAACCTGGTGCGCGGGCGCACCACGATTGCCATCGCCCATCGTTTGTCGACTTTGCGGAAAGCCGACCGCCTCGTGGTGATGGACAAGGGTGTGGTGGTCGAAGAAGGCAATCACGACCAGCTGATGGCCCTCGAAGGCGCCTACTGGCGGCTGTACCAGGCTCAGCAGCGGCAGGCCGAGTCGGAGGGGGCGGTGCTGGGTGGCGCAGTACAGGAGGTGAGCGCATGAGGCTCGAACGCAATGCCATGGGACGCTGGCTCTGGACCGGTGCAGATGGCCACCGGCACGAGCAGGTGGTGGTGGTCCGGGCCTATCCCGTGACCGCTCCCGAGCAGGGTGTGGGCATCATGGATGCCGAGGGCCATGAGCTGGCCTGGTTCGACCGGCTTGACCAGGTGACTCAGCCCCTGCAGGACCTGCTGCGCGAGGCGGTGGCCGAACGCGAGTTCCTGCCCGAGATCCAGCGCCTGAAATCCGTGAGCAGCCTGGTTACGCCCAGTGTCTGGACAGTTCAGACCGACCGTGGCGAGGCACGCTTCATGCTCAAGGGTGAAGAGGACATCCGGCGTCTGACCGGCAAGACCCTCATCGTCAGCGACATCGATGGTGTTCAGTACCTGATCCGCGATCCGTTGACGCTCGACCGGCACTCACGCAAGCTGCTCGACCGCTTCATGTGAGTGAGTCAAGGCGTCATGCAGCCGCTGTAGATGTCGAGCTCCGCCTGGTATTCGGCGGAGCGCACGCCGGCCAGGCCCATGACCGAATGGAAAAAATGGTCGTGGCTGAGGCCGGTTTCCAGCTTGTCTTTCAGGCAGCCCTTGCGCAGTTGGCGCTGCTTTTCGAAATCGGCTGACGTCCAGGTGATCCAGGGCACACGCTTTTGCACATCGGGGGCGATGGCGTAGGGCAGACCGTGCAGATACAGGTTGTTTTCACCGAGTGATTCGCCGTGGTCAGACAGGTAGACCATGCCTGCAGGGCCAGGGCGCCGCTTCAGCCAGCCAATGGTTTCGGCCAGAAAGTGGTCGGTGTAGGCGATGGTGTTGTCGTAGGCGTTGACAACCTGCTGACGCTCACATTGCTGGAGGGCATTGCTGGCACATTCGGGCACGAAACGCTTGAATCCCGGTGGTACCCGCTTGTGGTAAGCCGGACCGTGACTGCCCATCTGGTGCATGAACACGACCACGCCTTTGGCGCGCTTTTCGGCAGGCAGCTCGGCAATGCGCTTGTCCAGTTCGTGCAGCATCACTTCGTCATGGCATTCGCCGCTGTCGCAGTAAGGTGAAACTTTAAACGCCGTCGTGCTGAAATTGGGTACACGCGAGCACACGCCCTTGCACCCCGACTGGTTGTCGATCCACAACACAGCCAGCCCAGCACGCTGCAGCACATCCAGAAGAGACTCGAAGTTGCTGCTGCGCCTTTCGTAAGCCTCCCGCCCGAGATGGGAAAACATGCAGGGCAGTGAGGCGGCTGTGCTGGTGCCGCAGGACCAGACGTTACGCAAGCTGATCACGTCCTCGCGAGCCAGCCGTGGCGTGGTCTCGCGTGCATAGCCGTTGATGCCGAAGTTGCCGGCACGGGCGGTTTCTCCGACGACCACGATCAGGGTCGCCGGTGTGGTTCCCGCAGGCAGGACAAGCCGGGCGTCTTCACCGATCGGTTCAACACGGCTGTTGTCACGTTCGAGCGGCTTGGCTGCAACGCGTCCAATGGCATAGAAGCTGTTGAGCGGGTTGATCAGGTACCGCAGTTGGGTATGGTTGCGCATCACCGATGCGAAGTCCTGGTAGATCAGCAGCAAGCTCAGCGCCAGAACAGCCAGGGACAGCAAAGAGGACAGCAGATTGCCTCCCAGTCGTCTGATCCAGGTGGGTGAATGGACTGGCTGACGCCAGATCCACCAGGCGGGCAGGACACCCAGGATCAGAACCGACAAAAGCAGGCGCCAGTTCATCAGGTCCGTGGCTTCCCGTGGATCGGTCTGCATCACATTCACGATCATGTTGGCATCGATGACGATGCCGTAACTCCACATGAAGTAGGCCCCGCTGGCGCTGCTGATGAGAAAGAGCGTCAGCACTGGCTTGAGCAGCCAGCGCCAATTGAGCAGGGACAGCAGCATATGCGTCAGGGCTGCAATGCCCGCTGCCATGCCCAGGGCAAAAAGGGTGCCGCGCAATCCGCTCACTTCAGGCAACTGGATGAGTTGCCGCCAAAGCGCAAAGTTGGGCAAAGTCACCAGCCAGACGCTGGTCAGCAGCGTCAGCAACAGAGGATGTCTGGCACGGGAGGAAGAGGGCAGCGGCGGGGTATTCATCACAAACGTGATTGTCGCGTAATGCTGCATGCCATGTGATAGCGGCCTGGAAATTGAATCCTACAACCCTTTGGCTGCAGGGGCATGAAAATGCCTCAGGCAGGCCAGACCGACCCATGCTCAGGCACTATGGCCCGCCATTTGATTTCGTGTTCGATGCGCTGCCTCAAGGCGTCCGAAGCCTCCCGTTCACCGTGCACCACATACACCCGTCCAGGCGCGCTGGGCATCCGATGCAGCCAGTCCAGCACTTGCTGACTGTCGGCGTGCGCGGAGGCGGACTCGATCTGTGCGACTTCTGCCCGCACGGGCACGTCCTGACCGTGGATGCGAATGCTGGTCTCGCCTGCTGCCAGTCGGGCTCCCCGCGTGCCGGGTGCCTGAAATCCGGTCAGGATCAGCATATTGCGGTGGTCGCCCGCATACTGGGCCAGGTGGTGCAGCACCCGGCCGCCCGTGGCCATGCCGCTGGCGGCCAGAATCACCATAGGCCCATGCCTGCGCGCGAGCGACTTGCTCTGCTCGGGCGTTTCCAGCATGGTGGCCACGTGGTCCATGGCGCGTACTTGTTCCCGGTTAAGTCGGTGTTCCCCCATGTGTTTTTCAAACAGGGCTGTCGTGTGGATGGCCATGGGACTGTCGAGAAAGACCGGCAGGCCGCGTGGCAGTATCCCTGCAGCTTTGAGGCCGGCGATGCAGTGCAGTACCGCCTGGGCACGCCCCACGGCAAACACGGGGACCACGGCCACACCACCGCGTCTGGCGAGTTTTTGCAGCAGAGGTCCCAGTTCGGCGAAGGGTGTCTGTTCGGGGTGTCTGCGGTTACCGTAAGTGGATTCGATCAGGACAGTATCGGCCTGGGGCGGGGGCTCGGGCGGGTTCATCAAGGAGTCGTCGCTGCGGCCCAGATCCCCGGAAAACAGGATCCGCCGTCCGCCGACTTCGAGCAGAAGACTCGCGGCACCCAGGATATGACCTGCGCCCTGAAAACGCGCTTTCCAGCCGTGAATCGGCTCGAACCAGACGCCTTGGCGTTCGGCATGAAAGTATTTGAGACTCTGCAGCGCATCTTCACGGGTATACAGGGGCAGTGCCGGCGTATGCCGCGAGAAGCCGTGCCGGTTGGCAAATGCCGCGTCCTCTTCCTGGATGTGGCCACTGTCGGGCAACAGGATCTTGCACAGGTCCAGTGTGCCGGGTGTGGCGTGGATGCGCCTGCGAAACCCTTCCTTGACCAGCAAAGGGATATACCCGCTGTGGTCAAGGTGCGCGTGGGTAAGCACCACGGCATCCATTTGACTGGGCGCGACCGGCAAGGGAGACCAGTTGCGCAGCCGCAATTGCTTGTAGCCTTGAAAGAGACCGCAGTCGACCAGCAGCCGTTGCCGGTTGTGCTCAATGAGGTATTTGGAGCCTGTGACCGTGTCGGCTCCGCCCAGGAAAGTGATGTTCACGCTCATGGGTACATGGTAGTTCAGCTCAAACCTGTCTGTCAGCGTGTAAGCTTGTGCCCATGAATGAACCGATCGGACACATCTACCTGGTCGAAGACGATGCCGAAATCCGCGGCAATCTTTGCGCGTTGTTGCAGCGCTATGGCTATTCGGTCAACGTTTACGAAAGTGCTGAGGATTTTCTCGAGCAATCCATCGAGATCACGCCAGCTGTCTTGTTGCTGGACATGCGTTTGCCAGGACTCAGTGGCGTAGAGTTGCAAAAAAGACTCCATGAGGTCCGGCGCGGCACGCCCATCGTCTTCATCAGCGGGGAAAGCCGCAACGACGAGATCATCGAAAGCTTTCGAGGTGGCGCAGTCGAATTCTTGTGGAAACCTTTTCCCTTCGAAGCGCTGATCCAGGCGGTTGACAATGCGCTTGAGAAGGATCGCCAGCGGGAAAACCGCATGCGTAAATCCCATCAGGTGGGCATGCGCATGGGGCGGCTGACACCCCGCGAACGAGAGTTCATGATGTTGATGCTGGATGGTCACACCAACAAGGAAATTTCTGAAATCGTTGGGGTGACGGCCGACAACATCAAGAAGTACCGAGCCTCCATACTGGACAAGATGCAAGTGCATTCCATGGCAGAGCTGATCGTGTTGTGCCGGGAAGCAGGCATTGTGCAGCTGCGTTCCCAGGCGAACCAGGCGCAGCGTACTGACGAAGAGGCTTGAAGCGGTGCACTGGATTTGCCCCGACCGTTGAGAGCAGCAGGAATGGGCAGGTTCAGGACCCTGCCCAATTTTTCTTTATTGGACGCGATCAGCCGCCAAAGAAGCCCTTGAGCTTGTCGGTCCAGCTTTCTTCGCCAGGCTGGTGCTTGGCCCCGCCCTTGCGCAGTGATTCGTCAAACTCCTTGAGCAGTTTTTTCTGATGCTCGGTGAGTTTGACCGGCGTCTCCACTGTGATGTGGCAGTACAGGTCGCCCGGGTAGCTGCCGCGCACGCCCTTGATCCCTTTGCCACGCAGGCGGAACTGCTTGCCCGTCTGCGTGCCTTCGGGGATGTCGATGGCCGCCTTGCCGCCAAGGGTCGGCACTTCGATCTCGCCGCCGAGGGCCGCCTTGGCAAAGCTGATCGGCACCGCGCAGTGCAGGTCGTCACCGTCGCGCTCGAAGATGTCATGCTTCTTGATGCGGATCTCGATGTAGAGGTCGCCCGGTGGCCCACCGTTGGTGCCGGGCTCGCCGTTGCCGGTCGAGCGGATGCGCATGCCGTCATCGATCCCGGCCGGGATCTTGACTTCCAGCGTCTTCTGCTTCTTGACCTTGCCCTGGCCGTGGCAGGTGCCGCAGGGGTCGGGAATGATCTTGCCGGTGCCGCGGCAGTGCGGACAGGTCTGCTGCACGCTGAAGAAGCCCTGGCGCATCTGCACCGTGCCCGAGCCATGACATGTTGAGCAGGTCTTGGCGCTGGTGCCGGGTTTGGCGCCGGTGCCGTGGCAGGTGTCGCACTCCTCCCAGCTTGGGATGCGCAACTGCGCGTCCTTGCCATTGGCCGCTTCTTCGAGCGTGACTTCCATTGCATAGCTGAGGTCGGCGCCACGGAAGACCTGACGGCCGCCACCACGACGGCCACCGCCAAAGATATCGCCAAAGATGTCACCGAAAGCATCGCCGAAGCCTCCAAAGCCTTCCGCTCCGCCCGGGCCGCGCATGTTCGGGTCCACGCCGGCATGCCCATACTGGTCATAGGCCGCGCGTTTTTGCGCGTCCGACAGCATTTCGTAGGCTTCCTTGACCTCCTTGAACTTGGCCTCGGCCTCCTTGGCAGCATCCCCCTGGTTGCGATCCGGGTGGTACTTCATCGCCAGCTTGCGATAAGCCTTCTTGATGTCCTCGTCCGAAGCGTTCTTGGGCACACCCAGCACTTCGTAAAAATCGCGTTTAGCCATGACTGTTGACCTTGGCCTGTTTCAGGCCTTTTCATGCAAAAAGCGTCCCGCGGTAGAGGCGGGACGCTGCAGGAGACTTTGTGGGAAGCCGCCCCTGCGGCCGAATCCATTCGCGAGCAGGGGCTCGCTCCCACAAGGCAGAGACATCAGCTCTTCTTGACTTCCTTGACCTCGGCGTCCACCACGTTGTCATCCTGGGGCTTGGCATCGGCCTGGGCACCACCGGCGGCAGCACCTGCGGCCTGCTGGGCCTGCATGTCGGCGTACATCTTCTCGCCGAGCTTCTGGCTGGCGGTCATCAGCGCTTCGGTCCTGGCTTCGATGGCGGCCTTGTCGTCACCCTTGAGGGCTTCTTCAAGGTCCTTCGCAGCCGCTTCGATGGCGTCTTTCTCG
>JACCDV010660854.1_pt1 | contig 15835 bp, 19 predicted proteins | sample 7446131 | NCBI WGS metagenome assembly JACCDV01 (sample SAMN15323448, study PRJNA562643) | freshwater metagenome | isolation source: river surface water | place: USA:Blue River Watershed | collected 2017-08-17 | reverse complement strand
GGGGCGGCCTCCTACAAACCACCCTCCATGATCATCTGTTCAAAACGCATGCCCCAGGGTAAAGGCCTGGCCAAGGTGCTGCTGCAACGCGCCCCGTCCATCACGCTCGACTGGGACACCCGCCAGAAAAGCCGCTTTGACGCCACCGACAGTACGGGCCGCCAGCTGGGCGTGTTTCTGCCGCGCGGCACCGTGGTACGTGGCGGCGATGTGCTGGTGGCCGAAGACGGCTCGCTGGTGCGCGTCGAAGCTGCGCCGCAAGCTGTCTTGCGCATCACTTTTTGTGCTGAGCACGGCACCCCTTTCGACCTGATGCGCGCCGCCTACCACCTGGGCAACCGCCATGTGCCGATCGAACTCAAGCCCGAGCACCTCAAGATCGAACCCGACCATGTGCTGGCCGAACTGCTGCGGGCCATGCACATGACGGTGGCCGAGGTGCAGGAACCGTTTGAGCCCGAAGGCGGCGCGTATGGAGACAACGCCATGATGGGTCACGACCACGGGCATGGGCACTCGCACAGTCACCCCCATGCACACTGATACGCCGCCTGTCTCCTGCAATAAAGAGCCCCCGCTTGCGAATGCGCCTGCCGATTCGGCTGCGGGGGCAGCCTCCTACAGGGCATTGCCCCCTTGTAGGAGCGAGCCCCCGCTCGCGATTACACCCACCGCTTCGGCTGCAGGGGCAACCTCCTGCACGGCATTGCCCCCTTGTAGGAGCGAGCCCCCGCTCGCGATCACACCCGCCGATTCGGCTGCAGGGGCAACATCCTGCACGGCATTGCCCCTTTGTAGGAGCGAGCCCCCGCTCGCGAACGCTGCACAGTGCCCTCCCCTGCTGCAACTGATCTGGCTCGCCTCGCCTGCCCTGCCGGTGGGCGGCTTTTCCTATTCGGAAGGGCTGGAGGCCGCCATCGACCACGGCCTGGTGCATGACGAGGCCAGCTGCACGCAGTGGCTGCTGGACCAGCTGCTGCTCACGCAGGCGCGTGGCGACATGGCCGCCATGGCACAGGCGGTGCCCGCCTGGCAAGCCATGGACACCGAGCGCCTGCATGCGCTCAACGCCTGGGTGCTGGCCACGCGCGAGAGCAGCGAGATGCGCCTGCAGACCGAGCAAATGGGCCGCTCCCTGCTCGATTGGCTGCGCAACCTGCAACAAGCCAGTCCCGAGGCCCTGCAATGTCTGGCGGCCTTGCCCCCCACTTACCCGCTGGCCTATGCGCTGGCGCTGGCCATCACCCAGGCGCCGCTTGAGCAGGCCCTGCAGGCCTACGCCTTTGGCTGGGCCGAGAACATGACCCAGGCCGCCCTGAAAGCGGTGCCGCTGGGCCAGAGCAGCGGCCAGCGCATGCTCTCAGCCTTGGCCCGCACGATCCCTGAAGCCGTGCAAACGGCCCAATTCCTCACCGACGACACGCGGCAAGCCTTCAGCCCCATGCTGGCCATCCTCTCGTCGCGCCACGAAACCCAATACTCACGATTGTTCCGCTCATGACTTCTGCACTGCACCACATTCCGAATCGCACCAAGAAACTGCCGCCCCTGCGCGTGGGCATTGGCGGGCCTGTCGGCTCGGGCAAAACCACCCTGCTGGAAATGCTGTGCAAACAGATGCGCGAAAAATGGGACCTGGTCGCCATCACCAACGACATCTACACCAAGGAAGACCAGCGCCTGCTGACCATCAGCGGCGCGCTGCCTGCCGAACGCATCATGGGCGTGGAGACCGGTGGCTGCCCGCACACCGCCATCCGCGAAGACGCCTCGATCAACCTCGAAGCGATTGACCGCATGCTGGAGAAATTTCCCAACGCCGACATCGTGTTCATCGAAAGCGGCGGCGACAACCTGGCGGCCACCTTCAGCCCCGAGCTTTCTGACCTGACGATCTACGTGATCGACGTGGCCGCGGGCGAAAAAATCCCGCGCAAAGGCGGCCCCGGCATCACCAAGAGCGACCTGTTCGTCATCAACAAGACCGACCTGGCCCCGCATGTGGGCGCCGACCTGGAGGTGATGAAGCAGGACACTGCACGCATGCGCCCCAACACCGAAACACGCCCCTGGGTCATGACCAATCTGAAAACCCTGAGCGGTCTGGCCGAAGTGATCGCCTTCATTGAAAAGCGCGGCATGCTGGTCTGACATCCGACGGCGCGACACGTTAAAGTCTGGGCTTTGCCCCAAAGGGGCACGACCTGAGGACCTGACATGAGCGTTTACGACACCCTGAAATCCCTGAACATCGAACTGCCGCCGGTGGCCGTTCCTGCCGCAGCCTATGTGCCTTTCGTGCAGACTGGCAAGCTGGTCTTCCTGTCCGGCCACATTGCCAAGAAAGACGGCAAGCCCTGGGTCGGCCAGCTGGGCAAGGACGTCACCACGGCAGAAGGCCAGCAGGCCGCACGCGCCGTGGCCATCGACCTGATGGGCACGCTGCACGCGGCTGTCGGCGACCTCAACAAGGTCAAGCGCATCGTCAAGGTGATGAGCCTGGTGAACTCCACCGGCGACTTCACTGAGCAGCACCTGGTCACCAACGGCTGCAGCGAACTGCTGGGCCAGGTCTTCGGCGCCGCCGGAGCGCATGCCCGCAGCGCCTTCGGCGTGGCCCAGATTCCGCTGGGCGCCTGCGTCGAGATCGAACTGATCGCCGAAATCGCCTGAGGCCATGCAAGCGGTTGAACTGAAACACGCCTACCGCCTGCTCAACCACGGGCCCACCGTGCTGGTGGGCAGCGTTCACGCCGGGCGCAGCAACGTCATGGCGGCGGCCTGGGCCATGCCGCTGGACTTTGACACGCCCAAAATCGCCGTCGTGGTCGACAAGGCCACGCTCACGCGCGAGCTGATCGAGGCGTCGGGCGTGCTCAGCATCAACGTGCCCTGCGTGGCGCAAGCCGCACTCACCCGTGCGGTGGGCGGCGAAAGCGGCAAGGACCACCCGGACAAGCTTGAGCGCTGCGGCGTCAGCTTCCGGCCCGGCCCCGCCACTGGCACGCCCTTGGTCGAAGGCTGCACCGCCCAGCTCGAATGCCGTATGCTGCCCGCCACCGCCCATGTGGCCGGACCACACGACCTGATCCTGGCCGAAGTGGTTGGCGCCTGGGCCGACGAGCGGGTGTTCAGCCAGGGTCGCTGGCATTTTGAAGATGCGCCCACCGAGCTGCGCAGCCTGCACCATGTGGCGGGTGGCTTCTTCTACGCCACCGGCGAAGCCATCGCCTCCTGAAGTGGCCGCTGCGACGTCACGAAACCGTCATATATTTCAATAATAATGGAAATATGGAACAACAAGAAGTCATCCAGGCCCTGGCCGCGCTCGCCCAGGCCCACCGCTTGCAGCTTTTTCGGGCTCTGGTGGAGGCCGGCCCCGAGGGGCTGACGCCCGGCGCCATGGCCGAAGCCCAGGCTCTGCCCGCAGCCACCTTGTCCTTTCACCTCAAGGAATTGCTCCACGCTGGGCTCGTGACGCAGGAACGCAGTGGTCGCCACCTGATCTACCGCGCCGCCTACCCGCGCATGGATGCCCTGCTGGCCTACCTCACCCGCAACTGCTGTCAGGGCGAGCCCTGTCTGTCGGAAGCGGCCACCTCTTGCGATTGCTAAAACACCATGCTCAACGTCCTCTTCCTCTGCACCCACAACTCCGCCCGCAGCGTTCTGGCCGAGTGCCTGCTCAACCACATCGGCCAGGGTCGCTTCAAGGCGTATTCGGCGGGCAGCAGCCCGCGCGAGAACCAGCGCCCCAACCCCTTTGCACTTCAGGCGCTTGAAAGCGCGGGCATCTCGACCGCAGGCCTGCGCAGCAAAAGCTGGGACGAGTTCGCCATGCCCGGTGCACCGCAGATGGACCTGATCATCACCGTCTGCGACAACGCCGCAGGCGAGGTCTGCCCGATCTGGCCCGGTCACCCGGCCACCGCGCACTGGGGTTACCCGGACCCGTCCGACACGCCGGGCAGCGATGCCGACAAACTGGCCGCCTTCCAGCGCACGCTGATCGCGATTCGCCAGCGCATTGAACTGCTGGTCAACCTGCCACCCGACAAACTGCTGCCCCAGACCCTGCAAGGCAGCGCCCGCGAACTGGCCCGGGGTGCGGCATGAGCGCCGCATCTCCCATGAGCCTGTTCGAGCGATACCTCACGCTGTGGGTGTTTCTGTGCATCGTCGCGGGCATGCTGCTGGGCCAGGGGCTGCCCGGCGTGGTGCACAGCGTGGCCGCCATGGAGGTGGCCCAGGTCAACCTGCCGGTGGGCCTGCTGATCTGGGTGATGATCATCCCGATGCTGGTCAAGGTGGACTTCGGCGCCCTGGGCGAGGTGCGGCAGCATGTGCGCGGCATTGGTGTGACGCTGTTCGTCAACTGGCTGGTCAAGCCGTTTTCGATGGCGCTGCTGGGCTGGGTGTTTGTGCGCCAGCTGTTTGCGCCCTGGCTGCCCGCCGGTCAGATCGACAGCTACATCGCCGGGCTGATCCTGCTGGCGGCTGCGCCCTGCACCGCCATGGTCTTTGTGTGGAGCCGCCTCACCAAGGGTGACCCGCTCTTTACCCTGTCGCAGGTGGCGCTGAACGACACCATCATGGTGTTCGCCTTTGCGCCGCTGGTGGGTCTGCTGCTGGGCATGTCGGCCATCACCGTGCCGTGGGACACGCTGCTGACTTCGGTCGTGCTCTACATCGTCATTCCGGTGCTGCTGGCGCAACTGTGGCGTCGCGCGCTGCTGCGCCGCGGCCAAGCCGCATTTGACGCCGCCATGCAGCGCATCGGCCCCTGGTCCATCGCGGCCCTGCTGGCCACGCTGGTGCTGCTGTTCGCGTTTCAGGGCGAAGCCATCCTGCGCCAGCCGCTGGTGATCGCACTGCTGGCGGTGCCGATCCTGATCCAGGTGCTGCTGAACTCGGCGCTGGCCTATGGCCTCAACCGCTGGCTGGGTGAAAAGCACAGCGTGGCCTGCCCCTCGGCCCTGATCGGTGCGTCCAACTTTTTCGAACTCGCCGTGGCCGCCGCCATCAGCCTGTTCGGCCTGAACTCGGGCGCGGCCCTGGCCACGGTGGTGGGCGTGCTGATCGAGGTGCCCGTCATGCTGCTGGTGGTGGGCGTCGTCAATCGAAGCAAAGGCTGGTATGAAAGCGTGCCAGCTCAAGGAAATCAGGCTTGACCTTCTCCTGGCCCATCCAGTAGCAATCGCAGGCCAGAGCTTCAAGGCCTTCGCGCTGGGTCACCCGGATCACGCCGCGGCGTGAGCTGATGTAGCCCAGCGCAGTCAGCCTGCCCAAAGCGAGCGTGATCGCCTCGCGCCTGAAGCCCAGGCGCTCCGAAATTTCCTGATGGGTGGACTGGATCTCTGGCTCCAGCGTGCGGTCCAGCGTGATCAGCATCCAGCGGATCAGCTGCTGCTCCACCGAATGGTGTTTGCCGCACACCACCGCCTGCGACAGCTGCATGATCATTCGCGTCATGCCCATGGAAATGGCCGCAGCGTGCGCTGGGCACTCCTTGATCAGCAGGGCGAAGATGGGCATGGGGATTCGGTAAGCCAGCCCACTGTGGCGGACATTGGCTCGGAAATAGTGCAACCCATGCCAGCCCGACAAGCCCACCGCATTGGCTTTGCCCATCATATAGGTCTCGACGCTGAACCCATCGGGCAAGTCGCGCATCATGGAAACGATGGCGCCAACCGGGTAGTGCACATGGGCAGGCTCCTGCCCGGTAAGAAACAAGTCCTTTCCCTTGGGGAGCGAAACCAGCTCCATGTGGGCACTGAGTTTTTCGTACTCGTGTTCCGGCAAATTCGCCAGCAGGTCGTTGATTCTTGGATTCAAGGTCTCATCAAGGGGCTGTTTTCATGTTTTCACTCTAGAAAAAGACCCTACGGAGCAATGTGCGGATTTGCACAAACCATTACAAAATCAACGGTTTTAGCGTTTAAAGCAACAGTGTCAGCTTGGCGTAGTCAAGCGGCTCTTGTCAGGGCAAGTGCGACGCGAAGCGCAGGCTCACGGGAACTCGCGCCAGCAGCTGCGGCGCTTGCAAGCACGACAAGGCGACGACCAGCAAAAAGGCCCCTTTCAAAGGGGCCTTTGGTGAGCCGTCACAGCGCGAGTGCCAGCGATCAAAAGATCAACTTGACGCCCGTCTTGGACTGGATGAATTCAGGTGAAACGCCGTCGGCCAGCTCCACCACTTTGAGACCCTGCTCGGTCACATCCATCACGCCCAGGTCGGTGATGATGCGGTCCACCACGGCCTTGCCGGTCAGAGGCAGCGTGCATTCGCCCAGGATCTTGAGGTCTTCGGTGCCGTCCTTCTTCTTGGCCACGTGTTCCATCAGCACGATCACGCGCTTGACGCCAGCGACCAGGTCCATGGCGCCGCCCATGCCTTTGACCATCTTGCCGGGGATCATCCAGTTGGCCAGGTCACCCTTGTCGGTCACCTGCATGGCGCCCAGGATGGACAGGTTGATCTTGCCGCCACGGATCATGGCAAACGATTGGTCAGAGCCGAAGATGGACGAGCCCTTGAGGGTCGTCACCGTCTGTTTGCCAGCGTTGATCAGATCGGCATCGACTTCGTCTTCGTACGGGAAGGGGCCAATGCCCAGCATGCCGTTTTCACTTTGCAGCCAGACTTCAATGTGGTCGGGCACGTGGTTGGCCACCAGCGTCGGAATGCCGATACCGAGGTTGACGTAGAAACCGTCCTGCAGTTCGGAAGCCGCTTTGGCGGCCATTTGGTCTTGGGTCCAGGGCATAGCTTGCTCCTAATCAGTTGGGGACAGCGCTGAAGATCTGTCCCACAAAGTTATTTATTTACGATCGCGGGTGGTGCGCTTTTCGATGCGCTTTTCAGGCGTGGGGTTGAGCACGATGCGGTGCACATAGATGCCGGGCAGGTGCACGTCATCCGGGGCGATCTCACCCGTGGCGACGATGCGCTCGACCTCGACCACGCAGATCTTGCCTGCCGTGGCTGCTGCGGGGTTGAAGTTGCGCGCCGTCAGGTTAAAGCGCAGGTTGCCCGAGCGGTCGGCCACATCGGCCTTGATGAGGGCAATGTCGGGCACCAGCGAGCGCTCCATCACGTAGGTCTCGCCGTCAAATTCACGCAGCTCCTTGCCTTCGGCCACCAGGGTGCCCACACCGGTCTTGGTGAAGAAGGCCGGAATGCCCGCGCCACCGGCGCGCAGCTTCTCGGCCAGCGTGCCCTGGGGCGTGAATTCGAGTTCGAGTTCACCGGCCAGGTACTGGCGCTCGAACTCCTTGTTCTCACCCACGTAGGACGAGATCATTTTCTTGATCTGGCGGGTTTCGAGCAGCTTGCCCAGACCGAAACCGTCCACACCGGCGTTGTTGGAAATGGCAGTCAGGTTCTTGACGCCACTGTCGCGCAGCGCGTCGATCAAGGCTTCAGGGATGCCGCACAGGCCGAAACCGCCGACGGCCAAGGTCTGGCCGTCGGCCACGATGTCCTTGAGCGCCTCGGCGGCAGAGGGAAAGACTTTGTTCACACAGATCTCCTGTTGGGGATGGATGGCGCTACGATACTACGTATCCGACTACGTAGTTTTTCGTAATGGACTGCCCCTAGCCTGCAAAACAGGCTCTGACCCTTGTTGCCCCATGTAGGAGCGAGCCCCCGCTCGCGAAAAGTGCTTATGCGGCAAGGCATTGTTCGGCCGCAGGGGCGGCCTCCTGAAAAACATGCCAATCATGAACCCGCGTACCTGCTCATGACTCAAGACATTGACTACCGCCTGGCCTTCGACCTGGCGCCGGTGGGCATGGTGCTCTCGCGCAACCGCACCATCGTGGATTGCAACCAGCGTGTGTGCGAGATGTTTGGCGTGACACGCGAACAGCTCATGGGCCAAAGCTTTCAGCTGCTCTACCCCAGCGCCGACGAGTACGAACGCACCGGTCAGCGCATCGCGCCGATCCTGAACGCCAACGGGGTCTATGCCGACGACCGGGTGATGAAACGCGTAGGCGGTCGCCTGCAGGGCGAAACCTTCTGGTGCCATGTGACCGGCCGCGCCCTCAACCGCGACGCGCCGCACGAAGCGGGCATCTGGACTTTTGAAGACCTGTCGGCCCGCAAACCCGTCAAAGCCGAACTCACCGCCCGCGAACGCGAGGTGGCCGCGCACCTGATGGACGGTCTGACCAGCAAGGAAATCGGCCGTGCACTGGGCATCAGCCACCGCACCGTGGAGATTTACCGCGTCAAGCTGATGCGCAAGTACCAGGCGGGCAGCGCGGCCGACCTGATCCAGAAACTGGTGCGCGGCTAGATTCGCAGGCGTTCAGCCCTTGGCCTCGACCACCTCGGTCACGCAGCGGAAGGCGTCGATCGCGGTCGGGAAGCCGCAATACACCGTGGCGTGCAGCATGACCTCGCGCAGCTCTTCGGGCGTGACGCCGTTGTTGAGCGCCCCGCGCACATGGGCCTTGAGCTCATGCTGCTTGCCCTGTGCGGTCAGCATGGCCACGGTGATCAGGCTGCGCGTGCGCAGGTCCAACCCCGGCCGCTGCCAGACATTGCCCCAGGCGTTGCGGGTGATGAACTCCTGCATGGGCAAGGTGTAGTCGCTCGCACCGCCCAGGGCGCGGTCAACGTATTCGGTCCCCATGACCTGGTTGCGTGTGGTCAGGCCCGCCTGCAAGGCGGCATCCTGGGGAAGGTCTTTCTGTGTTTTAGACATGACAGGCTCCAGCAATAAGCCGTGAGCATAATGGCTTGAACAAGGAGACCCGCATGAGCACCCGATACCCCTTCCCCGATATCCAGAACCTGCCCGAAGACCTGCGCGCCAAGATCCTCGAAGTGCAGGAAAAAGCTGGCTTTGTGCCCAATGTGTTCCTGGCGCTGGCCCGCCGCCCGGCCGAGTGGCGTGCCTTTTTTGCATATCACGACGCACTCATGATGCCCGAGACTGTGGGCCGCACCAGCAACCTGACCAAGGGTGACCGCGAGATGATCGTCACCACCACCAGCGCGGCCAACCAGTGCCTGTACTGCGTGGTGGCGCATGGCGCCATCCTGCGCATTTACGAAAAAAAGCCGCTGGTGGCCGATCAGGTGGCCATCAATTACCGCAAGGCGGACATCAGCCCGCGCCAGCGCGCCATGCTGGACTTTGCGATGAAGGTCTGCACCGCCTCGCATGAAGTCGAAGACGCCGACTTTGAAGCCCTGCACGCCCATGGCCTCAACGACGAGGACATCTGGGACATCACTGCCATCACCGCCTTCTTTGGCCTGTCCAACCGCATGGCCAGCGTGACCGGCATGATGCCCAACCCCGAGTTCTACCTGATGGGCCGCATGCCCAAAGCCAAGGCCTGAAGCCCAAGCGCTGGCGTGCCCACTTACAGGAGCGAGCCCCTGCTCGCAAACGCCAGCGCCTGACCGCAAGCGCTGCTGCCCACGGCAAGGCGCTCAAGCCTTTTGCCGTGCCAGCAAGGCCCAAATCATTTCCAGCAAAGCCGCCTCAAGCGCAGGACTTTGCAGCAGCGGTGATTTCTCCAGACTGGCACTGCGCAGCGTGCCGATCACCGCGCGCGTGAGCACAAACAGCTGCGCCGTGCCCAGCGTGCGCAACTGCGGGTGATCAATGCGCTCGAAAAACAAGGCCAGACGGTCGGACACCTGCCGCACGGCGCTGGCCGTCTCCTGCGGCTCTTCCTCGGCCCAGGCCAGGCGCACCAGACTGCGCGTCCAGGTGCGCCCGCCGGCAAAACCCTGAATCAGGATGCGCAGGATGCGGCGAATGAAATCGCGCGGGTCGGTCTGCGGCGTCTGTGGATCGAGCTCGATTTCGCCGAGGCAGCGCTCCAGTTCCTGAAGCACCAGGTCCCGTCCGCGCACCGCCATGGCTTGCACCAAAACCTCCTTGCTCGGGAAGTACTGGTAGAGGGTGCCAATCGAGAAACCGGCCGCCGCAGCCACCTTGTTGGTGCTCAAACCGCCCTCGCCTTCCTTGTCCAGAATCTGAGCAGCGGCCTTGAACAAGGTCTGGATGGTCTGCTGCGCGCGGGCCTGTGTGGGCTGGCGACGCAGGTTTTCAGAGGGTTTGGGCTGTGTTTCGGGTTTTCGGGGCGGCATGGCGGAGGACTTGAAAAATCTGAGCCACAAGCGAGTGGACGGGGCCTGCAAAACCTGAATAATGCTCACTTTTACGAACACACGCAAACCCTTTCGCCATGTCCACACAGATTGCCGCCGCCAGCCATCCGCTCACCGTCCGTCGACTGGGCGTGGATTTGTCCCAAGGCTTCTCCCGCCACTGGAATGGTGGCGACGCCTTTTTGACCGCTTTTTGCAACGCGCTGTCCATGAGTTTTCCGGTCGGCGAGCAGTTTTTCATCGATTCGGTGCGCGAAGGTGCCAAACACTTGGGCGACAGCCCCGAGCACCAGGCCCTGCGCGAGACTGTGCGCGGCTTCATTGGCCAGGAGGCCACGCACCGGCACTTGCACGGCCTGTACAACGCCCACCTGGAAAAACAGGGCCTCATCAACCATTGGGGGCCTCGCGCGGCGCGTCGACTTGAAATCGGTCGCCGCAAGATGTTCAGCACCTCCGAAAAAGGCTACCTGCACGAGCTGGCCATCACGGCCGCCTACGAACACTTCACCGCCCTGTTTGGCGACCTGACGCTGGAGAACATCGACCAGCCCGGCGACTGGTTTGCGCAGGCCGAAGAGCCCCTTAAAACCCTGTGGCGCTGGCACGCGGCAGAAGAGTCCGAACACAAGAGCGTGGCGTTTGACCTGTATGTGGCCCTGGGCGGCAACCACACTTGGCGCATGCGTTGGTTCAACTATGTGCTGATCCAGTTCACGCTGGACACGCTGCGCCAGACCGTCAACAACCTCTGGCACGACCGCACGCTGCACAAACCCTCCACCTGGGTTTCGGCCGCCCGCTTCCTGTTTGGCCAGCATGGCCTGGTCCGGCGCATCGTCAAGCCGCTGCAGGCTTACCGCCGCCCGGACTTTCACCCCACCCAGGTAGGACACCCGGATCTGGCCGCCCACTGGCTCAGCAGCCATGCCGACCGCTGGAAAGCGGTGGGCGCTGCGGCCTGAGTTCAGTCCGAGACGAGGGCCCGCATCCAGTCGGGCAAGGCCACGGCCTTTTGCTTTGGAAAGTCCACCCAGATGGTGGTAGCGCCACCTGCCGAAAACACCACGCCCGGCTGATCGGTGCGCTCGAGCGTGCACCAGCTCTCGAAGGTGGTGCGTCCAGGGTCACTCACATACATCTTGGCCAGGATGTCGCCCGGGTATTCGAACTGCTTGTAGAAGTTGCAGAAGGCATTGACGATCACCGGCCCCTCGCCCTGAGGCTCGGGTTCACAACCGATGCTGCGAAACCAGTCGATGCGCACCGTCTCCAGGTAGCGAAAGTACACCGTGTTGTTGACATGGCCCATGGCGTCCATGTCACCCCAGCGGATGGGGATCACCATCTGGTGGACGAGTTTCTTGTGCTCGGGCAGTTCCAGACGCATCGGAGCCCCCTCAGACCGCGAAACCGTCGTCGGCGGCAATCACCGCACCGTTGACGAAATGCGACTGGTCGCTGGCCAGCATCATCAGCACGGCGTCCAGGTCTTGTGGCTGCCCCACACGCTTGCGCGGCAGCATGCTGATCAATTTCTGACCTTGTTCGGTCTGCCAGTGGTGGTGGTTGATCTCGGTGTCGATGTAACCCGGGCAGATGGCGCTGACGTTGATGCCGAACTTGCCCCACTCCACCGCAAAGGCCTTGGTCATCTGGATCACCGCGGCCTTGCTCATGCAGTACACGCCAATCTGCGGCAGGACCTTGAGGCCCGCCATCGAAGCGATGTTGATGATGCGCCCGCCCGTGAAACTGCCCGGCGCCGCCCCCCTGGCGCGGGCCAGCATGCGCTTGCCGACTTCCTGAGCGACAAAAAACGCCCCGCGCACATTGGTGTTCATGATGAAGTCGTAGTCCTGCTCGGTCACATCCTGGATGCGCTGGGTGGTGCTCACGCCCGAGTTGTTGACCAGGATGTCGATGCTGCCCATCTCGGTTTCGGCATGCGCCACGGCCGCCTGGATGCTGGCGCGGTCGGTCACATCCATCGCCACCACATGGGCGTTGCCCCCGGTCGCCTCGATTTCGGTGCGCAGTTCCTTGAGCTTGTCCACCCGGCGGCTGGCCAGCACCACGCCAGCACCTGCCTTGGCCAGGGTGCGCGCAAACTGCGCGCCCAGGCCGCTGGATGCGCCCGTCACCAGGGCCACGCGGCCCGACAGATCGATTTCATATGCCATGACAACTCCTTGTTCCGTGCTGTCTCCATTTTGCGATGGAAGCCCTCAAGCGGCGCATAAAATGAGTCGCAGGCCCGACAGGGCTGCTTTTCCCAAACTTCAGTACAAGACATCATGAGCCCTCAAGAGATCCTGGACACCTACGGCCCCCGCGAAGCCATGGAATACGATGTGGTGGTCGTGGGCGGCGGCCCCGCCGGTCTGTCGACCGCCATCCGCCTCAAGCAGCTCGCTGCCGAAAAAGGCCAGGATGTCTCGGTCGTGGTGCTGGAAAAAGGCGGCGAGCCCGGCGCGCACATCCTCTCGGGCGCCATCATGGACCCGCGCGCCCTGACCGAACTCTTTCCCGACTGGAAGGAACGCGGCGCCCCGCTCAACCAGCCCGTGACCGACGACGCCTGGAGCTTCCTGTCGGAGACCGGTGCGACCCGCACGCCGCGCGTGTTCCTGCCCGAATGTGCCCAGAACCACGGCAACTACATCATCAGCCTGTCCAACTTCACCCGCTGGCTGGGCCAGCAGGCCGAGAACCTGGGCGTGGAAATTTTCCCTGGCTTCACCGCTGCCGAAGTGCTCTACAACGAAGACGGCTCGGTCAAGGGCGTGGCCACCGGCAACATGGGCATCAGCAAGGAAGGCGAGCCGACCGAGAACTTCCAGCTGGGCATGGAACTGCACGCCAAGTACACCGTGTTCGCCGAGGGCGCGCGCGGCCACCTGGGCAAGCAGCTGATCGCCAAGTACAAGCTCGACGAAGGCCGCGACCCGCAGACCTACGGCATCGGCATCAAGGAAGTCTGGGAAATCGACCCGAGCCGCCACACGCCCGGCTTTGTGATGCACACCGCCGGCTGGCCGCTGCAAAACGACACCTACGGCGGCGCTTTCATGTACCACATGGAAGACAACAAAGTGGCCATCGGCTTTGTCACCGGCCTGAACTACAGCAACCCCTGGCTCAGCCCGTTCGAGGAATTCCAGCGCTGGAAGACCCACAACAACATCAAGTGGTACTTCACCAACGACAAGGGCGAAGTCAATGCCAAGCGCATCGGCTACGGTGCCCGCGCCATCACCGCGGGTGGCCTGATGAGCCTGCCCAAGACGGTGTTCCCGGGCGGTGCGCTGGTCGGCTGCGACGCCGGTTACCTGAACGTGAGCCGCATCAAGGGCAGCCACGCCGCCATCAAGACCGGCATGCTGGCCGCTGAAGCCGCTTACGACGCGCTGGTGGCGGGCCGCCAGCACGACGAGCTCGAAGCCTACCCTGAGGCTTTTGAGAAGAGCTGGCTCCACACCGAACTCAACAAGTCCCGCAACTTCAAGAGCTGGTTCAAGCATGGCCTGACGGTGGCCACCCTGATGAACGGTTTCGAGCAGTTCGTGCTGCGCGGCCACATCCCGTGGACGCTGCGCCGCGACAAGCCCGACCACGCCTACCTCAAGCCCGCGGCCGAGTGCGAGAAGATCGAGTACCCGAAACCGGACGGCAAACTCACCTTTGACCGGCTGTCCAGCGTGTTCATCAGCAACACCAACCACGAGGAAAACCAGCCCGCCCACCTGACGCTCAAGGACGCCTCGGTGCCCGTGGGCATCAACCTGGCCAAGTTTGCAGGCCCCGAGAGCCGCTACTGCCCGGCTGGCGTTTACGAGTTCGTCAAGAACGCAGACAACAGCGACCGCCTGCAGATCAATGCGCAAAACTGCGTGCACTGCAAGACCTGCGACATCAAGGACCCGACCCAGAACATCGTCTGGGTCACGCCCGAAGGGGGCGGAGGCCCGAACTACTCGGGCATGTGACGCGCGTCACGACGCTTGCAAAAAGGGTTCGCCAGGGCGAACCCTTTTTTTATTGGGCGAGTCACCTGCGAAACATCACCCCCGCACAAACCCGTATGGCGGGACACCGCCTGCTCTTCATAATGAAATTTGTATGACAAGTTGATACGCAACCTGTGATCCACCCCCAAACGAGGAGCAATTGAATGAAACTGAGCAAACTGATGTTGGCAGTCGGCCTGGCCACCGGTGTGATGGCTTCGGCACTGGCACAGCAAGTGACCATGCGCAACAGCATTTCCGTGGCGCAGAACTCTCACCAGGGCGAGGCCATCGACACCCTGGCACGCGAGGTGGAAAAGCGCACGAACGGCCGCATCAAGATCCAGAACTTCTATTCCGGGTCTCTGGGTGGTGAGCGCGAATCGATCGAAGCCGTGCAGCTGGGCACCCAGGAGCTGGCCACCACCTCGACCGGCCCGGTGCCCAACTTCGTGCCCGAGGCCCGCATTCTGGATGTGCCCTTCCTGTTCAGGGACAAGGCCCACGCCCGCGCCGTGCTCGACGGCCCGATCGGTCAGGAACTGCTGACCAAATTCGAGCCCAAAGGCTTCAAGGCGCTAGCCTGGGGCGAAAACGGTGTGCGCCACATGACCAACAGCAAGCGTGCGGTCAATGAGCCGGGCGACCTCAAGGGTCTGAAGATGCGCACCATGGAGAACCCGGTGCACGTGGCCGCCTACAAGAGCCTGGGCATCGTCACCACGCCAATGGCCTTCCCCGAAGTGTTCACCGCACTGCAGCAAGGCACCGTGGACGGTCAGGAAAACCCGCTGTCGGTGATCATGGCGGCCAACTTTGACCAGGTGCAAAAGCACCTGACCCTGACCGGTCACGTGTACTCGCCCGTGGTGATCCTGATGAACAAGGGCAGTTTCGACAAGCTCAGCGCCGCCGACAAACAGGTCTTCCTGGATGCCGCCAAGGAGGCTGTGAAAGCCAACCGTGCCCGCGTCGACAAGGACGACGCCAACGGTGTGGCCGAACTGCGCCGCAAGGGCATGAACATCATTGAAAACGTGGACAAGACCAAGTTCATCGCCACCATGGGCCCGGCCATGGCCGAGTTCGAAAAGCAGTTTGGCAAAGCCAACCTGGACCGCATCCGCAACTACAAGTGAGCTGATCGCTGAACCGCGCCCGCCAGCTTGACCGCCGGTGGGCGTTTTTGATTCTGCAGTCGAGGAATCCCCATGAAAACGCATTTCCTGAGCATCGAGCGCTTCACCACCGCGCTGTCGATGCTGATCGCGTGCCTGATGCTGGCCACAGCCGCCGGTCTGGGCATGTTCCAGATCATCACCCGCTTTGTGCTGGAAACCCCGGCCGAATGGACCGAAGTGCTGATTCGGTTCAGTCTGATCTGGATGGTTTTCATGGGCATCCCCATGGCTTTCCGGCAGGGTGCCATGGTCAGCGTCGATGTGCTCTACCGCTGGAGCGGCCCGCGCATGAAGCGCGTGCTCGACAGCGTGGTCGCCCTGGCCGCCCTGGTGCTGGTGGCCATCATTGTCTGGTGGGGCTGGGATTACGCCAACCGGGGCAAGGTGCAGTCCATGATCGGGCTGGAGGACGTGTCCATGTTCTGGGCCTACCTGGCCATGCCCGTGGGCGCGCTGTTCAGCGTGCTGGGCATTGTGGGCAACTGGCTGGATCCCCAGCG
>JACCDV010478179.1_pt1 | contig 15842 bp, 3 predicted proteins | sample 7446131 | NCBI WGS metagenome assembly JACCDV01 (sample SAMN15323448, study PRJNA562643) | freshwater metagenome | isolation source: river surface water | place: USA:Blue River Watershed | collected 2017-08-17 | reverse complement strand
TTGTACATCGCGCCAGTATAAATCTTATCCTGCCTATTGATGATAGATTTGTATTGTCCAGCATGAGTAAGAATCTGATCATTATCTATCACATTCTGAATCTCCTTATATCCATTCTTGGTAGCAACCATTGTACCTGCTGGAAAGCATGGTGGTAGGCACATTTGATTCAGATCTGAGACATTCCATGCGCTCAATACATGTCTTCTACTGAATGGATCAGACTTGAGTGATTCAACAAGGCGACTGACTTGATCGATACCTTCTCCATGGTAATCCTTCTTACCAGGAAGGTAGTCTGCTCCCCAATGGCGCCATTGGAATCCATAGATTGGTCCAGTTTCTCCTTCAGCGTATTCATTTAGACCATGCATATCCAGAAATGATCTCGATGTATTGCCCTTCCAGATATTGATTCCCTTGCGCTCAAGATCTTTGGAATCGATTCCACCATTTAGAAACCATTTGAGTTCGCCAAAGATACCTCGCGCAAACATCTTCTTGGTCGTTAGTAGTGGCAATCGATACATGGATTGCCCTGTATTCGGATTGATCATTTCTTGCATCACATATTCAAACATCTTGCCAAAGACTGATCGCGTAGAAATGCCTGTGCGATTAGGCTGAATATTGCCATGGTCAATAATCTCCTGCATGGCCTTGAGTAAGGTTAGTTCTTCAGTATTGGGCGCGACTGGCTTTCCAAACCAGACCACTCTGTAGTCTTGATAAGAAGCAATTCCACCCAATGTGAATCCTGGTAAGGTACTTTTATTCAGGAAATCGCTATTGTATTCGATCAGAGATACCTGATGAAATGCATATATGTATCCAAGATCAAGAATATGCGCAATCGCAAGTGTATCACTAATGGCCCATCGTTCCAGATTTGTATAATTTGAATCCAAGAACGCAATGCAGGATTCAATTGATTCAAATTGTACAAATCCTCCTGACGAAGTATAGACATGATAATGGTCATCTACTATATCCAAATCGATTATAATCGCATGATCTACAGATCGTTCGCAGATGAATGATAGGAATGGCGATTCTATAAGCTCGGTAAGCGTATATTTATTCGTTGGATATGGAATTATGAGATTGAACATGGCTTCAGTATATTGGATAAGACCTTGATCAATTTAGGCGTTATCTCGTGTAAGTTGTTCTATAATCGCCATTAGCTTATCTACTTTATCAGATAGATCTTTATTGTCTTGCATCAACTTTTTTTGATTTAGAGCCAGAATCGGGATGATATGTTGATAGGATACGGTAAATCGGATGCCTTGTGGGCTGATCAGACCATCAGAATCAGTCTCTTGTACCATATTCTGATCTTCGGCCAGATTGACCAGATCATCAAAACCATTCCTTAGAAGATCTTGTGCGATATATCCATATGATGGTGCGGAATCGCCAGTAATCCAATTGAAGGATACGGGCGTTGTGTTCTCTACAAATCGCATACAAAAGTCCTCATCTAACTCCTTTACATTGTACTTGAGGCGTCTATCCGAAGCAACATCCACACTTTGCGCGCATAGTATTCGACCAGTTGTACGGATGCTATAGTTATAGCTTGTCGATCCGCCTGCACTAATTGTCCCATGAGCATTCGTATTCGTATTGTATGCATAGGCTGAGGTCATGACAAATGCAACTGAACCTACTTCCAAAGGCATTGTGCTATTACCAGGGGTACCTAATATAATCTGATTGGAAGTAAGCTGAGGCACATTAGTGGCGCCTCCAGATGAAGTAATTGTAAGATTACCTCCAGCAGACACAGCCAAAGTCGCATAGTTGCTTGCTGAGATAGCACGATTGTATGACAATCGCATACAATCGCCAGTAATAGAATTGACTTCGAGCTGTTGAGTCTGTGGGCCAGTGCCAATACCTACAAGACCAACTGTACTCAAGTTTCTGATTGATGCTATATCTTTATTTGCGTCCAACACAAGAGCCTTACCCGCACTCGCCGTACCAGCAGACACTCCAGATACATATGCGAATGTAGAACTATCAATAGTGTTTCCGTTTATGGTCAGACTCGATGTACTGATCGAATTGATTCCGCTTATGTCCAAATTGGAATCCAACACAAGAGCCTTACCCGCACTCGCTGTACCCGCAGACACTCCAGATACATATGCGAATGTAGAACTATCAATAGTACTTCCGCTTACGGTCAGACTCGATGTACTGATCGAATTGATTCCGCTTATGTCCAAATTGGAATCCAAGACAAGAGCCTTACCCGCACTCGCCGTACCTGGCGTAATGTTATTTAGATATCCAGCTTGAGTATTTGTAAATATCGTGCCTGCCATACTCACATTACCGCCAAAGTAAGCAGTTCCATTAGCTACATATATCGAATATGCATTTGCAATAGTCATATTTGTACCAGCAACTGGTGCGCCAACGACATATAGACTTGACGCATTTGCAGTAGTCACAGATGTGTTGGATGCGGTAAGGATAGGTGCGCCTACAAATATGTATGACTGATGATTGTTATCTACACTACTACTCGCAGTTGTTGAGTTATTCAATGTCGCGGTGCTACAGGTAAGTGCTCTAAACTGATTTGAATTGGCATATGACTTGGCACTTACCCCAAAGATTGCACTATCCGCAGAGATATTGTAGTTTGAATCAATAGACGAACTGCCCAATGCAATTGCATTCAACCCGTGAATGTTCAAACTAGAATCGAGCACAAGGGCCTTACTTGCACTGGCAGTTCCAATAGTAATCGAAGTGAGATAATCGGCTTGAGTAGAGCTGAGAGTACTTCCGCCAAGAATCAATGTGGATGTCCCAAGTGAGTTGATTCCACTAATGTTGGAACTACTATTCAAGATCAAGGCCTTACTCGCACTTGCCGTGCCTGCAACTACGCTATGAATCGATGCAAAGTCTGTTTCTGCAAAGGATGTGCTGCCAAGAGTTATGCTACTGAGTGCGCCAATCTGAGTAATGTTCGGCTGGGCTGCAGTTTGAATTTGGCCAGTTAGCTGACTTGCGGATAAGCTATTAATGTTGGATACATTTCTATCCACATCGAGTACCAGAGCCTTACTCGCAGCAGCTGTACCTTTGGTAATCGATGTGAGATATGTCAGTTCAGTTTGTCCAACAGTAGTCGATCCAATAGACAATCCGCCGCCAAGACCAATAGTTATGGATCCGCCTGCACCCATATTGAGTTGAGAGTTGGTATCCATTGTCAATGCACTTCCACTATCCATATCGAATGTATGAAAGGTACCTACCGAAGTAATTCCTGGCTGAGCTGCCGTCTGAATCGCACCAACAAGATTGGTAGTAGTAAGTGTAGTTAGACCTGAGATAGCGCCTCCACCACTGAACTGCAATCCGGTACCATTCGCCAGAACCAGATAGCCATTACCTTGAGTAGTTAATATACAATCGCCACTTGAGTTCATAGTGATATCAAACTCTACTTCACCCATACTTGCACGCAAGACTTGGCCAGTCGTATTGATATCCAAATTGTACGTGGGTCCAGTCAGATTAATACCAATATTGCCCGTAGATAGTCCGACTAATGTACCCACTCGAGTGATTAGAGTTTGAGATGCAGTCTGAATTGTACCAGTAATGGTAGATGCTGAAACTGATGCTGCGGTGATTCCATTGGATACTGCGAGCGATCCTAGTGTCCCTACAGTTGTGATCAAAGGCTGAGATGCGGTCTGAATCGCGCCCGTTAGTGTGGATGCTGAGACTGATCCGGCTGTGATTGCTCCAGATACTCCAAGTGTAAATAATTGGCCAATGGTCGTGATATTAGGCTGAGATGCAGTCTGAATCGTGCCATTAATGTTGGTAGCGCTTACGGTACCTACCGTCAATGTATTGGATACAGTCAGATTGGTCTGTGCGCCAATCGAGGTGATGTTCGGTTGAGCTGCAGTCTGAATCGTACCAGATACGGTAGTCGCCGAGACTGATGCTGCAGTAATTCCATTGGACACAGCGAGCGATCCCAATGTACCTACAGTCGTAATATTCGGTTGAGCTGCAGTCTGAATCGTACCAGATACAGTAGTCGCTGAGACTGATGCTGCAGTGATTCCATTAGACACGGCGAGCGATTCCAATGTACCTACAGTCGTGATGTTCGGTTGAGCTGCAGTCTGAATTGTACCAGTAATGGTAGTCGCCGAGACTGATGCCGCAGTAATTCCATTGGACACAGCGAGCGATCCTAATGTCCCTACAGTTGTAATCAAAGGCTGGGATGCAGTCTGAATCGCGCCCGTTAGTGTGGATGCTACCAATGAATTGACTCCAAGAATATTTCCCGAGGTGAGTCTGATTGAAGTGGTTGTACCTAACAATACATCTCCAATCGGAAGTAGTTGGAGATTTCCGCTGCTATCTACATTCATATCGGTATAGAAACTTCCATCGCGTGAGATGCGAAGGCAATTGCCATCAGACTTGCGGACCTCTAATTGCTTATTTGGAGTTGATGTTCCAATTCCAACAGCTCCACTGGTATTGAGAGTGGTCAGTTGTCCAACTGATGTGATATTGGGCTGAGCAGCAGTTTCTAATCTTCCATTCAGATTGGTTGCAGTTACTCTGAGCAGTCCAGTGATCTGTGCAGTTCCGCTCATCTGGATAGATTTGTTGGTCTGAACAATGATGTCCGCATCTGCATTTAGCTTTAGATTGCCGTTAGTATCGATCGAGATATTGGCTGAGTGAGTTCCGTTGTTCAACTTGACTACTGGATTGGCTGAAGCAAATACTTCAAGAGTGGCGCCTGGTGTGCCTGATCCTACTCCCACTCCTACCGATCCGCTGGTACGTAAAGTCGATAATATCCCAAGCGATGTGATCAGAGGCTGTGCTGCGGTTTGTAATTGTCCAATGAGTCGCGTTGCGGTTATGTTATTGATGCCAGCTATATTGAGTCCTGAGTCAAGAATAAGTGCCTTATTGGCACTACTGGTGCCTGGCGTGATATTGACATAGTTGAGCTGGGATGCAGAAGAGGAAACATTTATACCATTCAGCGCAAGTGTAGAATCTATATTGAGACTGGTAACTCGATTGATGTTCGGTTGATATGGAGTACTCAACGTGCCTGCAATAGTGGCCGCACTCAAATTATTGATGCCCGCGATATTTGAACTTGCATCAAATACGAGTGCCCTGAATGGAGTTGCCGATCCCGGAGTTGCCATAGTGTAGTTGAGCTGATTCGCAGATGCATTCACAATCGATCCATTGATCATAATAGCATTCAGATCAATTTGGATTTGATTGCTCAGCATATCAATCACCTGACCACTGGAACGAATAGTTAGAGCGCCAATCGGCGATACATTGAAAACCGCTTGACTGGATGTCGATCCATATACCAATGCCAGAGCATTACCTGTATTGCTGGATACAACTAAACGTTGCGATGAATTTCCCACTGGCGTGCCTATTTGTACATTTTGAGACCTATCGACAAGCATAGCTTGGGTATTGCCTGTCGAGATCACAACTACATTGCCATCAGTATTGGATGATATTGCAACGGATGTATCACCGGTAGCAATATTTGAGCCTCCTCCTGAGGAGCCAATAATTGTTGGCGTAGGTCGGCTAAAAATGGTCATGTCGCCTATATTAGGCAGTCAATAATTTGCGGATAGGCCAGAGAAAAAAAGATGTTCTCGTATGAGAAGAATTAGATTAGATTTGCTACGCTATTCATTTAACAACCCATTGCGTCGGAGCACCTCTTTCAATTGTTCGATTTGATCTTGCTGATGTTGAATGCATTTGTGTAGCAAAGGAATTGCTTTCAAATAATTGACCGTGAGGATATGATCCTTTGGGCTCACGAACCCATCATCATCAATGACCTCATCGATGGGCTGATCGTACTTGTGGCACTCGATCAGATCATTGTATCGTTGGTCATCTACCTTGAGCAACTGCTGCGCGATGTACCCATATGATTTCTCTTCAGTGCGTCGCATAGTATAATGCACTGGAATTACCTTGGTCATGAATGCCATAGCTTCATCCACATCAACATCGCGAATGTCCTTCTTGATACGCACATCGGACTGACAATCGACTTCAGTCGCAAAGATGCGGCCAGTACATCGCAATGATACTGCAGCACTACCCGTACCTGATCCTGTACTCGACCCAGACTGTGCAAGATAACCATATCCACCAGATAGTGATCCTGTTACAGTATTCAGAATATCAAGTGGGTAGGTTGCAGTACCGCCAATACCACAAAGCCCCGAAGCTGTTATTGTAAATGAACTACCCAATGCCACATCGGTATATGTGCTATTAGAATAATTATATCCGATGAATGAAGCGGTTGATGATCCAAAATGCATATGCGCGCCTCCGCCAAAACTACTAAGACCCGTCGAGTCAAAGCCATATGCATGAACTCCGGCGCCAGTCGAAATGGTATTCCTTGTAGTAGTTGTATCGGTACCCACATACAGTTTCTTTGCGATTGCACAGCCGCCAGCAATAGTACAAGCACCACCACTACTTGATGAGGTAGCATCAGTCGTTCCAGTAAGACTCAAATTACCCGAAGCTGCGAGAGAGAGCAGCCGGGTACCTCCAAAGAATCCGATTTCAAATTTATTGCTTGTACTGCTTGACCCTGCATATGAAAAGCTGAGTTCAGCCTGATTATTAGTCGTAGCACTTTGTCCTATCGTGATGTAGTAGGAAGCCGAAGTTGCCATAGATGAGTACAGGCATGAAATGGCACGTCCATTATTGATATCAGTACTCGTGCCAATACATAAGGTACCATACGAACTGGTACCCATAAATACATTGCCTCCAAACAAAGACGAACCTGCCGCCACGTAGAGTGCGTAGGAATTGGTAATTGTCTGATTGGTACTCGCAGTAGGTGCATTCGCAATGTACATAGTCATGGCATTAGTTGTAGTGACGGATGTGTTCGTGGCCAAGAGAGTGGGTTGAGCAAATGAATGGAAGGTTGCATTGGTAGCAGTTCCTGATCCAGCAGTACTTGAATCAGTAAAACTGGTAGCTACATGCGCTGTTTGAATACCAGTAGTACCCCAAGCAGATGCACTAAGAGCAGTACCACCTTGTGTAAATGTAGTACCCACGTATAATTTTTTTGCAATGGCCACCCCACCAGCTGTAGTAATCGTGCCGCCATTGGTCACGCTGCTCGCATCTGTACTCAAACTAATACCGAGCCCACCAGATAATGTAATTACACCTGTGGAATTACTGGTGGATCCAGTTGTATTTGTAATCGACAAATTGCCTGCTGAGCTGAACGTCGCGCCTGAATTGAATGTGATGCTCCCAGTAGAGACACTCATAACCATTCGGAAGGACGCGTTAGTATTGTCGTAAATGTAGAACGATCCATTGTTTGGACCTGCCGCACTACCTCTGAGCCCCAGTTCAAATGAATTGGGAACGTCATTGGTAAATAGGATATTGGCCAAAGTGCCCGAAGCAGTATTATTGAGAACCAGTAAATTGCTATTCGTATCGGTAAGCGTAGTCTTCTTCGTATTGATCGCAGTACCCACATACAATGTCTTGGCGATTGCACAACCACCTGCAGTAGTAATCGTGCCACCATTAGTAGAACTGGATGCATCTGTAGTATTGCTCAGACCAATACCCCCAGAAAGAAGCAGCGATCCAGTAGAGCTACTTGTTGATGTGGTCGTATTGGTGATACTAACAGCTCCGCCAAATAAGGATGTGCCAGCCGCGACATACAGTGCGTATGCATTGGTAATCGTCTGATTCGTACCGGCAGCTGGCGCATTTGCAATATAGACAGTTATGGCATTGGTCGTAGTGACTGATGAGTTCGTAGCCAAAAGAGTTGATTGAGCAAATGAATTGAATACAGCATTGACAGCAGTGCCTGATCCGGCAGTACTTGAATCGGTATAATTAGTTGCGACATAAGCAGATTGGATACCAGTAGTACCCCAAGCACTTGTGGTTAATCCTGTACCGCCTTGGGTAAAGGGGCCGCCGACGTATAACTTCTTCGCAACGGCTAATCCTCCAGCAATCGTACAGGCACCACCACTGACTGATGATGTTGCATCATTGGTACCATTGATACTCAAATTGCCAGAAGCTAAGAGGACTATCCAGCGTGAAGCCGATCCAAAGAATCCAATTTCAAATTTATTACTCGAACTACCTGAACTGGTATATGTGAAACTCAACTCGGCTTGATTATTGGTTGATGTTGCTTGGCCCAATGTGATGTAGTATGGTGCGCCAGCTCCCATAGATGAATATAGACACGAGATGAATCGATTCGTTCCGGTGTCAGTACTTGTTCCAACGCATAATGTACCATACGATCCAGTACCCAAGAATGTATTGGAACCAACATACAGAGCCTTAGCAATACCTGCTCCACCAGAGATGGTACAAGCGCCACCTGCAGTTGAACTGGTTGCATCAGTAGTGCTACTAATGGTGCCCGTACCTGCAATTGACCAGTTGCCTCCAGATGTGAGAGTCATTGTATTAGTGCCGCTTGGTGCTGTGTTGAATGCACCAGACTGTGCGGATGCACTAAAGAACCACTTATGCGATCCATCGGAATAGTAGTCAAGTGCTGATGTGGATGCGCCAAATCCCCGTGTGCCTGCATACATACTAATGGCCATAGCTGGCGGAGTAGCCGGACTACCCATGTCGATATTGAATGATGGCGATGCCGCATTGTTAATCGAAACAAGTCCTCCAAATGCGGACTTGCCGGCCGCAACATACAGCGCATACGCGTTGGTGATTGTCTGATTGGTACTTGCAGCGGGCGCATTTGCAATATAGATTGTCATTGCATTGGTTGTAGTGACTGAAGCATTCGTAGCCAAAAGAGATGGCTGGGCAAATGAATTGAACACGGCATTTGCAACGGTACCTGAACTTGCAGTACTCGAATCCGTGAAGTTGGTCGCCATATAAGCAGTTTGTATGCCTGTGGTACCCCAAGAGCTGGAACTGATAGCAGTTCCACCTTGGGTCAGTGTAGTACCAATATATAGCTTCTTCGCAATTGCAACCCCGCCGGCAACCGTTAGTGCGCCACCATTGGTAATGCTGGACGCATCTGTACTCAAACTAATACCCAAACCTCCAGTCAATACAACTGATCCCGTAGAACTACTGGTCGATGCGGTAGTATTGCTTACACTCACTACTCCAGTATTGTTGATAGTCAAACGCGCCGACCCATTCGTCTGAAGAATCAGACCATGATTACTTGAGGTACCAATGTATGCATTACTGGCATCTGTGCCAGAATTTACTACTGATACTAATGTGATTGTACCATCTGTATGCTTTAGTCCAGTGCCCGCAATCGTAGTCTGAAGTAGGCCTGCAGTAGTGATATCGCTACCTGCAAAGATCTTCTTGGCTACAGCCAAACCGCCAGCGGTAGAGATTGTGCCACCATTAGTCGAGCTAGTTGCGTCTGTTGCAAGACTAATTCCGATCCCGCCAGATAGGATCAAGGCTCCTGTAGAATTGCTTGTCGATACCGTAGTGAGAGTATTGGTGATCGAGCCGGTCATGCTCACATTCCTAATGGCTGCGATATCTTTATTCGTATCGACAATAAGAGCCTTACTTGCGCTTGCGGTACCTGCAGTGACTGCATCCAGCGCCGCAATTTCAGTCTCACTGATTGTAGTCGCGCCTACCACCAGCAAGGTAGTTCCGATTGAGTTGATGCCGGTAATGTTCGTACTCGCATCAACAACTAATGCCTTGCTTGCACTGGCTGTACCTGCCGTGATTCCTGATAGAAAGGTCGCTTGCGCACTGGTGAATACAGTTCCATTCAAACTTAAATTCCCACCAAAGAAGGCAGTACCTGCGGCAACATACAATGCATACGCATTGGTAATTGTCTGATTGGCACCTGCAGTAGGTGCATTTGCAATATACACAGTCATTGCATTGGTCGTAGTGACTGTATTACTCGCGGCCAGGAGAGTTGGTTGAGCAAATGAATTGAATACTGCATTCGTAGCTATGCCGGATGCGGATGTACTTGCATCTGTGAAACTGGTTGCGATGTGTGCAGTTTGCACGCCAGTAGTACCCCAAGCATTAGCACTAGTTGCAGTACCGCCTTGGGTCAATGTACTTCCGACGTAGAGCTTCTTTGCGATTGCAGCACCGCCCGCAGTAGATAACGTGCCACCATTGGTAATGCTCGATGCATCTGTAGTCAAATTGATACCAATACCTCCAGACGATACAATCGCGCCAGTAGCATTGGTAGTGGATGCGGTTGAGTTTGGTATTGTCAGAATTCCCGCACTCGATATAGTTATCGAGCCATTCAGAGTAATTGTCCCGCTTGTATCCATAGTCAATCTAAATGCCGTATTTGTCGTATCATAGATATAGAAATTCGCAGGAGTAGTAGCCGTCGAACCACGTACGCCCATATCAAATGAGCGACCAGTATCATTGGTAAAGGTCGCATTTGCCGTGCTGCTCGCACTCGAGTTCGTAATTGTGAGCTGGCTTACATTGGTATCAGTCAGAGAAATCTTCTTTGTATTGATCGCAGTACCCACATACAATGTCTTGGCGATCGCAGCTCCACCAGCAGTAGATAACGTGCCGCCATTGGTAGAGCTACTCGCATCTGTAGTCAAACTGATACCAATACCTCCAGAAAGGATCAGCGCCCCAGTACTATTGCTTGTAGTTGCGGTGGCTAATGTATTGGTATATGTACTCGAATGTGAGATCGTAGTTCCACCGCTCAAGGTACCAGTCATACTTACATTGCGAATCGAGGCAATATCCTTATTGGAATCGACCACGAGGGCCTTACTCGCACTGGCCGTTCCAGCAGTGATCGATGTGAGATATCCAGACTCAGTTGCGCTAAGACTATTGCCTCCAAGTACAAGAGTAGTCGTACTTACTGAATTGATTCCACTAATATTCGTACTTCCATTCACGACCAAAGCCTTACCCGCACTTGCAGTTCCTGCGGTGATGAATGTAAGGTATCCAGACTCAGTTGCGCCGAGATTATTGCCTCCAAGTACGAGTGTGGTTGTACCAAGTGAATTGATTCCAGTGATATTTGTACTCGAATCAACCACAAGAGCCTTACTTGCAGTTGCAGTACCTGGTGTGATGCCTGAAACATAAGTCAGACTGGATCCAGTAATTGAGGTACCATTCACTGTAAGTAATGTAGTACTAATCGAGTTGATGCCCGCGATGTTCAAACTCGAATCAAGTACTAAGGCCTTACTCGCACTGGCAGTTCCTGGTGTGATTGATGTGAGATAGCCAGCTTGGGTCGCGCCCAATGTGCTACCACCAAGCACAAGAGTAGTTGTGCCAAGTGAGTTGATACTGGTGATATTCGAACTCGAATCAAGCACTAATGCCTTACTCGCACTGGCGGTTCCTGCAGTGATCGGTGTGAGATAGCCAGCTTGAGTACTGGTGAATAGAGTTCCATTCATACTCACACTACCGCCAAAGAATGCCATACCTGCTGCAACATACAAGGCGTATGCATTGGTAATTGTCTGATTGGTACTCGCAACTGGCGCATTCGCAATATAGACTGTCATCGCATTGGTCGTAGTGACTGATGTATTCGTGGCCAATAGCGTAGGTTGAGCGAAGGAATTGAACACGGCATTTGTAGCGGTTCCTGATCCTGCAGTACTTGAATCCGTGAAGCTGGTCGCAATATAAGCTGACTGTATGCCTGTAGTACCCCAAGCACTCGAACTGAGCGCAGTACCGCCTTGGGTCAATGTGCTACCAACATACAGCTTCTTCGCAATTGAAGCTCCGCCAGCAGATGTGATAGTGCCACCGTTGGTAATGCTCGAGGCATCAGCAGTATTGTTCAGACCAATACCTCCAGAAAGGATCAGCGCACCTGTACTATTGCTTGTACTGGCTGTGGTAATTGTATTAGTAAGCGATCCAAACATACTTACATTGCGAATCGAGATGATATCTTTATTTGAATCGACCACAAGAACCTTGCTCGCACTTGCAGTTCCGGCAGTGATCGATGTAAGGTATCCTGACTCAGTAGTTCCAAGAGTATTTCCGCCGAGGACAAGTGTGGTTGTACCAAGTGAATTGATCCCACTGATGTTTGAGCTCGAATCGACCACAAGAACCTTGCTCGCACTCGCAGTTCCGGCAGTGATCGATGTAAGGTATCCTGACTCGGTTGCGCCCAAAGTATTTCCACCAAGTACTATAGATGTAGTCGTAATCGATCCAGTTCCATTAATCACAAGAGAAGAAGTGGATGCGCCTGATGTAGATAGAGTCATTGCCTTGACAAAGGCCGCATTGAATACATTGTAGAAGTCCAACTTACCCGCATGCGAACCATTGGTCACATCAGTGGCTACACCATCTATTCGACTATATGATACCGATGTTCCAGTAGCAGTAGGTGCATTGAACTTGAGGCCTGTGCCGATACCAACAGCCGCGGTTCCACTGGATAGATTGTGCTGCAGTAGAGTTGGAAAGCTTACCGCAGCAGTTGCCGTATCTCTCGCAACTATGGCATTGATACCTGCGATGTTCGAACTCGAATCAAGTACAAGGGCCTTACTCGCACTTGCAGTTCCGGCTGTAATTGATGTGAGATAACCAGACTCAGTAGCTCCGAGAGTATTCCCGCCGAGTACAAGAGTAGTTGTACCAAGTGAGTTGATGCCGCTGATGTTCGAGCTCGAATTGAGTACTAAGGCCTTACTTGCGCTGGCCGTTCCTGGAGTAATTGATGTAAGGTATCCCAAACTTGTAGTATCGAGCGTACTTCCATTTACTGTCAATGAGGTTGCACTAATGGAATTGATGCCCGTAATGTTCAGACTCGAATCCAATACTAATGCCTTACTCGCACTTGCAGTTCCGGCTGTAATTGATGTGAGATACCCTACTTCAGTAGAACCAAATGTAGTGCCTCCAAGAGTAATACTACTCGAGATAGTTGCCGTAGAAAGGGTGCCAATCGCAGTAATATTTGTTTGAGAAGCGGTTTGGATCGTACCATAGATACCATTACCCACACGTAGAGCTTTGGCAATTCCTACTCCGCCCGATGTGATAATGGATCCAGTACTTGTAGAAGAACTTTCAGTCGCATCAGTTGTAGTAATTGGATTCAGAGCACTAAGGCCAGCCACCTTGATACTGGCATAGTCTATGGTGGTCAGAGTAGTAGATGAGTCAGTCGCGGCAAAGGTTGCCGCAAATTGCTTATTGGCCTCATTCCAAATCAATGCGGCATTGCCCTTGTTGTACAAGGATACACTCAACCCATTACTTGGCGTGGAGGAAAAGGTCGTGGATACGGTAATGGTCTTGCTTGATGCCACATAACTGGTAATGAGCCGCACATCAGATCCAACCTTGACCCACCACCCATTGTAGTAGCTATCTGAAGCATTCCCGGCAGTAAGTACAATGGTAGAGCTGGTTGCACTCGATACCGTAGTACTCTCTTTGGCGGTGTCAGCTACCACATCTCCGGCTCCAGTATTATTTATGGTTTGATATCGCTGAACTAACATCCCGCCATCATAGGATCCGCTTGGTGATGAGTTGAGTAAGATAATATTGTCCTTAACTGAAACTGTCGTGGCATTCACAGTAGTCGTTGTTCCATTCACAGTAAGATTGCCACCTACGGTCAAGTTAGATCCGATATATGCACTGAGCGCCACGGCCAACCCGCCAGATACTGTAAGCGCACCTCCAGATGAAGAACTGCTGGCATCTGTAGTAGAAGTAAATGCAATCGCACCACTTGAGGTTAGTGAAGTCAAGGTACCAACTGATGTGATATTGGTCTGTGCTGCTGTCTGTAATGTGCCAGTCAGTTGCGATGCTGTAAGTGCATTGATGTTGATAATATTCCGACTACTATCGACTACAAGGGCCTTGCTTGCAGTAGCTGTTCCTGTGGTAATTCCAGTGATATAGCCAGATTGAGTAGCGCCAATTGTATTGCCACCTATTGAGATTGAAGTGGTGCCTAAGCTGGCGATGCCGGATATATTTGAACTTGAATCAAGAATTAATGCCTTACTTGGCGCGGCGGTACCTGGAGTGACCCCACTAATATAGCCAAGTGCGGTAGTCACATTCCCACTACTCAAGATAAGATTTCCATTGACTGTAAGATCTCCTACTGTTAAGGTTGGAAGCGTACCAACCGATGTGATATTAGGTTGCGATGCGGTCTGTAGCGTACCAGTTAGTTGCGATGCCGTTAGTGCATTGATATTGGTTATATTTCGACTACTATCTAATACAACTGCCTTACTCGCCGCCGCAGTTCCGGCAGCGACTGATGTGAAATTAAGTTGTGCTGCAGTGGCGGATACTATCGTACCACCCAGCTTTAGCCCAGTAGTAGAACCATTATGAGCAGTAATATTGAAATCGCCATTCGTATTCACTTCTCCTCCTGAAGTATTCAAACTGAGAAAGCCCGAGCTGTTCATAAAGATATTAGAGAGGGCGGAAGTCGCACCGTATCTCAGTCGCAAACAAGACCCATTCGCGCTGGCCACTTCTAATTGAGTACCCGGACTGGTTGTATTGATGCCGACATTGGCATACTTATCAATGTAGAGCGAGGAGGCACCTCCAGTCTGAACCAGAAGAGAACTATCGGCGGCATCTGAATCTAAAATCACATTTGTAATGAGTGAATTGAGACTTGATCTCAATAAGGGTGTAATGGTATTGCCCGACAATGGCTGGCTGCTCGAAGACATCCCAGATAAGGCCGATGCTATATACTAACTATATTATCTTGGTGGAAACTTGGTCGAATTTATCGCTGGAACTTAGCCAATTGTAATACTTTACGTAGTCTAATATAAACCAACCAGTCTCGATATCCACATTATGACTACAAGTCTCGAAATCGCAACGCCGCATTCGAGCATCGGCCAAGAAGACTTATCATATGTTGTAGAGCGACCATTATTCCATGATGCTCTTCTTGAAATGACTGGCACTGCCTTATTCGTATATATCTCACTCGCAGGGGTGCATCAAGCAGTACTTGCCGCGCTCTCAGCCTCTTCTACTGTTGATCAGCTACATATCGCAATCTGCTTCGTACTTGGCTTGTCATCTGGTATTGTAATTGCGAGTAAGAGTGGCGCACATCTCAATACATCTGTCTCATTCACACTCTGGTTGGCTGGTAAGATCTCCTTTGTCAGATTTGTTGGATATGCACTCGCGCAATTTGTAGGAGGCTTCTTGGGAGCACTCTTGGTTATGGCTCACTACTATAGTCGCAGTAAGCTATTCCCTGAAGGAAGTCTCGTTGGCGCATACGGCACACTCAAGGACCCATCCAATTCGCTATTCTCTTCCATTTTGGATCAGATCATTGGCAGTGCCTTGCTCATGTTTGGAATCCTCCGCGCGCCAGATAACAAGTACAAACCTATTGTGATTGGATTGGTTTTGGGTGGGCTCGGACTGTTTCAAGGATCCAATGGATTTGCATTCAACTTGGCACGCGATTTGGCTCCACGAGTTGCTTCGACCATTATCTATGCATCTGCGCCATTTACTACTGAAGACTACTGGTTCTGGGTGCCAATGTGTATGCCATTCGTGGGCATGCCAATTGGATACATCTTGGACAGAATCGTCTAATTTTCTATTTCATATTGAACTTTCGCCTTTGTAGTATAACCACCATGGTGAGTCCCGGGGTTCCTTTACTCGAACTCGAT
>JACCDV010882324.1_pt1 | contig 15847 bp, 10 predicted proteins | sample 7446131 | NCBI WGS metagenome assembly JACCDV01 (sample SAMN15323448, study PRJNA562643) | freshwater metagenome | isolation source: river surface water | place: USA:Blue River Watershed | collected 2017-08-17 | reverse complement strand
CCAGCATCACTGCCAGCTACACCGGCACCGGTGCCGAAGCGGGCCTGAGCATGAGCGGCAACGACAGCTTCATCACTGTGCCCAAAATCCTGTCCATGGCGTCAACGGGGCCGCATGTGGCTGGCACCACGGCCATCACGTCGCCGGCGACCCTCACGGTGACGGCGTTGAACAACAACGACCAGGTCATGACCGCCTTCGGCAACGAGGTCAGCAACCCTGCGGGCATCACCGTGAGCAAGACGGGGCAGTCGCCCACCGGGGCGGATGCCAACGTGGTGGCCCCCAGCATCGCCATGAACAACATGGCTTCCGGTGTGGCCACGGGCACCTTGCGCTGGGCCGAAGTGGGCACGTTGAACCTGGCGGCAGCGCTCAACGCCGGGTCGGTCTACAACAACGCCGGCATCTCGGTCAGCGGCAGCTTGTCGGCGGTCGGGCCGTTCGTGCCTCATCACTTCGATGTCGAGGTCATGCAGGGCAGCTCCGACCTGTGCACGCAGGTCTTCACCTACAGCGGCGAGAGCTTCAAGACGCAGGTGACGGCTCAAAACGCCGATGGCGCCAAAACGGTCAACTACGATGGCCGCAGCGCGATGTCGGCTCACTTCGCCAAGGCCGTCACCCTGTCGGGCGTTTCCTCCACGGGATCGAGTGGCAGCCTGACTGGCACCGCTGTGGCGGCCTCCGATTTCGCCAAGGGCATGGCCACGGTCAGGCCTGTCTACGCCTTCACGGCCAAGTCCACCGCACCGGCCAACATCACGCTGAGCGCGGCTGAGAACGCACCGGGCACGGTGAACTCGTCGGCGGGCAGCGCCGGGGTGGCTCGGGTGCGCAGCGGTCGCTTGTTCCTGTCCAACGCGTTCGGTGCGGGCCGCACCGTCCTGCGCATGCCGGCTCAGCTCCAGTACTGGAGCGGCAAGGCATGGGTGCTCAATGGCGATGACAACTGCACCGAGATCCCGAATGATGCGGTGATCCTGGTGCGCTACCTGGACAGCCGGGGTGCGGTCTCGGGCGCTCCCTGGGGCAATGTGACGGCCACCGGTTTCACCGCCGCAGCGGGCCAGGGCAACATCACCCTGTCTGCGCCTGCGAATGGCGCCACCGGCAGCATCGACCTGGCCATCAACCTGGGTGACACCGCCACCGATTCGTCCTGCCTGAGCACGCACCCCAGCGGCGGCAAGGCTCAGCGCTCGTGGCTGCGCGGCCCGCATGGCGCCTGCTCCGGGGCGGGCCCCTTCGATCCTTCCGCCAGGGCCTCCATCGGCGTGTTCGCACCCGAGACCACGCGGGTGATGCACGCCCAGGACATGTACTGACGGCCGCAGGGGCAGGGGCACGCGGGCCTGCACATCGTGAAATCTGGCCGGCAAACTCCCCCTTCCATGGCCGATCCGGTCGGGGGAGGCTCGGCAAAATGGTGTCCCAAAGGGGGCCGCACCCTGTGCTGTCCTTGTTCACCCGCCCGCCTCCATCCATGCCTCGCCTGATCGATCCCCCTCGCGCCCGCGGCGTCCGTCAGCGGGGCTTCACGATGAACGAGCTCGTCATGGTGCTCGTCATCGGCGGGATCCTTGCGGCCTACGTGGCGCCGCGGCTGGCGACCTTCGCGGGGGTGCGCGACGGGGCCTGGCGTGACGCGCTGGTCAGCTCCATGCGCATGGCCCAGAAATTCGCTGTGGGACACCGTCGGCTGGTCTGCGCCACCGTCACCAACACCACGGTGACCTTGCGCATCGCCAGCGCCAACCCGGCCAACGCCTGCAACACCGATCTGCCCGGGCCGGATGGCAGCACCGTCTTCGCCCGTGCCAGCAACAACCAGGCCACCACGGTGGTGAGCGCAGGTGGCACGCCGGCCAGCGTGCTGTTCTTCCAGCCGGATGGTCGCGTCACCAGCGATGGTGCCGGCACGACCGCCGTCGACTGGACCATCACCCCCACCGCGGCGGCACCCATCAGCATCTTCGGGGAGACCGGCCATGTCGAATGATCGGCGGCCCCGCGGCCCAGCGCGGGGCTTCACGCTGCTCGAAACCATCATGGCCATCGTCATCATCGGCGTGGGGGTGGCTGGTGTGCTGTCGGTGTTCAACGTCAACGTGCGCCACAGCTTCGACCCGGTCGTGCGCAAGCAGCTCATGGCCATCGCCGAAGAGATGCTCGAAGAAATCGCCCTCAGGCCGTTCGTCGGCCCCACCATCGAAACCTCGGCGGCCTGCGGCCGGGCCAATTTCGATGACCTGCGTGACTACCACCTCTACCCCACCAACCACCTTGTGTGCGATGTGGAAGGGGTGCCCATCGCGGCCCTGGCCAATTACTGGATGGAGGTGCGGGTCACCGATGTGACGCTGGACACCGTGCCGGCTCGCCGCATCGAGGTGGAGGTGCGCCAGGGCGACGAAACGCTCACCCTGGTGACCTGGCGCACGAACTTTGCCGGGACGACGCCATGATGGGTTCGCGAAGGCGCTCCAAGGGGTTCACGCTGATCGAGCTGATCATCGTGCTGGTGCTCACCACCATCATTGGCGGCACGGTGGCGGTGTTCGTGAGGCCCGCCATCCAGGCCTATGCCGACACCCGCGACCGCGCCGCCCTCGGTGACATGGGCGACACGGCCTTGCGCCGCATGGTGCGCGACATCCGCGTGGCGGTGCCCAACTCGCTGAGAACGCCCAACGAGGCCTGCTTTGAGATGGTGCCCACGGTCGCCGGTGGCCGCTATCGCATGGGACCCAACACCGCCAACGACGCGTGGTGGGTCAACACCTCGCAGGCCACCACGGGCTTCGATGTGCTGTCCACGCTTTCGCGTGAGCCGCAGGTCAACGACTTCGTGGTCATCAACAACCAGAACGGCAACGACGTCTACAACGCGACGAACCGGGCGACGATCAGCGCCGTGGCCACGCCAACGGCCGCTCAGGGCACGCTGCGGCTGACGATCTCTTCGCTGCAGGTCTCGCCTGGCTACGACGGCGGCCGCTTCCAGGTGGTCAGCCAGAACGAGCGCTCGGTGTTCTACGTCTGCGACGGCGCCGGCCTGAGCGCCGATGGCCAGACCGGCACCGGGGTGCTCTGGCGCATCCGGCGTGATTTCAATGCCACCTATCCGACGGCCTGTCCCGCCACCACGGGCGGCACGGTGCTGGCGCGCAATGTCCGCGCTTGCCGCTTCGTCTACAACCCCAACCAGGGCGCCACGCAGCAAAGCGGTTTCGTCTACCTGGAGCTGTCCATCACCCGCAACGGCGAGACGGCCACGCTCACCCACGGTGCGCACGTGCTCAATGCGCCATGAAGGAGCCTGAGATGCCGGATCGTGTGAGAAAGCAGTCGGGCCTGGGGGCGGTGGCGGCGCTGTTCGTGCTGGTGGTGCTCAGCGTGGTTGGCGCCTCGATCGCCCGCCTGGGCTGGACCCAGCAGATCAGCTCGGTGCAGGACATGGACGGCGCCCGCGCGCAGCGAGCGGCCAACTCGGGGGCGGAGTGGGGGCTGTTCCAGGCGTTGCAAGGCACCTGGGCGACCTGCAACGGTGCCACCCAGACGCTCACAGGCATGCGCGCCGACCTGGGCATGAACGTGACCGTGACCTGCAACAGCACCGTTTACGTGGAAGGGCAGACCGGTGCGGGCGCTTCGCCCGTCTTCACCGACGCCCCCATCCGCGTCTACCGCATCGATGCCGTGGCTTGCAACGCCACCGATGCCGCAACGGCCTGCCCCGATGCGGCACGCGTCGCGTCCATTGGCTACGTCGAGCGGCGCCGTCAGGTTCAGGCCACGGGCCCCTGACCACGGCTTTGCACGGCAGCTGGGCTCAGCTGGGCGTCATGGGCAGCTGACTGCTCGCCTCGATCGGGCGCATCGACAGCGCATGCACCTGCAGCATCTCCGCAAAAGCCGCCGCCGGCATGGGCCGCCCCAGGTGGTAGCCCTGCACCTCGTCACAGCCATGGTCGCGCAGGAACTGGGCTTGTGCCTCGGTCTCCACGCCTTCGGCCACGATGCCCACTTCCAGGCGATGGCCCATGGCGATGAGCGCGGCCACCAGTCGGCTGTCGCCCTGGCTTTGCGGCACCGAGCTCAGGAAGCTGCGGTCGAGCTTGAATCGGTCCACCGGCAGCTCGCGCAGGTAGGCAAAGGACGAGTAGCCCACGCCGAAGTCGTCGATGGCGATGCCCACGCCCAGCGCGCGCAACTGCGCCAGCACGTCGGCCGCGCGCAGCGACTCGCGCACCACCACGCTCTCGGTGATCTCCAGCTCCAGCGCGGTCGGCGGCAGGCCGGTGTCGCGCAGCGCGCGTGAGACGGTCTCGATCAGGTCAGGGCGGTCCAGCTGCAGGGCAGACAGGTTCACCGCGATGCGAAGTGGCCAGCCGCTGAGCTCGCGCCAGCGTTGGGCCGTTTCGCAGGCCTGGCGCAGCACCCACTCGCCCATCGGCACGATCAGGCCGGTTTCTTCGGCCAGCGGGATGAACTCCGAGGGTGGCACCAGGCGGCCATGGTGCTCCCAGCGCAGCAGCGCCTCGGCGCCGGTGATGTGGCCGCTGCGGCAGTCGAACTGGGGCTGGAAGTGCAGGCGCAGCTCCTGACGCTCCAGCGCGTGGTACAGGTCGTTTTCGAGCACCAGGGTGTCCACGCTGGGCGCGTCCATCTGCTCGCTGTAGACCTGCACGCGGTTGCGGCCCTTGCTCTTGGCCTGGTACATGGCCAGGTCGGCGTGGCGCATCAGGGTGATGGCGTCGGTGCCGTGCGCAGGGTACAGCGCCAGGCCGATGCTGGGCGTCACGCGCAGCTCGTGCGGGCCGATGCGGATGGGCTCGGCGAACAGCTCCAGCAGCTTGGTCGCCACGCGCTCGCCATCGGCTTCCTCGCCCAGGCTGGTCAACAGGATCACGAACTCGTCGCCGCCCAGGCGGGCCACGATGTCCGAGGTGCGCATGGCCTCGCGCAGGCGCCGGCCGACCTCGATGATCACGCTGTCGCCGATGTGGTGACCCAGCGTGTCGTTGATCTTCTTGAAGCGGTCCAGGTCCAGGAAGATCATGCCCATGGCGCGCTGCTCGCGCTCGGCCGACACCAGGCTCAGGCGCAGCTGCTCTTGCAGCATGTTGCGGTTGGGCAGGGCCGTCAGCGCATCGTGCATGGCCATGTGCTGGACCTGGTCCTCGGCCTCGCGGCGCGAGGTCACGTCATAGGCCATGGCCACGTAGCCGGTCAGCGAGCTGAACTCGTTGCTGATCTCGGTGACCAGCAGCTCGGCCACCAGGTGCGAGCCGTCCTTGCGGTGCAGCACCCACTCGGTGGGCACGCTGGAGGTGGCGCGGGCCAGGTGGCGCAGCACCTCGGTGGGGGTGATCTGCTCGCCCAGCCGCATCGACAGCAGTTGCGCGCGCTCTCGCAGCTGGTCCTCGTCGAAGAAGTGCTGGGCCGAGCAGCGCCCCACCAGCTCGGGGGCCTTGAAGCCCAGCAGGCGCTCGCCGGCCGGGTTGACGGTCTGGATCACGCCCTGCAGGTTCAACACGAAGATGGCGTACGGTGCGTTGTGCACGATCACGCGTCGCATCTCGTCGACTTCGTTGAGCTGCTTGTGGGCCTCGACGATGGCGCGCTCGGCCGCTTGTTGCGCGCTGAGGTCGCGCACGATGCCGATGTACTGCTTGCGGCCTTCGTGCTCCATGCAGCTGATGGCCAGGTCCAGCGGGAAGCTGTGGCCGTTCGAGCGCTGGCCCTCCGTGCGGCGGCCCAGCCCGGCCATGCCCACGGGCTGGCTTTGCAGGAAGGACTCGACATCCTGCCCACCATGCGCCTGGTTGGCGCCCGGCAGGAGCAGGCCCAGGTGCTGGCCGATCATCGCCGACTCGGCGTGGCCGAAGATGCGGCAGACCGCCTGGTTGACGCTGAGGATGGTGCCCGACGGGCTGACGGTGAGGATGCCGTCGATGGTGTTGTCCACCACCGAGCGCAGCCGGGCCTCGCTGTCGCGGGCGGACTGGCTCAGGCGGTCGGCCATGGTGGCGGCGCGGGCGTGGCGCGAAGCTGCGGCCTGCAACAGCGCGAAGAGGGTCCCACTGCCCATCAGCCCACCGATCAGCAAGGCCAGGGGAAGGGGCTGGGTCAGCGCGGCCACCGGCTGCCGCGTGTAGGTCAGGGTCCAGTGCCGGCTGCCCACGTTCAGGCTGGTGCTGCGCTGGTCGGCTGCCTGCGTGCGCAGGCCGGGCTGGAAGGCCTTCTGCGAGGTGCGTCTCGCACTGTCGAACAATTCCGAGTGGTCGGTGGCCAGGGTGTCGTCGATGCGCAGGTGCAGGTCGGACCAGTCCTGGCCTGTCTGGGCCACCAGGTCCGAGATCCGGATCACCCCGCTGACCACCCCATCGAAGGCGGCGCGGCGCTCTGCCTCGCTGCCGATCGGCGCACCGTGGCGGTAGAGCGGCAGGCGCACCAGCATGGCCAGGGGCTCGGTGCCGCCCTGGATGAGCCGGATCGGCGGTGACACCTGGGGGCGACCGGTGTCGCGTGCGTCCTCCATCACCCGACGCCGCACCGGCTCGAAAGCCATGTCGTAACCGAAGGCCGCCTGGTTGCCTGCCATGGGCAGGTTGTAGGTCACGGGCAGGTAAAACGGCCGCTCCCCTTCCGGCACGAGGCGAAAGTCAGGGTGTTGCTGGCGCATCTGGCGCACGAAGGCATCGCGCTGGTCGCGCGGGACCAGCGGGGCGTACTGCACGGCCAGCAAGGCGGGGTACTCGAGGGCCACCTGCAGGGCCTGGTGGTGCGCGGTGAAGGTGGCCAGGTCGACCTGACCGTTGACTCGGAACATGGCCTGAAAGCTCACCAGCACGTCCATGTGGTGATCGACCACCTGCGTGAGGTGATGGGTGTAGGCGCGCGTGCGTCCGTCGAATGCCAGGTCGGCTTCCGTCTGAATGCGCTGTCCGGCATTCATCCAGCTCCACAGGCTCAGCAGCACGCCCGCCAGCAAGACCATCCACGAGGCCTGTTTCAGGCGCGTGGAGTCACGGCGGGTCTCTTGAACATCAGACAGCATCCGGTTCCTTGTTGGGTGGTCGCGCGGGAATTCGCCACGCGGCGCATGTCGGGCTATCGGCGTGTGAGCGGCTTGCTTGATGCCCAGGCTCGGGGGGCTGCCCTTGCACAGACGCGAGAGCGGCAAGGGCGTGGACTGCGTCACGGATCGTCCGGATGTCGCATCGGCCGAACAGCGGGACACTTGCGTGAAAAAAGCCCACCCAATTTCGGTAAATACGCATTTCGTGAAATGAGTGTCGGTATATCCTGGGTTCAACGTGACTGGTTGTCGAGGTCACTCAGTGCGACGAGAGGGCGGCTGCATGGCTGGTGTTTTCTGGGGTTCGCGCGCCCGCCGCCCGGGTGCGTGGGCTGGCGTGAGATCGATCGGTGTGGGCAACGCCAAGGCCCTGCTGCGCGCCCTGCTGGGCCTGCTCGGCGTGCTGGCCGGTGCGCTGCTGAACCCCGCCTGGGGCGCGCTCTACGCCGAATACCATTTCGAGGAAACAAGCTACAACGGCACGGCCGGCCAGGTGCAGGACACCTCGGGCAATGGGCGCCATGCGCAAACGATCGGGTCGGCTTCTTCCTCGGCCTCAGGCAGGAGCGGGCGAGGCCTGTTGATCGCCGAGAACACCACCAGCACCACCGCGGCGCTGGACACTGGCATCGACATCAACGACCTGGGCGCCGCCGGCACCATCAGCTTTTGGTACAAGTCCACCAGCTCGGGCGATGGCTGGAAGCTCCTGTACGACGCCTCCACCTCCTCTTCGGCGAAGTTCTACCTGGTCCGCGAAGGCGATGGCGGCACGGACGGCATCGAAGCGGGCATCACCTACGGCACCAGCCTCAAGAAGGTCTACGACGCCAACGGGATCGACGACACCCAGTGGTCGCACGTCACCGTGACCTGGACCGCCACCGGCATGCGGGTGTACGTCAAGAACTCCGATTGCAGCTCCCAGTATGACGAGAGCCTGGCGGCCACGGGCGTCATCCACGCCAGTACGGGCACGCTCTACATCGGTGACAACCGCACCAGTGCGGTCGCTGGCGAAACGCACACCGAACTGGCCTCCGCCAATGGCACCTTCGACCTGGTGCGCATCTACAACCACGCGCAAACGGCCACGGAGGTCTCGTCCAACTGCGCCAACACGGCGAGCCTGCACCACCTGGAGGTGACCGCCGGCGTCGGGTCGGCCACCACCGACACGGCCGTGACCTACACGATCAAGGCCTGTGCCAACGCGGCCTGCAGCTCGCTCTACACCGGCGGGGTGTCAGGCAGCGTGTCCATCTCAGGCACGGGGGTGACGAGCACCTACAACACGGGCGCGGCGTTCGCGATTGCCTCGGGCAGCTCCAGCACCACCGAGTCCGTCACCTTGAGCAAGGCCGATGGCGGCACGGCCATCGTGGGCCTGTCTGGTTCGTCCCCGCTGCCGGCGGGCAGCCCTGGCGTGTACTGTGGGTTGGGGGTGACCGCCACCAGCAGCAGCAGCTGCACCTTCAACATCACGCCGGCCGTGCACCACCTTGAGCTGACCGCGGCCAGCAACACCTCGCTGACCTGCCAGCCCATCACCTACACCATCAAGGCCTGCTCGAATGCGGCTTGCTCGAGCACCTACACCGGCGGGCTGTCGGGCACGCTGTCGGTCAGTGGCGTGACGGTCAACTACCCAGCTGGCAGCGGTTTCGTGATCGCCAATGGCAGCGCCACCACCACCATCACGGCCCATGCCACGACCGTGGGCACCGCCACGGCCAGCCTGACCGGCCTGTCGATCACGCCCAGCAACACGCCGGCGGTGTTTTGCGGCATGGGCTCGGCGGCGGCCAGCGGGGCCTCGTGTGCGATCACCATGGCCGACTCTGGCCTGCTCTTCGATGTGCCCCACCACGTGGCGGGCGACAGTCAGGCCGTGACGGTGAGCGCCGTGCGCAAGTCCGACAACAGCCTGATGTGCACGCCTGCGTTTGCCAGCGTCAGCAAAAACGTCACTTTCAGGTGCACGTACGGCAACCCCACCACGGGCTTCGTGCCAGCGGTGGTGAGTGGGGCGGCGCTGAACGCGGGCAACAACGCCAGCGCCGTGTGCGATGGCACGGGCCGCAGCGTGAGCCTGGCCTTCAACGCCAGTGGCGTGGCCAGCACCACGGTGAGCTACGCCGATGCGGGTCAGGTGGGCATGACGGCCACCTACACCGGCTCGGGCAGCGATGCCGGGCTGAGCATGACGGGCTCGGACACCTTCATTGCCGCGCCCGCGAACTTCGCTTTCAGTGGCGTGACGGCAGGCCCGATCAAGGCCGGCGCGGCTTTCTCGGCCACCGTGACGGCACGCAACCGCAGCAACGTGGCCACCCCCAACTTCGGCCGCGAAACCTCACCGGTCGCTCCGGTGCTGAGCTTCACCAAGCGCCAGCCGACCGGTGGCAGCAGCCAGGCAGGCACCTTCTCGGGCAGCCTGGGCAGTTTCAGCGGTGGGGTGGCCTCGGCCAGCAACGCCTTGAGCTGGACCGAGGTGGGCAATGGCGACCTGGTCGCCAGCGTGGCCAGTTACCTGGGCTCGGGCATCGCCGTCAGCGGCACCACCGGCAGTGGAGCCGTGGGCAACGTCGGCCCTTTCATCCCTTCGCACTTCACGGTGGAGGCCACGCAAGCCTGCCCGACGGGCACTGCTTTCACCTACAGCGGGCAGCCTTTCCCGATGATCGTCAAAGCACGCAACCTGGCCGGTGACGTGACCCGCAATCACGACGGCACGGGCAGCATGTCGCCCAGCTTCGCCAAGACCACCGGCTTGAGCGTGGTCACCAACGGTGGACTGGGTTCGCTGGCGGTCACCAGCCTGGCTCCCGCGGCCTTCGCCGCCGGTGAGGCCTCCTTCAACACGCAGAGCTTCACCTTCACCAACAAGCTCACGGCGCCGGTGGCGCTGGTGCTGCGTGCCATCGACAGCGATGGTGTCACGTCCGAGAACAAGACGGAGCAGGGCCCGAATTTGCGCAGCGGGCGTCTGCAGATCTCGAACGCGTTCGGCACGGGCCGAGATGCCTTGCGCGTGCCGGTGGCGACCCAGTACTGGTCGGGCAAGGCGTGGGTGGTCAACGATGCAGACAGTGGCTGCACCACCGTGCCGTCGGCATCGGTGGTGCGGGCGGCTTACCTGGACAGCAAAGGCGCCACCACCACCGCCTGGAGCACCTCGGTGTCGACCATCGAGGCGTTGCTCAACGGGCGAGGTGCCATCGTGCTGACGGCGCCCACCAACAGCGGCACAGGCTCGGTGGACCTGAGCGTGAACCTGGGCACGAGCACGTCCGACCAGTCCTGCCTGAGCGCGCACCCTGCCAGCGTCGGTGCTCAGCAACCGTGGCTGCGCTCAGTCAACGGCAGTTGCTCGGCCACTTACGACAGGGATCCTTCGGCGCGGGCCACGTTCGGTGTTTTCGCGCCAGAGACCCAGCGCCTCATCCACATGCGCGACCTCTTCTGAACTCAGCCGCCGCGGGCCATCGCCATCAGGCGCGCGATGCGTTCTTCGGTCGAGGGGTGGGTCGAGAACAGGCCGCGCAGGCCGCCACCCGAGAGCGGGTTCATGATCATCATCTGAGCCGTTTCGGGGTGGGCTTCGGCCGCGTGCAGCGGCAGGCCTTGCGCGTAGCGGTGGATCTTGTCGAGCGCGCTGGCCAGGGCCGCCGGGTCGCCCGAGATCTCGGCGCCACCGCGGTCGGCTTCGAACTCGCGCGCGCGGCTGATCGCCATCTGGATCAGGCTGGCAGCCAGCGGGGCCAGGATGGCCACGGCGATGCCGGCGATGGGGTTGGCCGGACGGCCTTCCGAATCGCGGCCACCGAAGAAGGCGGCGAAGTTCGCCAGCATCGAGATCGCACCGGCCATGGTGGCGCTGACGGTGCTGATGAGGATGTCGCGGTGCTTGACGTGGGCCAGCTCGTGCGCCATCACGCCACGCAGCTCGCGCTCGCTCAGCACGTTGAGGATGCCGGTGGTGGCCGCCACGGCGGCGTGCTCGGGGTTGCGGCCGGTGGCGAAGGCGTTGGGGGCGGCCTCGTCGATCAGGTAGACCTTGGGCATGGGCAGCTGCGCGCGCTGGGCCAACTCGCGCACCATGCCGTAAAAACGCGGCGCCGAGGTCTCGTCGACCTCGCGGGCGTTGTACATCTTCAGCACCATCTTGTCGGAGAACCAGTAGCTGAAGAAGTTCATGCCGACGGCCACGACCAGCGCCAGCATCATGCCGGTGCGGCCACCGAGCATGCTGCCGATGGCCATGAAGAGGGCTGTGATCGCCGCCATCAGGATGGCGGTTTTCATCATGTTGAACATGGTTTCGGGCCTCCTGACCCGTCAGGCGAATGAGGGCACCACCTCATGGTGGCAGGGTTTCAGATGCGGATGCTGCCGCAGGCTTTCAAGCCAATGAAGCGGGCAGGGCGCAGTTTTGCAGAAATTCACATTGGCTCATGAGTTCTCCCCTGACCTGGCGCCCATGGCTGCTGCCCCCATCGAATCCAGGGTTTGCCGGAGCGCGACAGGGTGATCGACCCCCCTAGAATTTGTTTCATTCAACACACATTCCAGGGAATGGACATGACATTTTTCCGCCATGCGGTGGCCTGCGCTTGCCTGTTTGCCGCCGGCTCCGTTCACGCTTTGTCGCTGAACGATTTCGGCAAGGTCGTGGAGGGCACAGGTTCAGCCATTGACCTCAATGATGGCAACGTCGTGCTGCTCCAGGAAGACAGCACCGGGTTCGTGCTGTTCAACCTGGCCAGCGGCAACCGTCAGACGGTCCCGATCGATGCCGGTTTGCAGGCCCAGGGCTTCACCAGCATCACGGTGCGCGACCTCAACAACCAAGGGCAGGTCAGTGGCCTCATCAACGGGACGGCCTCCAGCGGTTTTGTCTGGTCGCCCTCGACGGGCTTCGTGCTGTGCCCGAGCGGATATTGCAGCGATGCCATCAACGACGATGGTTTGGCGACCTCCGTCCTGGGCTTCTGGACGCCGCAAACCGGCGCGACCGCCATCCAGGTGCCAGGGTACCTGTCCCGTTTCAACAACCTGGCGCAACGCAGCTACATCCGCCCTCCGGCTGCCCAGCCGCAGGCGGGCATTTCGGGGGCCGCGGTGGTTGGCGTGCTGTCGCGCGAAGGGGTGGAGCTCTGGAGCGATCAATTCTCCGTGGCTGCCTCCAGCACCAGCGACCCGACTTACGCCCAGCAGGTGCCCGACACCGTGGTCTTGAATGACCAGGGCCTGGCGGCGGTCGGCTTTGATGGCGCCAAGTCATACAGCTCGTCCTCGCGCCTGTACGTCAATGGCGTGTTCCAGTCGACCATCAACGGGGCCGTGTACGGCATGAACAACCGCGGCCAGATGGTCACCGCTGAAAACCTCAACAACATCACTGGCATGGGCCCGGCTTACGCCACCACCAGCGAGTTCATCAACCTCAAGAGCTTGGTGGGCATCCTCCCGTTGGGCCGCATCAACGACAGCGGCGTGATCCTGCAGCAGCGCGGTTCGACTTTTGCTGTCTATCAGGGGCCGAACCTGTCTGGCCGCCCCAGCCTGCCCGTTGTCACCGCGCCGCCGGGGCCGCCCGTGGGCACGGGCCAGGGCCTGCAAGGGGACTACTTCAACGTCGGGCTGTTCGGCAACAAGCTGGTGACCACCCGCATCGAGAACCCGGACTTCGATTGGGGATTGGGTCGCCCTGCACCCGGTGTCTATGCCAACGCTTTCGTCGTGCGCTGGAGCGGCTTCATCGAAGCCGAGGAGGCGGGCGACTACCAACTGCAAACCCAAAGCGATGAAGGTGTGCGCGTGACCCTGGACGGACAGGTCGTCATCAACAACTGGCGCGCCCACCGCCTGGCCACCGACACCAGCTCGACCATCAGCCTGAAGGCTGGGCAGCGCTTGCCCATCGTCATCGACTACTACGACATCCTGGGCAATGCCGCGATGCGCCTGACCTGGCGCAAGCCGGGCGCATCGGGCTTCACCGCCGTGCCAACCCTTCGCCTGTATCAGCCCTGATCACCGCCCACCTTGGCGCTGATTTCACCCACACAGGAAAGCTTCATGAAGCACTTTCTCCGCATGGCCGCGGTGTCGCTGGCATGCCTGGGCACCGCCGGCTCCGCCCTCGCTCTGTCCGAGGCCGACTTCGGCAAGGTCTACGACGGCCCCGGTCTGGCCATCGACCTCAATGACAGCAACGTGGTGCTGCTGAACGGCGACGGCACCAACTTCGTGTTGTTCGACCTCGCCAGCAAAACGGGCCGCACGGTCGGCGTTGATGCCACGTTGATGGCCCAAGGCTACAAGTACCTGGCGCCGTCCGACCTCAACAACCAGGGGCAGGTCTCGGGTTGGGTGCGCGGTGTTGATGCGAGCGGCACGGTCCTCCATTCAGGTTTCGTCTGGTCTCCAGGCGCGGGCTTCCAGCTGTGTCCGCTCACCCATTGCGGCGCTGTCCTGACCGATGCCGGTGTGGCCGTGACGCAGCAGGGCGTTTGGTCCGCCCAAACGGGGGCGACCGATGTCGCGCTGCCCGGCGCGTTTCGGGCCTCCAACAACCTGGCGCAACGCGGCTACATCCTGCGGCCGACGGGGGTGCAGTCAAACGGCTATTACAACGACACCGCTCGGGTCGGCGTGGTGTCGAGCGACGGCAAGGAACTGTGGAACGTCATCTACCCTGTTCAGGTTTCGACCGGCAGTGTGGGCAATTACGAGGAACTCATCCCGCAGGCGATGCTCATGAACGACCAGGGCGTGTCCCTCGTCGTTTTCAGAGGGTTTGCCGTGATGTCAACCAGCACCCAACTGCTCGTCAATGGAACGCATCAATCGACCATTTCGGGCGAGGTGGTGAGCCTCAACAACCGCGGTCAGATGATGACCATGTTCGATGCTTCGCCTTCTGGCCGCGCGAACTTCCCTTCGTATGTGACGCAAAGCGAGCGCGTTTCCCTCCAGAACCTGCTGGGCACCTGGAGCGATTCGCGCACGCTCATCAACGACAGCGGCGTCATCTTGCGCCCGCAAGCGTCGACCTTCATGGTGTTCCAGGGGCCGAACCTTTCTGATCGCGCCAGCCTGCCAGTCGTCACCGCGCCGCCGGGGCCGCCCGTGGGCACGGGCCAGGGCCTGCAGGGTGATTACTTCAATGTCGGCCTGTTCGGCAACAAGCTGGTCACCACCCGCATCGAGAACCCGGACTTCGATTGGGGATTGGGTCGCCCTGCACCCGGTGTCTACGCCAACGCTTTCGTCGTGCGCTGGAGCGGCTTCATCGAGGCCGAGGAGGCGGGGGACTACGTCCTGTCAACCGAAAGCGACGAAGGCGTTCGCGTGACCCTGGACGGTCAGGTCGTCATCAACAACTGGCGCGCTCACCGCCTGGCCACCGACACCAGCTCGACCATCAACCTGAAGGCTGGGCAGCGCTTGCCCATCGTCATCGATTACTACGACATCCTGGGCAATGCCACGATGCGCCTGAAGTGGCGCAAGCCGGGCGCGAGCGCTGCCACGGCCGTGCCAACGGTGCGCCTGTATCAGCCGTGAGGCGAGTGGGGGCAGATGCTGAAGGCACTGCCCCAAGCTGACAGCAGCGCGCTCACGGGCGCGCGCTTGCCCCCTGGGCGCTGGACAGTGTGCAAGGCCAGGGCCTGCTCGCCGCAGGCCACCACCAGCGTCTCGCCCTGGGCGTGCAGCACCTCGCCGGGCGCGCCGCTGGCCGGCACCACGCTGGCGCGCCAGAGCTTGACCACCTCCGGGCCTTTTTCGGTTTGCAAAACGAAGGTGCAGCCAGGGAAGGGGTCGAAGGCTCGCACGCGGCGCTCGATCATGGCCGCCGGCAGCGCCCAATCGATCGCGGCTTCGGCTTTCTCGATCTTGTGAGCGTAGTTCACGCCTTCGGCGGGCTGTGGCGTGCGCACCAGGTGGCCAGCTTGCGCCAACGCTTCCACGATGAGCCGGCCGCCCAGTGCGGCAAGGCGGTCGTGCAGCACGGCCGTGGTGTCATCGGCGCGGATCGGCTCGGCGCCGATCAGCAGCATGTCGCCTGTGTCCAGCCCAGCGTCCATCTGCATGATGGTGATGCCGGTTTGCGCGTCACCAGCCTCGATGGCGCGGTGAATGGGCGCGGCGCCGCGCCAGCGCGGCAGCAGCGAGCCGTGGATGTTGAGGCAGCCCAGGCGGGGCAGCTCCAGCGTCCACTGGGGCAGGATCAGGCCGTAGGCGGCCACCACCATCACATCGGGCTGAGCGGCCAGCAGGGCGTCGCGCGCGGCGGCGGCCTCATCAGGGTACTTGCCATCCAGCTTGAGGCTGTGCGGCTGGGCAACCGGCAAGCCGTGCGGGCCATGCTGTTGCGCGACCTGCTTGACCGCCGAGGCCTGCAGCTTCATGCCACGACCGGCGGGGCGGTCGGGCTGGGTCAACACCAGGGGCACGGTGTGGCCCGCCGCGAGGATGGCCTCCAGCGCCACGGCAGCGAATTCGGGCGTGCCGGCGAAGGCCACGCGCAGGGGCGATGTGCTCATCACTCGTCGTCGCGGGCGCGCTTGACCAGCTTGGTCTTGATGCGGTTGCGCTTGAGCGGCGAGAGGTACTCCACGAACACCTTGCCCAGCAGGTGGTCGAGCTCGTGCTGCACGCACACGGCCAGCAGCTCGTCGCCTTCGAACTCGTAGGACTGGCCGTTGCGGTCGAGCGCGCGCACCTTCACGCGGGCGTGGCGGTCGACCT
>JACCDV010437590.1_pt1 | contig 15854 bp, 16 predicted proteins | sample 7446131 | NCBI WGS metagenome assembly JACCDV01 (sample SAMN15323448, study PRJNA562643) | freshwater metagenome | isolation source: river surface water | place: USA:Blue River Watershed | collected 2017-08-17 | reverse complement strand
TTGTCTTCCAAAGCCGCGGCCGTCCATTCGTATTTTTCTTCGGATTCGAACAACAAGGTCGCAACCAAATCAATCATCACACCGGCACATTCACCTACCCCGATTTCCGTGGCGAAGGTATCTGTCGCCCCCCAATCGATGAAGTCTGAATCCACCAAGGTGGTCAAATCCGCAATCGGTTTCAATAAGTTATAGAAATATTTCTCGCCTTGGCGATCGTAATATTCGTGGAAGTATTCGCCGTCTTGCGCGTTTTCTTCGAAATTGTTCAATAACACACGTAAGACCTCTGGTCCTCTTTTGGAAGGAACCTTGATAACCTTGTCGGCGATGCGACCCTCTCCATTTCCAAGCGTCGCTCCGCCGATTAATACCTGCAGGGCTGGTAAAACACGCTTGTCGGCAGCCTTCAACGAAGATCCATGGAATCCGATGGACGCCATGCTGTGTTGGCCACAGGCATTCATACAACCCGAAATCTTGATTTTCATTGCTGAATCGTGAATCAAGGCAGGGAATTCCTCATTGATCACCTCCTCTAATTTCGAGGTAATATGCGTCGAATCCGAAATCGCCAAATTACAGGTATCCGTTCCCGGACAAGCCGTAATATTCGCGATGGAATTCGCACCCGGCGCGGCTAGACCATGGGCATTTAATACTTGGAAGACATAAGGCAAGTTGGCCGTCGGCACAAACTTCAACATCAATCCTTGGTTGATCGTAATTCGAATATCATCTCCGATGTATCCCTTCAGCGCCTCGATTAAGGAACGGGAAGTGTCGCTGGAAATGTTACCATTTAAGATACGTACATACACTGCATGGAAACCTTTTTGCTTCTGTTCAAAGGTATTTGTGTCCAACCAGGTTTGGTATTCCGCCGTTTCCGGTGCTTTGATGTCTGCTTTCAATGATGGTTCTGCAACTTCCCAAGCGGATGCATCCGCAATCGCGAAGCTGTGGTTTTTCAAGGCTTTGGTTTCGGCATTCACCAAATTCATGAATTCCTCAAAACCGATTTTTTGGATCAAGAATTTCATGCGGGCCTTGTGGCGGGAATTACGCTCGCCGTGGCGATCGAAAACCCGTAAAACCGATTCAATGAAAGGGATTACTTGGTCCTCGGCTAGGAATTCGTAGGCGGTATGGGCCAACATCGGTTGGGCCCCTAAACCACCACCCACCACGACTTTAAATCCGCGGGTTCCGTTTTGGATTTTGGGAATAAAACCTACATCATGTAGATACGCGAGTGATGTATCTTCTTCGGTGTTGGAGAAGGACATCTTGATCTTACGTCCCATTTCTTGGCAGATGGGGTTGCGCAGGAAGTAACGGAAGGCAGCATCTGCATGCGGGCTTACGTCAAAGAGTTCTTTCGGGTCGATGCCGGACGTGGGAGAGGCGGTAATGTTACGCACCGTATTTCCGCAGGCTTCGCGCAAGGTGATATCGTCTTGTTCCAATTTCGCCCAAAGTTCCGGTGTGCGGTCTAGGGAAACGAAGTGGATTTGTATGTCTTGACGGGTGGTTAAGTGCAAGTTTCCCGTTGAATATTCGTCGGAGATATCCGCGATGCGCTTCCATTGGTGGAATTGAATCTTGCCGTAGGGCAATTTGATGCGGACCATTTGAACGCCTTGTTGGCGCTGGCCATACACCCCACGAGCCAAACGAAGGCTTCTGAATTTTTCTTCGTGAATTTCACCGGCTTTGAATTGGGCGATTTTTTTGGCCAAATCCAGGATATCTTTTTCAACCAGTGGGTTTTCTATCTCAGAGCGGAAACTTTGCATATTGGGTAAGTTAAACGTATTAAGTCTATATGATATATAGAGTATTAGGCAAAAGTAAGGCAAAACGTTTTTATTGCCAAAGAATTTTTATATTCGTTTCTAAATTTTTTTACAATGAAATCAATATTGACTGGATTGCTCTTGATGAGTTTTATGGGGCTTTATGCACAGAAGCCTACGATGGAAATTCAAGGTGTGGAAGTGGTGAAGACTGCGCACGTGATGAATGTGGCGGGGAAGTCTTTGGCCTATACGGCTTACACAGGTTACATGCACATGAAGGCGGATACGGGAAAGGTGTTGGCCAAAATCTTTTTTACCTATTACCAAAAGGATGGGGAAGATGCGGCGAAACGTCCGGTGACTTTTACGTTTAACGGCGGTCCGGGTTCCGCGTCCTTGTGGTTGCACATGGGTGGTGTGGGTCCGAAGCGTGTGGTTTTGAAGGAGGATGGTACTGCGACGGCGCCACCGTATACGTATGTGAACAATGAATATGGCTGGTTGGACAAAACGGATTTGGTGTTCATCGATCCGGTATCCACCGGTTTTTCACGCGCGGTGGGCCAGGATGCGAGTAAATACCATGGCTATGTGGAGGATATCAATTCAATTGGGTCTTTTGTGACGAATTTCTTGAGTCGTTATGAGCGTTGGTCATCGCCGAAGTTTTTAGCGGGGGAGAGTTATGGCACGACGCGTGCGGCGGGCTTGGCGAAGCATTTGCAGGATCGTCATCGGATTTACATCAATGGGGTGATCTTGATTTCGGCCGTGTTGAATTTTGGGACGAATGATTATGCGATTGGGAATGATTTACCGCGGGCTTTGTATGTGCCATCGTATACGGCGGCGGCTTGGTATCACAAGAAATTGAGTCCGGCATTGCAGGCCCGTCCTTTGGCGGATATTTTGAAGGAATCGGAGGCTTGGTCGATTGGCGAATATGCGTCGGCCTTGATAAAAGGCGGATGGATGTCGGCGGCCGAGAAGGATGCCATCGCGACTAAACTGGCGTATTGGACAGGACTTTCCAAAGAGTTGTGTTTGCAGGCCAACTTGCGTGTGGACGAGAATCGGTTTTACAAGTCCTTGCGTCGGGGGGATGGATTGACGGTGGGACGTTTGGATGCGCGATTTACGGGACGGGATTTGGATGATGCGGGGGAGTATGTGGAGTTTGATCCGTCGTTTGCGAATATAGATGGGCCGTTCACTTCGACGGTCAATGATTACTTGGAAAAGGAATTGAAGTTTAAGGACGAGAAGGTCTACAATGTGTTTGGCGACGTGTATCCGTGGTCGTACAAGAATGTGCAGAATAAGTACTTGAATGTGGCGGAGAGTTTGCGGGATGCCATGGCGAAGAATCCGGCGCTGAAGGTGTATTTGGGCTGTGGCTATTATGATTTCGCGACGCCGTATTTCACGGCCTTATACGACATCGAGCACATGTTCTTACGTCCGGAGCAGCGGAGTCGGGTGGATATCAAGATGTATGAATCGGGCCACATGTACTACATCCACAAACCTTCCTTGATTCAATTCAAAAAGGATATCGACAGCTTTTTCGATTCTTCGAAATAAGTCGTAGTTTTGCAATCCATTCAGAGGGGTGTCCGAGTGGTTTAAGGAGCACGCTTGGAAAGCGTGTGTAGGTCTCAAGCTTACCGAGGGTTCGAATCCCTTCCCCTCTACATTTAAACTTTTTAACTTATAAACTAAATCATCTAATTCATTCATTTTAACTGAATATTCATTAATTTCTTCCCTATTATTATTATCCCCTAAATTCAATTTTACTATTATCTCATAATCCTTATTTTTAGTATCTATACTAATTAATTTCACTCCAACACTTTCAATATACTTATCTATTATTCTCTTTCTATCCTCAAATCTTTTAATATTAAAATCATTTTTTAAGTCATTTTTCATTAATTCTAAATAGTCATCTATTTTTATATTCTCTTTTTTCTTATCTAATTCTTTTTTAATTGTCTTTATTTTAATTTTTATTCCTTTAACAACAGTTTCATTTTTACTCTCCCATAATTTCTTTTCCTCATCATTTACCTTTCCATCTAACCACTTATTTAAGAAATTATATTTCCTTTCATCTAATTTTTTTAATTCATTTTCATAATATTTTAATTTTCCCTCAAATCTTTCTTTTCCTTCTAAATTCTTTTCATATCTTATCTTATATTCCTTTTTAACTTCTTCACTTTTACTTAAAAAATCAAATAAACTTAACCACACTAATTCTTCTAAATTTTCAATATTGATTCTATTTTCACTTATACTTTCACAACTTTTAAATTCCCCATACATCCTCTCATATTCCTTTAAATCAATTTTAGTATCTCCTCTCCATTTATTATTCTCTATAATATTTTTATCAAATTTTTTATCATATCTCTCTTTTCTGTAATTATCATTACAATAATAATATCCATATATTTTTCCTCTAATTACTTTACCTCCTCTCTTTACCCACATTCTACCTTCACAATCACTACAATATACTTTACCTTTTAATAAATAATTTTCTACAACATTTCCCTTTCTTACACTCTTCATTAATTCTTTCTTTCTCAATACTTCATCCATTTCCTCATCCTCTATTATTCTACCAATATTGATTTTATAAATCTCATCTTTAAATTTGATTTCTTTAATACCTAAATAATCTCTATTACCTAAAATTCTTTCAATTAATCCTCCATTTACCCTTCTTCCAAAAACTAATTTTCCATACTTATTAATAATCCTACTTTCTACATCTTTAAAAAACTTCACATCTTTTCTTAAAAATAATTTATAAATCTCCCTCACAATTTTACTTTCTTCTTCATTTACAATTACATAACCATCTTTATTCTTTTCATAACCAAAAATTACATTACCTATTCCTAATCCTTTCTCATATTTTCTTTTCTTACCACTATCCATTCTATCCACAATCCTCATCCTCTCATAATCACTCATTACACTCCTTATATTATAATTGAATCTATCACCACTTTCTTCTAATAAAACCTCATCCCACCCAATAAATAATTTTAGTCTGTAATTAGTAATTATCTTTCTTATTTCACCTCCTACATCATAGTCTCTACTTAATCTATCATTATCATAAACCCATATCCCATCTATCTTTTTATTTTTACATAAATCTACCAACTTACTAAATTCCTTTCTATCTAACTTTCCACCACTCTCTACATCTTTAAATACTTCATATTCATAATTACTTCTCTTACAAAATTCTATCCCCAATGTTGTTTGATTTTCTAAACTACTATTATCTTCTTGACTCAAACTACTCACCCTTATATAAATTCCTACCTTCATATTATAGTTATTTTATTCTTTTCTAAATTATGTAAAAGTTTTAATGTATAAAAAATCCATATTCTTTTTTAATCATTTTTTATACTCCATTTTCCTCCATAATATCCTTTAATACATTTATAAAGTAATTTTTATAAACATTTTAAACACAAAATATTATGAAACAATTATTAGATTCAGATTCTAATCTAATTAGATTAACTACTTTAATTACTCCAAACTTATTATCCAAAATCAAATTAATTTCATTTCTATCCAATCAAAAATTATATGAAACAATTAATATTAGTTTAACCAATTATATAGACTTTTATAATTCTACTCATCAAACTAATATAGATACACTCATCAATTTACCCACTTCTAATAATTTAGATTTAGTAGAAAATCCACCAAATACTAAATCTTAAAAAATATTTTTTTTTATTATATCTAAATTTAATATAAAGTATTATTTAATTTTTTTTTATATATTATAACAATTATTATTAAATTATATATATTATCATTATATCCAAATTTAATATAAATAAAAAATAAGTATTTATATAAATTATAATAGCAAAAAAAAGAAGATGGTATTTAATTATATCATCTTTTTTAATCCTATAAATTCTTACAATATATTGTGTTATTTCAATTACTCCTTAAATCTCAATAAAATATATGATTTTAAAATTTGAATGTATTAAACACAATATTTTCACATAAATTTTTGATTTAAATTATAGTTTTAAAATAAAAAAAAGGAGATAAATTTTTAATTTATCTCCCTTTTACTTTATTAATTAGAAATCAAATCCCATACCTTCCTTTATTCTCATAAACATCAACATCAAATCTAATTTTATCTCCCATTATTGCTGATTGTTCATTAAATTTCTTTAATTTTTCTTCATCACATTTATCATATTGTGATTGTTCTAATGGAGTATATTTATGATTTAAAGTTTTAAGTATATCTTCTCTTTTGCGAATTAATTTCATAAATATATGGAGTTCTTTTCCACTTAATGTTCTTTTTTGTTTTTCATCTGCATACTTAATAATAAGTTCATCACACCTAAATGCTCCATCTATATAATCACAAGGTGTTTCTAAATCACTTAATTTTAATTCTAATATTTTTTGCTCATTATATTCTTCTATTTTATTACACCCAAATAAAGAAACATTACAAATTAATACTAGTATTAGAAATTGTTTAAAATTCTTCATCTTTTTAAGATTTAAAATATTCTAAAATACTTCCCATTATATATATTCAAATATACTACATCAAATATTTTTAACTAATAAAACATTTAATGTTTTCCTCAATGTTATTTAAATTAAATCTTACACTCTTACCAATTTTTAAATATTCTAATTCCTTATTTTTAATCATCTTATTTATTTTAGAAGTAGATATATTTAATCTTTCACTCAATTCATTTTTTGTAATTAATCTTAATCCATTCATCCTTTTTATTTATAATTTTTAATATTCTATTCACATAATTTTAGTAGTTTTTTGAAGGATATTTTTGAATTTAATTTTAATCCTTCATCAATCATTAACTTTCCTTCTTTTTTAAAATCTAATTCTATCATCAATTCTGCTGCTGATTTATAATATTCTGCTAAAGTATTTTTTGAAATATCTACATTTAAACTATTCATTAAGTTGAAATAGTATAATGAAGATTCAATTTTTTTAATTTCTAATAACCCATATCCAACTTCAAAACAACTTTCTATTTTTTTATAATCTCCTATATTTTCAAAACATTTATCTTTCAAAGTGTTAAATATTTTCTTTATTTTTTCTTCATTACCTTCATCAATCAAAACATAATGTATTTTATTTAATAGGATAGTATTTGTTAAATAAGAATTATAATTAAAATCTTCTCTTCCCTTATATATTACAAATTCCTCATTGAGATTTTTTATTTCCAAATCTTTGTTGAAATAGAAATTTAGAAACTCATAATCAAAACCAATTATTTGATTTTTTATTGAAAATGTAGTTTTTTCTTCCAACCCCCCATCCTCATTATTATAATTACTTTTATCAATAAATGATGTTTGTTTATATATAATAAAATCAATCAAATTAATTTCAAATTCAATCTCATATTTATTTTCATATTGGTTTTGTATTTGATTAAAATAATCAACCAATTCACTCATTTTAAATAATTTATCTTTACTAATTTGTAATTCAATTTCATTTAAAATCTTTAATAAAAACTCCTTACTCCACACATAATTATTTATATCCCCTTCATCATTTATAACTATACTTTCATTATTTTTTGATTCTATTATTACTTCTTCTTCTTCTTCTTCTTTCTCCAATACATTAGTATTATTATATTTTTCTTCTGCTTCCTTTATCCACCTTTCTTCATCCTCTAAACTTGGTAATCCATCAATTTCTCTACTTTCTACTATTATATAATCTTTTTTACTTTCACCATATTCTTTAAAAACTGACAATACCTTCTCCTCTTCAATTGTTAGATTTTTCTCCTCATTCTTCTTTCCAAATAACTTATTAAAAAATCCCATAATATTATTTTATAGTTGATATTATAAATCAAATTCTTTTCCCTTTAACAATCCAACCCATTTCCCTATTTCTTCTTTGTTATTAAAGTTTATTAGTTTATTATTTAATCCAAATCTAATCCAATTCAAAACATCATTATAACTATATACTTTACTTACTTTTTTATTAATTACTTTTTCTTTTAACATCTTATTGAGTTTTAATACATCAATAAATATTAATTATTCTAAATAAAACATTACCAATCTTCATTCTTTTTATTTTTTGATTTTTTAACTACATATTCATTTAATTGATATGGTTTAAGTATTAAATCAAAATATAAATTCATTATAGTATCTATATAATTTAAATGTCTATTTTTTATCTCTCCACTACTATTAACACAACATACATTTGAATTATTTGTAAATAATTTTGAATCAAAATATATTGATATATAAGTCAATTTTTCATCATATACTCTAATTCTAATTTTATTCTCTTTTATATCAATTACAAGTCTGATATATGATGGTGAGTATATATTGATATTATTATTATTGTATCTTAAAACTAATTGATTGTCAGTTTCATTTACTAATACATCTTTAAAACTTACAAAAGTTTCACCTCCCCAATTTTTTATAATTTTAATTAAATCTATTTCTTTTAATTCTTCATACTCAAATATCTTTTCAAACAATAAACCTTCATTGTTTAAAATGATTTTGTTTTTTAAAATCAATCCCCTTTCATCTACTAATTTTAATTTAGTTTGAATTTTTAATGAATCTATATTTAATGATTGTGAAAAAGATATTTGTGAAATAAATATTAATATCAAACCACAAATAATTATTTTTTTATTCCCCATAATTTTATTGATTGTAATATGAGATATTTCTTTTTTCCTTATTTGTAAATTCTATTTTATCTCCATCATAAAATATCACATCTCTTTCAATCCAATTTCCTATTACATCAAATTTGTTATACTTATACTCAATTTTACCTTCTTTACTACCTAATCTTATATAGTTTATAATTTTAACATTATTTCCTCCCCATATTTGTTTATTAGTCTGAGTTTTAATAGAATCTTTACTATACCATATTATTGATAAAACTTTTAAACTACTATCAATTTTTAATACTTGTTTTGAGTCAAATACTTTTTTATCTACATATTTTAATATTTTAATCTCATTATTATTTATTGAAGTTATTGTATCTATTTCTATAATATTACCATCTTCATTAATATAAGATTTAATTTTTATTCCTTTCTCAATGTCATAGTTATATATACTTCTACCTGCTAGGTATAAAGATTTTTCATCTAATACATCCAATAATTTATATTCATCACTCTTAATAATATTTCCATTAATATCTAAACTATCAATTATTTTAGCATTTAATGTGTATGTATTTTCTAAAATATCAACATACTTATTAAGAGTTATTTCTTTTACTTTTCCAATCAAAATCTCTTCTTCATAATATTTTACAGTTTTGATTTTTTTATCACTACTACAACCTATTATAACATATATACTTACACATATTATTAGAAGTAAAGTTTTCATATTTAATTTTAGTTAGTTATTGTAATAAAATATATCTCTTATTTTGATTTGATTTAAACTTTTATCTTCATATTCCTCAATTCTCTTCAACCAATTTCCATTATTATCAAACTTTAAATACTTATAATTTAATGTATGAGTCTTATTTGAAGAATCTTTAGCAATTATACTTTTAATAAATCCTCTATCATTATAAATAAATTTTGTATTGGATAGAAATAAAGAATCTTTGGAATAATATTCACTTTCATTAATTAAACCTTCTTTATTTAGTTTTTGTGTATTTCTAATTTGAAGTTGTTTATTTTCATCAAAATAATTTGATATAATTGTTGAGTTATTTTTTAAAGAAGATGTAGTATAACCACTCATTTTACCTTTACTATCTTTAATATTTGAATAAATTAAACCTTTTATACTATCTAATTTAAAATTCTCTATACTCAATAATTCCATTTTAAATTTTGGTTCATAGGAATTTCTATAAATATTAATATTATTCCAATAGTTATATCTTATATTTCTATTACCACTTATATCAAAACTATCAATTGATATACTATAAAAACCAATATCATCTAAATTTTTAATTTTATTTGAGTCAGATTGACTTATTGTAGTTGTATGTATTTCTTTAATATTACCATATATTTTCTCATCAAAACTTGGTATTTTTTTATCAAAACTTGATGTATTTTTATTTTCATTACAACTAATAATTGAAATAGTAATGAGAAATAGATATAGGTTTTTCATAATTTATTTTTTTAGTAAAACTTATTTATATTGTAATTATATACTTAATATAAAGTATTAATAATACTTTGTATTTGATTCAATCTATTTATTAAATGGATAATTAATTTTTTAATATATCTATATATACATACTATTTAAAGAGATTATATATATTAATAAAACACAATACACCTAAAATTCTCTTTCATTCATTTCATTACAATGACATTAATTATAATGGGAGTATTACATTACATTATTTTATATTCCACATACATTTATTTTTAATTATATCCTTTTATACCCTCACCTATTAATTGTCTATTATTTTATAAAAAATATAGTCTTCCCCAATATAAAGGTATAATCTCCTATTACCCACTCCAATCAACATTTGTTATTTAGATTTCAATTTCTCTTTTAACTTAAATAACATCATTTCACCAAATTCACTCCCCCAACCAAAATACTTCTCCCTTTCTAATTCATAACCATTCTTTATTTCTTCCCCCAATTCATTATTTAATAATTCTATTTTTTTAATACTATTTAAATTGTTTTTAGAAAATTCATCTAATAAACTATTCATTTTTTTATCACTAAATAAACTCTTATCCTTAATTACTTTTCCATTTATTATAAGTCTGATATTCCAATAATAATTCTTATTCTTCCCCAACCTCCCTATACTCTCTTTACTATATCTTATAAAATTTACCTCAACTAATTTATTGTCTATTAGTATAGATGTTATTTGTTTTTCCTTATCCTTTACACCTTTATTATACTTTCTAATTATCTCCTTATTAGACTTTATTTTATCTAATAATTCTTTATTCTCCTTTTCTAAATTTTCAATATCTTTTTTAATTCTTCTTATTTTAAATAGACTCAATTTTTCTAAATCATTATATTTAGATAAATCACTTTCCTTAATCCATTTTAAGTTTTTCTCTTTCACAACTTATATTTTTTTTAATAAAATAGTCTCCCCCAATATAAAGTTACAATCCCATTTTACCCACTCCAACCAACTTTAATTACTCATTTTACTTTCTATATAATTTTATTTAGAATTGATTTTAAATTCCTTCTAACACTCCATTTAAATAAACACTTCTTACACTATTACCATACCAAATACTCTTCTCTTTACTCTTAATATTATCATTATTTAGATATTTACTGATTTTAAAATAACTCATTTTCTCTTCTTCCCTTAATTTCTTAATCAATTTTAAAACCTTAATCTCATTCACATTATTAATTAAATTATCATTCCTCCTATACTTTCCAAATAATATTTTACCTCCATATACTTTATTTATACTCTTTTTATACCTTTTAACATCACTTATTCTTTCACCTAACTGACTAACTTCAAATTCATTTATACTACCCAATAAATTCAACATCAATTTTCCAACCAAATTATTTAAGTCTAAATTTTCTTTAATACTTATAAATTCAATCTTATTCTTCTTAAATAATTCAATTATCTCAATTACCTTTTTTAATCTTCTATCCAATCTACTTAAACTATAAACTACTACTCCATCTACTTTTTTATCCTTTACAAATTTTATTAATCCTTCAATACCTTCTCTATCCTTCAATCCACTAATACCACCATCCTCAAAAATATCAATTAACTCATAATCATTTCTATTACAATATTCATTTATAAAATTGATTTGATTATTAATACTATTATCCTTCTCCATCTGTAATAAACTACTAACTCTTACATATCCTATAATTTTCTTTTTCATATTATTGTTGTTTTTAGACATTTACCTTAATTATTGTCTAAAAATAATATCCCTATATTCCCACTCCACACAAATAAAAAAAGGAATAGATAAAATCTATTCCCTTTCAATACTCCTAATACAAATAAATAAATAAAATTATTTCTCAATCCATTTTCTTTTCACTTCATTCCAATAATATCCTTCTTCTTCTTTTTTTAATTCTATCTTTTTTAAATCTTCTTTTATTTCTTCAAAAGTTTTAAGTTTAAATTCTTTTCCTCTATCATCTAATTCACTTTCATACTCTCCAATAAATAAATTCCACCATTTATACATTCTGTATTTTCCTAAATAATCTATTTTAATAAACTTTTCTTTAATACTACTCCACACATAACCATCTACTAATTTATCTCCATCTTCCAACTCATATCCAATATTTTTAATTCTTTCTCTATAATATTCTCCAATCCTTTTTTCTAAATAATACTTACTCTCTTTACATATTTTACTGTAGTTAGAAACTCCAAATATCTCTTTTACCCAAAAATTAACTACTTCTTTATATATATCTAATAATTCATATTCATTTATTATTACCCCCAAATATCTATTTAGAGTAAGTCTAATAAAATTATTCCACTCAATAAATTCTTTTTTATTTCTATTTAAATCATATACCCAATTTTTACTTAAATACCACCCATATTTTTCATAACATTTTCCAATCCAAGCATCCCTCTCAAAATGTAAATAATTTCCTTCTATTGCTTTTTCCTCTCCATAACTTTCCCATATTTTTTCATATATATCACAACCCTTTTTAAATAGAATAGTATCAATTTTATTTAATTCTAATAACACATCTAACATTTTAATTTTAATCTCATTTTTTGTAATATTTTCCATTTTATTTTTGTTTAGTTTTTTATTTAAAACAATAAAAAAGGAATAGATTTTATTTCTATTCCCTTTCTACTAATCACATCATAATATTATACCTTAATGTTATCATCAATCAACTTAAATATTACACCCTCTTCTTCCCAACTTTTAAAATTTATATCCATTAACTTATCACCTATTAATTCTTTAAAATATAGATATTCTTTTTTACCTAAATTCTCTTCACACCATTCATTACTTCCACCACTTCCTCCCCAATAAGCATCTAAATATATTTCAAATCCTATATTAAAATCATTTTTTTGAAATTTATTTAATTCTCTTAATTCCATTATTTTATAGATAAGTTTCACATAATTTTTAATCCACTTATTTATATTTCTAACTACTTCTAATTCATTTTTTAGTATGTTATTTTTCATTTTATTTTTTGTTTAGATTGTTTAAAATTGAATTAATTTTTTTCTTACTTACTTTACTCATTTCCTTAATAATAAAACCACCTTCATTATATATAGTATCATCTATTAAAGTCATTTCTAATACCCTTTCCTTCTCATCATCCCATCTTTCTTTTAACCAATTATCTACTATATCATTAAAAATTGGTAGTATTTCCTCAATACTCATCTTATATTTTTTAAAATATTTAAATAATTTTTTCATCCAAAATACATCCTTATTAAAAAGAAATATATTACCATCATATTTTTCATATAATTTTTTAATTTCCACATAAACATCACCATCAACACATAAAAACTCATTCCATATATCATATCCTTTTTTATGAATTATAGTATCAACATAATTTAATTTTAATAAGTAATTCATCATTTCATTTTTAATACTCATTTTAATTGTTTCTAAATTTTTCATTTCTTTTATTTTAGGTTTGTAATATTTTTTTTAAATTTTAATTATTTAATTCTCATTAAATTTTTAACCAATCATCTCTTATCATATTAATAGTTTTTATGTTTTTAAATTTGTTATACTATTAATATAATTAGTAAATTTTCTACTAATACTTCATTTTAATGTTTTGTAGAATATTTTATAAATTGCTGAAATTCAATTAATTACAAAAAAATAGACACCCATTTTATGAGTGTCTATTATCTAATTTTTAATTTTTTTACTATCTACTTAAATTTTATAATCCCTTCTTTATCTACATTACAATTTCCATTTAATATTTTTAATACTCTATCCTTATCACTTTCCTTAACTAATAATCCATCAAACAAACTAATATATTTTATATCCTCTCTCATCAATAATTTACTCTTCTCATTCATTATTTCTACTTCATATAAATTTAAAATCTTACTAATATTCTTATACTTCTCATAACCATAATAATTATTACCAAATTTAAAATCTATTTCAATTTCCTTTAATTTACTTAAACACTCAAACCCATTTTTCTTAAAAATTAACTCACATAATCCCCTATAATCATATTTATTATCTACAAATCTCTTATTTTTTAGAAATTCATCCTTTCCATTAATTAAATTAATTACTAAACCTTTTATATAATTTCTATTCTCTTTCTCTACTTCCTTTCTTCCTACTTTATCCTTTTTATCCCCAAATAAATTTATATCTCTAATTAAATTAAAATAGATAAATAAATAAAAATCTATTCCATCCTTCACCTCATAAATCAAATTTTTATAATAATGTATAAAATCAAATCCATTTACATTACCTACTTTATTTCTAATTTCTATATCTAATTCACTATTATATAAATCATTTTCATTTTCAATCACTTTAAATAATCTATATAATAAACTTACATAACCACAAACCATATCAACCTCAACTAATTTCTCTCCATCTAATCTTAATAATTCTCTAAACTCCTTATCTACACAATTAATAATATTATAAATTCTCCCACCATAATTTTTATCCCTATAAACCAAATCATTCTCTCCAAATTTTATTTCTTTAATATTTAATCTTAATAACTCAAATCTATCATATATCTCATTCCTATTAATTGCATCATATTTTAATATCTTATTTTCATAATTTTTTATCTTTCTATTCCCTTCAAAATCATATCTACTTTTCTCATAATATTCTTTCTTCTTCCTCTTAATTCTTTTATCTATAATTCTATCTAAATCATATTTACCATTTACTATTTCTAAAAATTTACAATTTTCTACTTCATTTCTAATTAAATCATCTTCATTAATCTTATTCTTATATCTTAAATTCAATTTTTTATTTAAACTTCTATTTCTAATCCATACTTCTCTTTTAATACAACTATAAAATCTCTCATTTAATCTATATAATAATACCTCTTTCTTATATCTATTTAATTTTCCTACTTTAATTTTAATCAATTTTAATTCCTCCAACCTAAGTCTGAAATTTAAAAAATAATCATTCCCTAAAATTTGTTTCTCATCTTCATTCTTATCTATATAAACCCACTTCTCACCATCTTCATTATCTATTTTTTTAGTAATACTTTTCTTAAATATTAAGTATAAAAACTTACCTATTTTATCAATATTATTCCAACCAAATTCCTTCTCAATCTCTCTATCATCAAAACAACTAAATTCATATCTTATATATTTTAAATCAATTTTACTTCTTTTATTATAATCCCATTTGTTTAAATCATAATTATAATATTTACCAACATTTTTACCATTTTCATTTAATATCATATATTCCCCATCCTCATATCTCTCAAACAATTCCCTTCTATCATACCATTTAAAATCTTTACTATTCATTTTGTAGTAGTTAATATTATTAAAAGTAAATAAGTTAAATTATTAGTTTATTAATATATCCAAATTTAATATATTTTTACTTAAAAAAAAGATATATAAATAACTTATCTATATACCAATATTTAATCAATCAATTTCCTCCAAAAAACTACCTAAATCCTCTATAAATAACCTTTTTTATCATATTTTCTTCTTTACTTCTACCATTATTAATCACAATTAATCTATACTTAATAATTATACCAACACTATTATTATATATTAAAACATCTCTCTCTACAAAGCCTTTCAGCGTGAGCTGGGAGGCTTTTTTCATAGAGTTGGGACATTGCGTTAGTGGAGGTGATTCGTTAACTAGTAACTTTAAAACACTGAAAAGGAAATAATTATCTTACTCATAC
>JACCDV010444538.1_pt1 | contig 15859 bp, 14 predicted proteins | sample 7446131 | NCBI WGS metagenome assembly JACCDV01 (sample SAMN15323448, study PRJNA562643) | freshwater metagenome | isolation source: river surface water | place: USA:Blue River Watershed | collected 2017-08-17 | reverse complement strand
ATCTCGAGTTCAGACACATTTGATTCAGAAACCAGGTCAATCAACGTTTTGAGCTTTCGCAAATCCATAACTACATCCTATTTGTTGTAAATAAGGTGCTAATTTACACCAATTTGCAAATCTGTGGGGCAGACAACCGCTCATTCAGCCCATTTTTTGATGTCATCTGCTGTTAGTTTTCCCAATTTTCGTTGTTTAAGCTGTCCATTTGCATTTAAAACAATCGTAAAAGGCAGTCCACCGACGTCATTTCCCAGCTTCTTCGCCAAATCAGTCCCATTCAAACCTGCCAATCCAATCTTGTAAGAGACTGGGAATTGACTCAAAAACTGACGCACACGGCTCGGTTGATCAATCGCCAAACCAAGCACTTGCCATCCTTTCGACTCATTTTCACGAAAAAAAGCGTCAATTAAAGGCATTTCCTCGACACAAGGCGTGCACCAGGTCGCCCAAAAGTTGATGACCAGCGGTTTAGCTTGGAAAGTTGTCATAGCCAAAGGCTCGCCACTGGGAGTATCGAACTCGGCCGACCAAAATGCTGCCAGGGCTTCTGGTGACATCTGCACCAAAGACTGACGTTGCCAGGCCACGCCTGCACCAGCAAGTGTTGCCAATGCAGCCACCCCTGCATACATAGCAGTACGTCTATTTGCATTCATCGTCATTCAAATTCCTTCATCAGCTTCTGTAATGCAGCCAAGTCACCTCGGCAAGTTCGGCCTTGGGCATCTGGTTTCAACGCACCGCGCAAATCATCCAAGTCATAAATCATCAAATGCACCAGTACTTTTTGCGGCAAATCTGGGCAACTGCTCAAAATACTCAAAGTATCCACCGCTTCGCCTTGGAATCCTTGAACCGTGCTGACTTCATAGCGCACATTGTGGTCAATGAGGCTAATTTCTGCCGATTTGGAGTCATCGCAAAACAACTGCAAGTGAACATCAGACAAACCCGTGGCCGTGCCACGCCAAACGGCGCCTCCCACATGCGGCCTGAAAGCCGCCATGCGCTCCATCCACACCACCGCCAATTCACGCAGAGCACGCAGTTCAGCAGGCTGGGTGTCTGCGCAAAACACATCCAAGTACTCACGCACGGCTTCTTCCACCTGGTCATTGTTGGGCAACTGGGCTCGGGCATTTAAGCCCAACTGCTTCACCGCTCGGCGTTTGGCGGGACCATATTCAAGCCCCTCTTCCACCACCATGCGTGCAGCCGTGGCTGCAATTTCTTCTTGAACCGTATTCATAAGCTGTGATTGTGAGGCCGCATCGACCAGATTGCTCGATGACAGTCGAAACACCCTCCTAAAATGCATGGATGCACATACATATCTTAGGAATTTGCGGCACATTCATGGGCGGCGTTGCGGCCTTGGCCCGTGAGGCAGGACACAGAGTCACCGGCTGCGACGCCGGCGTTTACCCCCCCATGAGCGACCAACTCCGCGCACTGGGCATTGATTTGATTGAGGGTTTCAGCGCCGACCAAATGGCGCTCCAACCCGATATGTACGTGATTGGCAATGTGGTCTCACGTGCCCACTTGGCTGATGGCACCCCCAAGTTCCCGTTGATGGAGGCCATTTTGGAAAGTGGCGCCCCCTACATCAGCGGCCCCCAGTGGCTGGCTGAACACGTGTTGCACCACCCCAACCAGCCGCGCCATGTGTTGGCGGTGGCTGGCACGCACGGCAAGACCACCACCACCTCCATGCTCACTTGGATTCTTCAAGCCGCTGGCTTAGAGCCCGGCTTCTTGGTCGGCGGTGTCCCCATGAACTTTGGCGTGTCAGCCCGCTTGGGCCGTTTGAGCACGCCAGAGGAAGTGGCGGCGCACAAACGCACCCCCTTTGTCATCGAAGCGGACGAATACGACACCGCATTCTTCGACAAACGCAGCAAGTTTGTGCACTACCACCCACGCACGGCCATCTTGAACAACCTCGAGTTTGACCACGCCGACATCTTTGACAACCTTGCTGCCATTGAGCGCCAGTTTCATCACCTCGTGCGCACCGTCCCCGCCAACGGCCGCGTGGTCGTGAACGCCGATGAAGAAAGCTTGCAACGCGTCCTCACCCAAGGCTGCTGGAGTGGCGTGGCGAAGTTTGGCGTGAGCGCAAACGCAGAAGGTGCCGAGGGCTGGTCGGTACACGGTGAGCCCGACCACTTTGCTGTGCTGCGCCATGGCCAAGAAGTTGGGCGCGTGCAGTGGGACATCACAGGGGTGCACAACCAGCTCAATGCGTTGGCCGCGATTGCCGCAGCCGAGCATGTAGGCGTGTCGCCTGCCCAAGCGGCTGCATCGTTGAGCGACTTTCAAAACGTGCGCCGTCGCATGGAAGTGCGTGGTACGGTGCCACGCGCCGGTGGTGACATCACGGTGTACGACGACTTTGCACACCACCCCACGGCCATCCGAACCACGGTCGATGGCTTGCGCCGCAAGGTCGGCCCCAACGCGCGCATCTTGGCGGTGTTTGAACCACGCAGCAACACGATGAAGCTGGGCACGATGAAATCTCAGCTGCCTTGGAGTTTGGAAGACGCCGATTTGGCGTTTTGTCACTCAGGCGGGTTGGACTGGGATGCGGTGGATGCGTTGTCACCCATGGGCGCACGGGCTTCAGTGGCTGGATCTGTGGATGAAGTCATTGCGCAAGTTGTAACTGCGACGCGGGCTGGCGACCATGTGTTGTGCATGAGCAATGGTGGCTTTGGCGGGATTCACGCTAAGTTGCTGGCGGCTTTGGCTTCTTAACTTCTTGTGTTTCATCGTTGCGCGTTGACGGGCTGCTGCTTTTGTCGCACGCACACAGAGCGGCCTGCACCTGACACGGCTTAACGTCCCTGCGGGCCGTGATGGCGCCGTATCAGGCACTGACCACTCTGCGTGCTGAGATTTTGCAGTCGAAGCGTTTTAGACGTTTGCTCCTGTTGCGCAGCTCGACGAAGCAACAAGCGTCACACACGTTTATGCATGTAGGCATGAAGCTTTTCGTACAACCAAACGCCGAGAGCGCGGGGTCTGATTTGGCGCCATCACGCCCCAAAGGGACGTTAAGCCAAGTCAGATTCCGCGCTCTCGGCGTATCCGTGATTAGAAACGAAGCTAAGTCAGCAATCCAGCTAAAAAATCAACCACAAATCACGAACGTTTGCGACGTGCCAACACAGCGTTTGACAACACCTCAAGCGACTCAACCGAGGTTTCCCAGCTCAAGCACGCATCGGTGATGCTCTTGCCGTATTCCAAGTTGCACACCTCATCTTTGCCGGGCGTGAACTTCTGTGAGCCGCCATGGATATGGCTCTCAATCATCACGCCAAAGATGTGATGTGAGCCACCGCTGATTTGCTCGGCGATGTCTTGGGCCACCACCATCTGGCGCTCGTGCTGCTTGCTGCTGTTGGCATGGCTGCAATCCACCATCAAGCTTGGATGCAACTTAGCTTTGGCCAACTCTTCGCAAGCAGCGGTCACACTGGCCGCGTCGTAGTTGGGGGCTTTGCCGCCGCGCAAAATCACATGGCAATCTTTGTTGCCCTTGGTTTGCACAATCGCCACTTGGCCATTTTTGTGAATCGACAAGAAGTGGTGACCGCCCGCAGCGGCTTGAATTGCATCGGTCGCAATTTTGATGTTGCCGTCTGTGCCATTCTTAAAGCCAATGGGGGCGGAAATACCCGAAGCCAATTCACGATGCACTTGACTCTCGGTGGTGCGTGCACCAATCGCGCCCCACGAAATCAGGTCGCCAATGTATTGTGGGCTGATGGCATCCAAGAACTCGCTGCCTGCAGGCAAGCCGAGGCGGTTGATTTCAATCAGCAGCTGGCGTGCGATACGCAAGCCTTCGTCAATGCGGTAGCTTTCGTTCAGGTAGGGATCGTTGATCAACCCCTTCCAACCCACGGTGGTGCGGGGCTTTTCAAAGTACACGCGCATCACGATTTCCAACGTGTTCGCGTATTTTTCACGCATCACCTGCAAGCGACGTGCGTAATCCATCGCAGCCGCGGGGTCATGGATGGAGCACGGGCCAATCACCACCAACAAACGGTCGTCTTTACCGTTCATGATGTGGTGAACCACTTTGCGGGTCTTGGTGATCAGCTTCTCAACTGCAGTTCCTTGAATAGGGAAGAAGCGAATCAGATGTTCTGGAGGTGGCAACACGGTGATGTCCTTGATGCGTTGATCGTCAGTTTGGCTAGGTGTCTCAACGTGGCTTGAATAAGTGTCTGCGCTCATGTTCTGTCCTGCATTTCAAAATAAAAACGTGTCAAAAAAAAACCGCCGGTAAGGCCGGCGGTTGGTTTGGGAGTTCAGATCGTTTGGGTACGCTCAGATCTCTCGACCGCCGTTAAAGCGCGAGAACCAAAAGTAACCAAAGTAAAAACGAACTGCTGTCATGGCATTAAATATAGCACAAGGCTCTCAACCCTAGCCAGTGCTTGACCCTTAAGCCGTTCCACCGACCGTCAAGCCATCAATTCGCAAGGTGGGCTGGCCCACACCCACTGGCACGCTTTGACCTTCTTTTCCACAAGTGCCCACACCGGGGTCGAGCTGCATGTCGTTGCCAATCAGGCTCACACGCGTCAGTGCATCAGGGCCATTGCCCACCAAGGTCGCGCCTTTGACGGGGTACTGGATCTTGCCGTTTTCCACCCAAAACGCCTGGCTGGCTGAGAACACAAACTTGCCCGAGGTGATGTCCACTTGGCCGCCACCAAAGTTCACGGCGTACAAGCCTTTCTTGAGGCTGGCCACAATTTCTTCAGGCGACTTATCGCCACCCAACATATAGGTGTTGGTCATGCGCGGCATGGGGACATGGGCATAGCTTTCGCGACGGCCATTGCCTGTGGGCTTGACGCCCATCAAGCGGGCATTCATGCCGTCTTGGATGTAGCCTTTCAAAATGCCGTCTTCAATCAGCACATTGCGCTGGCTGGGGTTACCTTCGTCGTCCACATTCAAAGAGCCACGGCGGTCAGGAATCGTGCCATCGTCCAGCACAGTCACACCTTTGGCCGCTACGCGTTGGCCAATGCGCCCACTGAAGGCGCTGGAACCCTTGCGGTTGAAGTCGCCTTCCAAACCATGACCAATGGCTTCGTGCAACAAAATGCCCGGCCAACCTGGGCCCAACACCACACTCATCTCGCCTGCAGGGGCGGGGCGCGCATCCAAATTGGTCAACGCGCAATTGACCGCTTCGTCCACATAACTTTGAGCCAAGACATCGTCAAAATGATTCAAGCCAAAGCGCCCACCACCGCCCGCAGAGCCCACCTCACGACGGCCGTTTTGTTCGGCAATCACGGTCACACTCAAGCGGACCAGTGGGCGCACATCGGCCGCCAGTGTGCCGTCCGCTCGCACCACCATGACCACGTCGTATTCGCTGGCCAAGCCGGCCATGACTTGAATGATGCGGGGGTCTTTGGCTCGGGCCATTTGCTCCACGCGCCCCAGCAATGTCACCTTGTCGGTGCTGTCGAGTGAGGCAATGGGGTCTAAGTCTGGGTAAAGCGTGCGGCTGGCTGCCACTTGGCGCGTCGGCACTTTGACGCGACCACCTTTGGCCGCCGCACCAATGGTGCGCACGGTGCGCGCTGCATCCATCAAGGACGCAGCAGAAATATCGTCAGAGTAGGCAAATGCGGTTTTTTCACCGCTCACAGCCCTCACGCCAACGCCTTGGTCAATGCTGAAGGAGCCAGTTTTGACAATGCCCTCTTCCAAGCTCCAGCCTTCGGCACGGGTGTATTGGAAATACAAATCGGCTTCGTCAACTTTGTGCGCCTTGATTTCGGCCAATGTTTTGGCCAAATCGGTTTCATCCAAACCGAAAGGTTCTAACAACAGTTGACGGGCAATCGCCAGTCGCTCAAGGGTAGGTTCGCGTGAAATCATGCAGGAATTATGACTGCACCAACTGTTTGGCCTTGGCCACAGACATCAATATCCCTAAGCCCAATCCGAGCGTCACCATGGCCGTGCCACCATAACTAATAAACGGCAAAGGCACGCCCACCACGGGCAACATGCCGCTGACCATACCCATATTCACAAAGGCGTAAATAAAAAAGCTCAAAGAAATGCTGCCAGCCAACAGGCGCGCAAACAGAGTGGGACCTTCAACCGCGATAGCCAAGCCTCGCAAGATCAAGAAAATAAAACCAGCGATCAACAACAAATTACCAATCAACCCAAACTCTTCACCAAATGCAGCAAACACAAAGTCTGTGGTTCGCTCAGGGATGAAGTCCAAATGGGTTTGCGTGCCCTGCATAAAACCCTTACCCCAAAAGCCCCCCGAACCGATCGCGATCATGCCTTGAATGATGTGAAAACCTTTACCCAATGGATCCCTCGACGGATCTAACAAAGTACAAATGCGCTGCTGCTGGTAGTCATGCAAGATGGGCCAACGAAAGCCATCCACGCACAAAGATGAACTGAAAGCCACCACCAAACCAATACCTACCAGGCCTAGCAAGATAGGTGGAATGATCAGCCACCAGCTCAAGCCCGCAAAGAAAATCACAGCCAAGCCTGCAGACAAGACCAAAATGGACGTTCCCAAATCAGGCTGACGCATGATCAAGCCCACTGGCACTAACAGAAGCAAACCAGCGACCAAAAAGTCGAGTGGCCGCAACTGTCCCTCGCGCTTTTGGAACCACCAAGCCAACATCAGTGGCATAGCAATCTTCATGATCTCGCTGGGTTGAATGATGATGCCCACATTCAACCAACGACGGGCACCTTTTTTGGTCAAACCAAACAAGGCCACCGCGATCAACAGAGCAACGCCCACGGTGTAAAGCGGTACGGCAAAGGCCATCAACCGCTGAGGCGGAATTTGTGCGACCACAAACATGATGAAGCCCGCAATGAGCATGTTGCGCCCGTGGTCAAAAAAGCGAGCGCCATTGGCAAAGCCTGACGAATACATGGTCAGCATGCCTGCACAGGCCAACAAAAAAATTCCAAACGCCAAGGGACCATCAAAGCCTTTGAGCAAAGGCATCAATCTCTGAAATGGGCTAGCTTTGTGAATGACGGTGGGCATACGCAGATTATCCCCTGTCACAGCCCTGCTCTAACTCAGGCTGCTAGCATTTGGCATGACTTCAGATCACGCGTCCCTCACAGCCATGAAACCCACAACCTGTGTGCTGTATCTACATGGATTTCGCTCATCACCCAACTCCACCAAAGCGCGACAAGTCGCAGCGATCATGGGTTCACAGTTTGCACACCTCACTTGGTGGTGTCCGCAGTTACCCCCTTCGCCCAAAGCTGCAGCCAAGCTCATTTCAGACGGCACGCAGCACTGGCCTGCAGACCGGATGGCTGTCATCGGCTCATCGCTGGGTGGTTTTTATGCCACGTGGCTGGCGAGCCAACGTGGCTGTAAAGCCGCACTGCTGAATCCTGCAATTGACCCAGCGCGTGATTTGGCCAACTACATTGGCGAACAAACTGCATGGCACGATCCTGCCGAACGTTTTGACTTCGCCCCCGAATTTGTCGATGAACTACGTGCACTTGAAGTCGGTTCCTTGCCACACCCTGAACGCGTCTGGGCGCTGATTGCCAAAGGTGATGAGGTGCTGGATTGGCGAGAGATGACAGCCCGATACCCAGGCTCACAGCAACTGGTTTTAGAGGGCGGCGACCATGCCATCAGCAACTTCGAGCAGTACTTACCTCGGCTGTTGAATTTTCTAGATTTGCAACCTGCGCCCTAGGGCGAGCATGGGACAATGATGCCCATGTACGCATTGTTTGAAGAAGCTGGAAAATTCCAGACGGGTCGCATCCTTTCCGAAGCAGAAAGCTCGGCCCAAATCGAGCTGGAATCCGGCAAACGGGTCAAGGTCAAGGCCGCCAATTTACTGCTCAAGTTTGACAAACCTTCGCCCGCCGACCTCATGCGCGATGCGCAAGCCTTGAGCCCCAGCATTGAGCTCGACCTTGCCTGGGAATTTGCGCCCGAAGATGAGTTTGGTTTTGCTGACCTTGCCCGCGAATACTTCAGCGCCCAAGCCACGCTCACCGAGCAAACGGCTGCACTGTTTCGCTTGTACGACGCCCCGCATTACTTTCGCCGCGCCGGCAAAGGCCGCTTCAAAAAAGCCTCTGCCGAAGTGATTGCCCAAGCCCTGGCTGGCATTGAAAAGAAAAAACAAATCCAAGCACAAATTGAGAGTTGGGCTGCTGAGCTAGGCCAAGGCACATGCCCCGAACCGATTCGCACGCAGCTTTACAAAATCTTGTTCAAGCCGGACAAGAATGCGCCCGAATACAAAGCAGTGGTCGAAGCCGCACGCGCCACCCAAACCGCACCGCTTGCGTTGCTGCAAAAAGCAGGCGCCATCAGCTCGGCCTATCAGTTCCATTGGCAGCGCTTTCTGTTTGACAACTTCCCCAAGGGCACAGGTTTCCCTGCGCTACAGGCCCCTGCGATTGCGGACGAATTGCCACTCGCCAACGTGCAGGCTTACTCGATTGACGACTCGCAAACCACCGAGATTGACGACGCGTTGTCGGTGCAAGGCTTAGGCACTGGCACGATCACTTTAGGCATCCACATCGCAGCGCCTGCACTGGCCTTGAAACCAGGTGATGCGATTGACCAACTGGGTCGCCAGCGTTTGTCCACCGTCTACATGCCAGGCTACAAAATCACCATGCTGCCCGACGACGTGGTGCAAACCTACACCTTACAAGAGGGACGTGACTGCCCTGCGGTGTCGCTGTATGCGACGTTTGACGAAACCACGCTGGCTTTGCAAAACACCGAAACGCGTGTGGAGCGTGTGCCCATCGCGGCCAATTTGCGCCATGATCAACTCGACACCATCGTCACCGAAGCATGGCTGCAAGACGACACATTCACACACGCGACAGGGACGACCGAACCCGCCATGCCGCGCGTGCAACTGGCATTTTTGTTCCGCTTGGCCAAACACCTCAAAGCCCAACGCGAGGTGGTCCGCGGCAAGCCCGAAACCTTCAACCGCCCCGACTACAACTTCCGCTTGGTGGGCAATGAGGGCCGAGAGCCCACAGGCGATGAACAAGTGCACATCACCATCCGCCAACGCGGTGCACCGCTCGACTTGATGGTGGCCGAAGCCATGATCTTGGCCAACAGCACCTGGGGGCAATGGATGGCCGAACTCGGCGTGCCTGGCATCTACCGCAGCCAAGCCAGCTTGCTGCCAGGCGTCAAGGTGCGTATGGGCACCAAGGCACTGCCCCATGCGGGCATTGGTGTCCCTAGCTACGCATGGAGCACATCGCCGCTACGTCGCTACACCGACCTCGTCAACCAGTGGCAAATCATGGCATGCGCCAAACACGGCAGCACCGCTGCGCTGGCTGCACCCTTCAAGCCGAAGGATGCGGAGCTGTTTGCCATCATCTCGGCGTTCGATGGCGCGTATGGCGCGTACAACGCCTACCAGAGCGGCATGGAGCGTTTTTGGACGTTGCAATATCTCAAGCAAAACAACATCACCGAACTCAGCGCCACAGTATTCAAAGCCTTCCCCGGTCAGCCTCCGATGGCGCGTGCCGACGACCTGCCCTTGGTCTTGCCTGTATTTGGCGGAAGCGATTTACCCCGTGGCGCGCATGTGCAACTGCGCTTGAGTGAGATAGACGACATCAGTCTCGACATCAGCGGCCAACTGTTGCATGTTCTCGAAGTTGATGCACCATCAAGTGCCGAGGAAGCCGAAATCACCGACGACGAGGACGACAGCGCCTCAGGTCCCATCGCTCTGGCCATGGATGTCAATGAGACTCCCACGACTGAAGGAACAACCGCTTGATGTTCTCGCGTTTGTCATGGCAAAACTGGTCGAGGCTTCAAAAAGCCTTGTTCATTTCATTCGTCTTTCATGGCGCATTGCTGACTCTGCGCATCGCTGATCCAGAGCGCTTTGACCGACTTTTCAGTGATGCACCGTTAGATGTCATTCTGGTCAACACCCGCGCCAAAGCTGATGCACCAGAGAAAGCGCAAGCCTTGGCGCAAACCCAATTGGCGGGTGGCGGCGAACTCAAAAGCGGTCGTGCGGCATCCCCCTTACCCACCGCGGCCACCACCTCAGTCGGTGAGATGACCGAATCGATGCAGCGGCAAGTCGCTGCCATGCGTAAAGAACAATCATTGCTATTGGCGCAAGTGAAAAACCTGCTCGCCCAACTGCCGCCACCACAGCCCCAAAAGTCGCAAGCCGAGCAAGAGGCCATCGAACAAAAACGTCGTCAGCTGCTCAAGCTCTTGGCTGAAATTGAACAGCGCATCAACCAAGACAACGCACGTCCACGCAAACACTATGTGAGCCCTGCCACCAAGCAAGTGGCGTACGCGCTGTACTACGACACCCTACGCCGCAAGATTGAAGACCGTGGCACGCGCTATTTCCCCGCCACGAGTAGCGGACAAAAACTCTACGGCGAATTGACCATGATCATCACCGTCAACACCGATGGTCGTGTACTCGCCACTGAAGTGGTGCAAAGCTCTGGCCTTGCTGACCTCGACCGCCGCGCCCATGGCATTGCCACGGCGGGGGGACCGTGTGGCGAATTCACCGAAGATATGCGACGACAAGCTGACCAGCTCGCTGTCGTCTCGCGCTTCATCTTCAGCCGCGACAATGTGTTGCAAACCAAAGGCGGCGAAGCTGCCAACTGACGTACAACATCATGAACACCACACGCTTTCGTCCTTGGCTGCGCTGGTTGCTGCTGATAGCCGTGGCGTGGTTGGGTTTGCAAGTCTTCTTTTTGGCACGCATTGCGGTGATGGCTCGCGTGTCGCCAGAGTCCACCACGTTTGAACGCTCGGAGGCTTGGCGTATTGTCAGCACCAAACACCGTCTGCCTTGGCGGCAAGACTGGATGCCCTATGCACAAATTTCTAACAACCTCAAACGTGCGGTGATTGCCTCTGAAGACGACATTTTCGCGCAACACGATGGCGTGCAATGGGATGCCATTGAAAAAGCATGGGCCAAAAATGCCAAGGCTGAATTGCAGGCCAGCAAAAAAACACAAGGCAACACATCGCCCAAAATCGTAGGCGGCTCTACCATCACTCAGCAACTCGCCAAAAACTTATTTCTCTCAGGCGAGCGCACCCTCATTCGCAAGGGCCAAGAGTTTGTCCTGACCTTGATGCTTGAGGCCTTACTCAGCAAGCAGCGCATCTTAGAGATTTACCTCAACCATGTGGAATGGGGCGAAGGCATTTTTGGTGCAGAGGCTGCTGCACAACATTATTTTCAAAAACCTGCGTCACAGCTCACACCATGGGAAGCTGGACGTTTGGCCGTGATGCTGCCACGACCCAAGCACTACCAAAAATTCCCGCAGTCTGAATACCTCTCAGGTCGCACCGAAATTATTTTGATGCGCATGGGTAGCGCACAGTTGCCCTGATGCGTATTCTTGGTATTGACCCCGGCTTGCGCACCACTGGTTTTGGGGTGGTGGAAAAGCACGGCAGCCAATTGCTCTATGTGGCTAGCGGCACAATCAAAACCAACAAGCAAGAACAAGGCAATTTAGCCGAACGATTGAAGGTCTTATTCGACGGCATTCATGAAGTGGCCGAGCGCTACCAACCCGACACCTCGGCCGTGGAGATTGTGTTTGTCAACGTCAACCCACAGGCCACCCTATTACTGGGTCAAGCACGCGGGGCTTGCATCACGGCCTTGGCCACCTGCAACTTACCCGTGGCCGAGTACACCGCCCTGCAAATGAAACAAGCTGTCGCAGGACACGGCTTGGCTAAAAAAGAACAAGTGCAAGAGATGGTGAAACGATTGCTCAACTTGCCGGGTCTACCAGGGCCGGATGCTGCCGACGCGTTAGGCATTGCCATCACCCATGCCCATGCGGGGCATTCAATGGCTAAGTTAGCGGCAGCCACTGATTTACAGCGCAGCACCAGCGGCAGGTACAAAGCCGGTAGAAGTCGCTTAAGCCAATCACCTAGGCTTTGTCGAAAGCGGGCAAATCGAGCTCGACCAAGGCACCACCCTCTACAGCATTTGTGATGCGCAAACTGCCTCCGTGCATTTCAGCAATCGTATTTGAAATTGACAATCCAACCCCCAATCCGTCCGCTTTGGTTGTCACAAACGGATGGCCCAATTGATTCTTCATCGCCTCATCCAAACCCGGACCAGTGTCTCTGACACGCAAAATCACGCGTTGCTCTGAGCTCACAAGTGAGATATGAATCGTTCGGTCATCTTGCCCTGTCATGGCTTGCAATGCATTGCGATAAACATTCAGAACAATTTGCGACAGCTGAATCTTGTCGCCATGGACATGGCAGCTAGCCTCATCAAAATTCCATTCGAATTTGATGTTCTGTTGACGTATATCGTGGGAAAGCAGGCTCTGTACATCGCGAACCAAGATCTTCATATCCACAAGCTCGTGAATACCTCGTGTAGGACGGACAAAGCTACGAATTCGCTCAATCAATTCAACGGTACGCGCGGCGCTTTTTTCAACCTCAGCAGCTGAGTCAGCGATTTCTTTGAAGTTTTTTTCTGGCGATTGCAAACTCGTTTTGATCGCTTGTGTATCCATCAAGATTGCCGTGAGAGGCTGGCTAAGCTCATGCGCAAACGAATAAGACATAGCACCCAAAGTTCGCTGCCGTTCGAGCTGCGCAATTTGCTCACCCAAGCGCATGATTTCCTCTTGACGAACACGTTTTTCAACATTCGTGACTTCACGCTTTGAAGCTTGCTCTAAAAACAGGCTTAAAAACGTAAAGCTACCGACTACGGAGATCAATAAGCCGATGATGACCGTCAAAGTGCTGTCTACACCCTGTGCGATTGCGTCAGGATAAGCCCACCCTAAAACCACCCGAGTCATTCGAACTAAAAGGATCAGACCTGCCAAAACATACACCAGCGATAACCATCGTGCATTTTTCAAATCATATGCAAGCGAAATTTTTCTAGCCCAATAAGCAATATAGAAAAATGCTCCCATATACATAGCCGTTGCCCAAGCAAAACGCAGTGGTGCACTCTGAAGTATCAGGCGGAAATATTCAAACACCACCAGCCAAACAGCCACGATAAGCACCGACCATTTCACTTCCCACTCTTCTTGGAGCGCATGACGTAAGGCAGCGACTTGCATCAACAGACCTGTCCAAGCTAGCGCATTGGCTACTGGGTAAGTGAGCCATAAAGGCACGGAAGCTCTGGCAGCAATGAGCAACATACCCAAAGCAAAAGTCCCACCGCCTAAACACCAAAGCCAGATGGTTTTGGATGCTTGATGTCTTAGCACCAACCAAACCACGGCAGGCAAAAAGATATAGAGCAAGCCGATGATGAAGAACGCTGTGGGTGTGTGATACATCTCAGATTCTCAGCGCTTCATGTGCTCGCCAGGCATCACTGAAAACTATTTACCACGCAGGTGCCAATTGCGCTAAGCCTGGTGGCGCTTGACGCGCGTCATCAAAAGTCACCACTTCATATGCGTCGGGTTGACTGAGCAATTCACGCAACAACAAATTATTCATGGCGTGACCCGAGCGAAAAGCCACATACGAAGCCAACAAGGGTTTGCCAATCAAATACAAATCGCCCATGGCATCGAGAATTTTGTGCTTCACAAACTCATCGTCGTAACGCAAACCATCGCTGTTCAAAACTTTGTAGTCGTCCATCACGATGGCGTTATCCAAACCACCGCCTAGAGCAAGTCCATTGGCACGCAGCATTTCAACATCGCGTGTAAAACCAAAAGTACGTGCACGCGCGATGTCGCGGGTGTAAACATCGGTATCCATGTCGAACACCACGCTCTGCCCCGTCGAATCCACAGCAGGATGTCGAAAGTCAATTTCAAAACTGAGCTTGTAGCCGTGATGCGGATCGAGCCGAGCCCACTTCACATTGGCGCCCTCGCCTTCACGCACTTCGACAGACTTCAAAACGCGGATGAAACGCTTGGGTGCGTTTTGCTCGACAATGCCTGCGCTTTGCAACAAGAACACAAACGAAGACGCCGAACCATCCAAAATCGGCACTTCTTCAGCGGTGATGTCAATGTAGAGGTTATCGATGCCCAAGCCTGCACAAGCTGACATCAAATGCTCCACCGTGAACACCTTCGCACCACCATTGGAAATGGTCGATGCCAAACGCGTGTCCGTCACCGCGGTGGCCGTGATCGGAATGTCGACAGGCTGCGGCAAATCCACCCGACGAAAGACGATACCTGTGTCGGATGGCGCGGGGCGCAGCGTCAGTTCCACACGTTGACCGCTGTGAAGACCGACACCTACCGCCTTGGTGAGAGATTGAAGGGTTCTTTGTTTAAGCACAATAAAATTTTAGTGAATCCCCTCCGAAGAGGTGATTCATTGGTTCAATGACCTTGATAGCGCCCCACCGCAGGGCTGCCCCATGGCAGGGACAGCCCGCGCGAAGAGCGACTTAGTCGGCTTGCTTACGCAAGAAGGCTGGAATTTCGTAGTCATCCATACCGCCAGAAGACAAGGCATCGACCTTGGCAGCCGCAGAGGTACGGTTGTTACGGAAAACCGCAGGCGACGTCATGGCATCGTAGTTGGGCTGAGCCGCTGTGGCACCCACACCAAACCCGGCAGCCAAACCGGCCAAACCAGCAGAGGCGGCAGCCAACACACCTGCAGGAGATGCGTTATTGGCTTGGGTGGTGGGAAAGCCCACGCCATCCGTACCTGTACGCAACACTTGCAACTGAGGCGCAGCGCGACGACTGCCAGCCAAACCTGTGGCCACCACGGTGACGCGAATTTGGTCGCCCAAGCTCTCGTCGTAGGCAGTGCCGTAAATCACATGCGCATCTTGCGAAGCGAACTTGCGGATGGTGTTCATGGCCTCACGAGACTCCGACAACTTCAAGCCACCCTTGGCTGCAGTGATCAACACCAAGACGCCCTTGGCACCCGACATATCCACGCCTTCGAGCAATGGACAAGCCACGGCTTGTTCAGCCGCGATGCGAGCACGGTCAGGACCATTGGCCACGGCGGTGCCCATCATGGCTTTGCCAGTTTCACTCATCACGGTACGCACGTCTTCAAAGTCGACGTTCACCAAAGCTTCCACGTTGATGATCTCGGCAATACCACCGACCGAGTTTTTCAACACGTCATTGGCAAACGCGAAAGCTTCGTCTTGGCTCGCATCTTCGCCCAACACGTCCATCAGTTTTTCGTTCAACACCACAATCAGTGAATCAACGTTGGCTTCGAGTTCGGCCAAGCCTGTTTCAGCATTGTTCATGCGACGGCTGCCTTCGAATTCGAAAGGCTTGGTCACCACGCCCACCGTCAGGATGCCCATCTCACGTGCCACGCGCGCCACCACAGGTGCAGCACCGGTGCCTGTACCGCCGCCCATACCGGCGGTAACGAACAACATGTTGGTGCCTTCTAGGGCGATGCGGATGTCGTCAATCGCTGCTTCAGCCGCTTCACGGCCGCGCTCTGGCTTGCTACCAGCGCCCAAACCTGTCGAGCCGAGTTGAATCACTTTGTGCGCATTGCTCACGCGCAAGGCTTGTGCGTCGGTATTCGCGCAAACGAACTCCACGCCTTGAACGCCAGAGCTGATCATATGTTCGACCGCGTTACCGCCGCCGCCGCCCACCCCAATGACTTTAATTTGGGTGCCTGAGTTGAATGCTTCCACTTCGATCATTTCGATGCTCATGATGTTTCTCCTAATCTAAAAATTTGCAGTTGCCTAAGTCGTTTTGTGTTTTGATTTGTTTGGTT
>JACCDV010414982.1_pt1 | contig 15860 bp, 16 predicted proteins | sample 7446131 | NCBI WGS metagenome assembly JACCDV01 (sample SAMN15323448, study PRJNA562643) | freshwater metagenome | isolation source: river surface water | place: USA:Blue River Watershed | collected 2017-08-17 | reverse complement strand
GCATTCGTTGGGCTGTGTCTCTGGCTGGCTGGAGCCCACGCCGGTGGCGCTGACTTTGTTGGCCGGGATGCCACCCACTTGCACCAGGTAGTTTTTCACGGCGTCGGCGCGGCGTGTGGACAGTTTGGCGTTGTAGGCCTTGCTGCCCAGGCGGTCGGTGTGGCCGGTGACCTGGATGGCGTCGATGTTGACCGACTGCAGTTCCATGATCAGTTTGTCCAGCGCCTGTTTGCCATCGGCTTGCAGGGTGTCCTGGTCAAAGCCGAACAGCGAGTCGGCTTCGAGTTTCACCTTGACCCAGGGCTTGGGGGCGGGTGCAGGGGGCGGCGTCACCGGTGCGGCGGCCACCACCGGCTCGGGGGCCGGGGCGGGTGCCACATAGGGGGTGTAGGCGGTTTGGGTGGCGGTCGGTGTCGGGCCGCCAAAGCGGTACACCAGGCCCAGCGACACCAGGTCCACGTTGTCGCGGTGGCCGACCGCATCGTTGATGCGGTAGCGTTCCGCTTCCAGGCGCAGGGTCAGGGCCGGGGTGAAGGCGTACTGCGTGCCCAGGCCGTACTTGTAATTGGTCTCGCGTTTGCTGGGCGAGGGGTCGATCACGGTGACCGCACCGGTGCCGCTGAACTGGTCGCGGGTCTGTGCATAGGCGGCGCCCACCCGGCCCAGCAAGGACCAGCGGTCGGTGATGGGCAAATTGCCCACCAGGTCCAGGTTGAAGCCCCGCACGCGTGCCGTGCCTGTCAGGCTGCCGGCTGGGGTGGTGTTGGCCGAGAAGCCAAAGCGGCCCAGGTCAAAGTAGCCGGTCTCGATCGCCCAGTTGGGATGGAGGGGGAAGCCCACAAAGGCCTTGTAGCCGGTGTCGCGGCGGTCCTCACTCAGGCTGTCGGTGGTGAAGCCTGCGCCCAGCAAGCCTTGCGTGATGCGCCCACTGTCGATGTGGGCCCTGGACTCACCGGCGCTGATGCCCATGTACAGGCCCGTGTTGGGCAAAACCTCCTGGGCGTGCAGCCAGGGGCTGGCCAGAGCGGCCAAAGCCAACAGCGTGGGGCGGTGGGGAATGCGCAGTCGTTTCATTTCTCGTTCTCCAAAATCAGGCGAAATGCCTGTGTCAAAAAGTTGGCCGCTCAACGTTGTGCGGGGTTCTGGGGGCGCTGTGTGGGCCTTGGGGTCTTGGCCTGCAGCCAGCGGTGCAACAGCACCATCCAGACGGGGTCTCGCAGGGCATCGGCCAGTCGGGCCCGCGAAATGGCCAGGCGTTGTTCGGGCGTGGGATCGGAAGTCATCGCGCCCTCGCTTGCCGGATCGCGAGCATGTCCAGCTGGATTTGCGCCTTGATCTCGTCCAGCACAGGCCGGCTGCGCAGGCGACGCGCCCAGACCCAGCAGACCGCACTGAGCAGCAGCAGGCCCGCAGGCAATGCCGGCAGGACCCAAGCATGGCGGGGGTCGATGGCGGGCAAGGCGCTCCAAAGCAGCAGCGCCACGCCACCCAGCACCAGAGCCAGCAGCAAACCAAAGGCGCTGAGTGCATACAGCACCCAGCGGTTTTTCAGGGTGCACAGCTGCGCTGCCCAGGCCTGGTTGGCCAGATCGGCGTAGCCTTGCGCATGCATTTGCAGCAACTCCGGCGGCAACACCAGCAGCTTGAGCAGCAGCTTGAGCATCAGTGTTTGCGCGACTGCAGGTACCACGACACGGCCAGGGCGGTTGCAGCGCCTGTGCCTGCCGCGATCAGCACGGATTTGATGGGCGCGTGCTGGATGTAGCTTTCGGCCAGGCGCCGGGCATGGCGCGCTTCGCGCTCGATGCGGTGTTCGGCTTCCAGCGCGGTTTCCTTACCGCGTTGGGCGAGGTCGTGCACGCTGTCGCTGAACCGATCGGCCATGCGGTTGAGCATGGGCTGTGCTTCGGAGATGGCCTCGTTGACCGTGCCGGAGATACCGGCACCCAATGAGGACATTTTGTCGAGAGGGGGTTTGAGATCGGACATGTGAGCCTTTGCAGTGAATGGAACCCAATGGAGGTGTTCACTGTAAAAACCACAGACGCATTTGTCTGTGGCATGGCGCACCGTGACCGGATCAGGGCGCTGGGGCGGCGTTGCGCTTTTGCTCGCGCAGCATGAAGAGGTACAGGCTTTCGACCTTCTCGCGTGCCCAGGGCGTGCGGCGCAGGAATTTCAGGCTGGAGCCGACGCTGGGCTCGTGGGTGAAGCAACGGATGGGGATGTGCACGCCCAATGCCTGCCAGCCGTAGTGGTCGGCAAGCCGGGTCACGATCATTTCGAGGGTCAGGCCATGCAAGGGGTTGCGTGGCTGGGGTGCAGGTGCAGGGTGGGTCATGACCAGGGTGTCCAGAAAACGGGGCGGTAGATTGTCGGATTCAGTGCGCTGGATCAAACATTGGTCATCAATATGCCTCATCATGCATGAGCGCAGGCCGCTGATTTTAGTGTGCCCTGTTGCCACGCCGATGGCAGGACCCGATGCATTCCCATGAATCCACAACCCTGATGCGCTGTCCATGAGCACGCCGGGGCAGCGCCCGTCGAACCAGCTGCTCGCTTGTTTGCCCGATGAGGAATGGGCGCGCTTAGGGCCGTTGCTTGAAAAGGTGCGTTTGCCCGTCGGTCAATCGCTGTACGAGTCGGGCGCAGCCTTTCGCCATGTCTTCTTTCCCCTGTGTGGCACGGTGGCATTGCACGGCATGACCGAAAGCGGCGATTCGTCGGTGTTGTCCCTGGTGGGGCCTGAAGGGATGGTGGGGGTGTCCAGTTTCATGGGGGGGCGGTCGATGAGCAGCCATGCCACGGTGCTGGCCGAGGGCGAGTTTCTGCGCATGCGGGCAGAGGACTTGTTGCGCGAGTTCGAGCGCTCGGTGCCGCTTTTGCATTTGTTGTTGCGTTACACCCAGGCGCTGATCGCGCAGGTGGCGCAGACATCGGTGTGCAACCGCCACCACACGCTGGAAAAAGCGCTGAGCCGCTGTTTGTTGCTGTGTCTGGACCGTGCGCCAGGCCTGGAATTGCACCTGACGCACGGGCAGCTGGCCCAGTTGCTGGGGGTGCGCCGCGAAGGCGTGAGCGAAGCCGCAGCGCGCCTGCAACGCCAGGGCCTGATCCGGTATGCACGGGGGCGCATCGTGGTGCTGGACCGACCGGGGCTGGAGAAAGGCACTTGCGAGTGCTATGGCGTCATCAAAACCGAATACGATCGCTTGCTGCCGTTGCGCTTGGCCGTTTGATGTCCATCACCACCCCGCACCTTGTTGTGAAAGCTTGACTTGACCGATTCGCCCACAGACTTGCCCAACCTCGATGTCCCCCGCATCGTGGGCATCGGCGCGTCAGCAGGCGGCTTGTCGGCACTCGAGGCGTTTTTTGCACAGGTGCCGGCCGACACCGATTGCGCTTATGTGGTGGTGCAACACCTGAGCCCCGACCACCAGAGTTTGCTGGGGCCATTGCTCCAGCGCGTGACCGCCTTGCCTGTGCGCGATGCGCAAGACGGTGTGGTGTTGGCGCCCAACACGGTGTACGTCATGCCCTCGGATGGTGCCTTGTCGGTGGTGCGCGGGTGTCTGCATTTTCGTGCGGCGCACAAGGCACGGGGTTTGCGTGGCCCGCATTGGCCGATCGACGATTTCCTGACCGCGCTGGCCCAAGACCAGGGGGCGCGTGCGGTGGGCGTGATCATGTCGGGCATGGGCAACGACGGTGTGCGAGGTCTGCAGGCGGTCCATGACGCGGGTGGCCTCACCCTGGTGCAGCAGCCAGACACGGCAGCGTTTGCGTCCATGCCCCAAAGCGCCATGGAAACCGGTTGGGTGGATGGGGTGGCCGCGCCGCAGGATTTGCCTGCGCGCCTGTTGCAAGCCTTGCGCAGCGAGCGTTCAGCCGTGACGCCCGCGTCCGCCAGCGCCGCACAACCTGCGGATGTGCTGCAGGCGATTGTGCGTTTGCTGCACCAGCACCACAAACACGATTTGTCGCTGTACAAGCCCAGCACCTTGCAACGCCGTGTGGAGCGGCGCATGCAGGTGCACGGGCTGCCCACCATGGCGGCGTATTGGCAGCACCTGCAAACCCATCCGCAGGAGCTGGCCTTGTTGTTTGCCGAGATGCTGATTGGGGTGACCGCATTTTTCAGGGACCCGCAGGTCTGGCGCGATCTGGCACAAGAGGTTCTGCCAGGTCTGCTGCAACGGCCACGCACTGGCCCTGTGCGGGCCTGGGTGCTGGGCTGCTCGACCGGCGAAGAGGCCTACAGCCTGGCCATGGTCCTGCAAGAAGCGCAGGACGCCCTGAGCCGGATCGACCCCGCCAGAACGGTGGCGCCCATCCAGATTTTTGCCACCGATTTGAATGCACAGGCCATTGCCACGGCGCGCAAGGGCTGGTACAGCGCCCAGGCCTTGAGCGGCATCGGCGATGCGCGCAGGGACCGGTTCTTTGTGCCCCATGAAGGCGGTTACCTGGTCAAGCCGGCGCTGCGGGCCATGGTGCTGTTTGCGCGACACGATGTGATCCTGGATCCGCCCTTCACCCAGCTGGATGTGCTGTCGTGTCGCAACCTGCTGATTTATTTCACGGCCACCTTGCAGCGGCGCCTGATGCCGTTGTTTCACTTCAGCTTGCGCCCCGGCGGCGTGCTGGTGCTGGGCAGCGCAGAGACTGTGGGGCGCTCGCAAAGCCTGTTTGCTGCGCTCAAGCCCCAGTCACGCATTTACCGGCGCAACGAGCAGGCCTTGTTGCCCGGCTCGGTTGACTTTCCTGTTTATCGCTCACCGAAAGCACGCACGGCCGTGCAGGAGTTGTCTGTGTCCTCTGCCTTGAACGCTTCTCACAACCTCCAGTCGCTGGCCGATCATGTGCTGTTGCAGGCGTTTTCTCCCGCGGCAGTGCTGGTCAATGCCGCGGGCGACATCCTCTACATCAGTGGCCGGACTGGCCGCTATCTGGAGCCTGCCGCCGGCCGGGCCAATTGGAATGTGCATGTGATGGTGCGGCCAGCGTTGCGCTCGCAGGTGGCCATGGCTTTGCGACAGGCTTTGCAGGACCGCCAGCCGGTGGTGTTGCATGGTTTGCCACTCGAAGGCGATGACCATCACCAGTTGCAAGTGACGGTGCATCCTTTGCAGGAGCCCCAGGCTTTGGCGGGCATGGCCATGGTGGTGTTCAAGGAGGTGGACGCGCCACCGCCCGATGGCGCTTTGGCGTCCTTGCCCAATGCGGCGCTGAATGCCCAGCTGCAAAGCGCCCGCGAAGAAATTCAGGCCCTGCGCCACGAGATGCAAGCGTCCAAGGAAGAGATGCTGGCGCTCAACGAGGCCCTGCAAACGGCCAATGAAGAGTTGCAGTCGTCCAATGAAGAGTTGACCACCTCCAAAGAGGAGGCCCAGTCGATGAACGAAGAGCTGCAAACCATCAACGGCGAGTTGCAGGCGCGCCTGGATGATCTGGTTCTGGCCCAGAGCGACATGCAAAACCTGCTCAACAGCACCGACATTGCCACGCTGTTTCTGGACAACGACCTGAACGTGCGCCGCTACACCGAGCAGGCGGTGGGCATTTTCCATTTGCGCGAGGCCGATGTGGGCCGGCCCCTGAGCGACCTGGCCAGCACCTTGGACTACCCGCAGTTGCAGGCCGATGTGCAGGACACCTTGCGCACGCTGGTGCCTTGTGTCAAGTCGGTGGTGGCCACCGATGGGCGCTGGTTTTCGGTGCGCATCATGCCCTACCGCACCCTGGCCAATATGATCCAGGGCGCGGTTTTGACCTTTGTGGACATCAGCGCAGCCAAGGCGCTGGAGTTCCGTTTGCGCGAGGCCCGTGTGGCGGTGCCTGATTCAGGACTTGCGACATGACATCCGATTTTGCTGCCCCGCACACGCCAGCGACACTGCGTGAGCGCGCCCAGGCCATGTTGCAGGCCAAGGGCGCTGGCCTGACCTCAGCCCGCGACGCCAGCGGTGCCTTGCGCGTTCTGTTCGAGCTGGCCTCTTCGCCCGACACCGCAGGCGATGCGCTGGCCTTGCTGCACGAGTTGCAGGTGCACCAGGTCGAGCTGGACCTGCAAAACGAGGAGTTGCAGCGCTCGCGCGACGAGCTCGAGTCGGCCTGGGCTGACCAACTGCAGTGGCACGACGCCTCGCCCAGTGCCCAGCTGGTGTTCGATGAAGTCGGCCGCCTGATGGAGTGCAATGCGGGCGCTTTGAAAAGCCTGGGCCAGCCGCTGGCGCAGGTGTTGGGCAAGCGCCTGGACAGCTGGCTGGCGCCGGCAGACATGGCGCCGGTGCAGGCTTGGTTGGCGCGGGCCCGCCAAAGTGATGAGCCGCTTGCCCTGTCTTTTTCGTTGCAGGCGCAGCCTTTGCGGACCGTGTGGGCTGCGGCACGCGCCAACCCGATGGCGCCGGGCGTGCTGGTGGCCTGGGTGGACGCCGCGCCGCAAACCTGATTTCTGCGTGCGGACGCTGGCCTGTGCTGTGGCGCACTGATGGCCGGCACCCTTGGACCTATCGTGGACTTGTCTGAAACCGGGCATTCGACCGGTTCAGACGACGGTCAGGTTGTTGCTTGGCCGATGCCCAACCCATCCACGACAGGACTGTCTCATGACTCACAAAAAATTCTGGGCCGCCACGGCCTCTTCCCTGGTGCTTCTGGCCGCTTCAGGCTGTGCCGTGTCCCGCGGGCAGGAGAGCGTGGGGGCGTACATCGACGATGCCGGCATCACCACGCTGGTCAAGTCGCGTTTCTTTGAAGACAAGGATGTGGCGGGTTCGTCCATCGGTGTCGAGACCTTGAAGGGCACGGTCCTGTTGTCGGGCTTTGCCAAGAATGCGCTCGAGCGCAACAAGGCCGAAACGATTGCACGTGGCGTCAAGGGCGTGACCGCAGTCCGAAACGAGATCGCGGTCCGCCCTTGAGTCGGCCCGGTCATGCCGATTCAGGCACTGAAGCCTGGCGACTTGCGCTTGTGCGTCGATGCGCCATCGCTGGGCTTTGCCGACACATCCGAGCTGCAGCACCTGCCTTTGAGCTGGATTGGCCAGGCGCGGGCTGAACAAGCCGCCCGCTTCGGCATGGAGATGGCGCAGCCCGACTACAACCTGTTTGTGTTGGGCGAAGTGGGCAGTGGCCGCACCACCTTGCTGGGCCAGATGATGCACAGCCAGGCGGCCACTCGCCCCGTGCCGCCCGACCTGTGCTACCTGCACAACTTTGAAGAGGCCGAACACCCTTGCGCCTTGCGCATGCCTGCAGGTCAGGGACGGCAGTTGCGTCAGTGCATGGCCCAGCTGGCCAAGCGTTTGCAGGCCGAGATTCCCAAGCGCTTGGCGCAGGACGACTTCAAGGCGGAGAGCCAGCGCATCCGCGATGCCTGCACCATTGAAAAAGACCAGGGCTATGCACAACTGAACACCTATGCCGAGGCGCACCACTTTGGCCTGATGCGCGACGAGGGCCACATGGTGTTCACCCTCAAAAACGACCTGGGCGAGCCGGTGACGGCCGGCCAGGCGCTGTCCCGCAGCCCGCAAGAGCGTGTGGACATGGCCAAGGCCGAAGAGGCTTTGCGCCACGAAATCAGCCGCTACCTGGACAAGACGCAGTCCATGGACCGGGTGATGAACGAAGGCCTGGCTGCCTTGCGGCGGCAAACCATACAGCCATTGCTCGCGCACGAGCTGCAGCTGGTGCGCAACGGCTTGCAACCGGCCGTGCGCGATGACCCCAAGCTGGTCCGGTTTCTGGACCAGGTGCACCACGCTGTGCTGGAAGAGCTGGAGCTGTTTCAGCCCGGTGATGACGAGGCTGTGCGGCTGGCGGCGCTGGAGGTGTTGCTGTTGTTGTTGCGTGTCAATGTGGTGGTGGACAACCATGCCTTGCAGGGGGCGCCGGTGATCGTGGAGGACAACCCGCTGTTTCGCAATCTGTTTGGCAGCATCGAATACGCCTCCGATGGCAGCGAGCTGGTGACCGATTTTTCGCACATCCGTGCAGGCAGCTTGCTGCGGGCGCATGGCGGTTTTTTGATGTTGCACCTGCGCGATTTGCTGGCCGACGAGCCGGTCTGGGAAAAGCTGCGTCGCTTCGTGCGCAGCGGCCGTTTGCAGATCGAAGAGCCCGGCATGATGCATGCGCCCATCGCTGCTGTATCGCTCGAGCCCGAAGCGGTCGATGTGCAGGTCAAGATCGTGCTGGTGGCTTCGGTGGAGGAGTACTACGCGGTGCAGGCGGGCGACCCGGAGTTTGCGCGGCGCTTTCGCTGCAAGGTGGACTTTGCTGAGAGCTTTGTGGCCACGCCCGAGTCCGCACGCGCTACAGCGATCTTTGTGTCCCACACCTGCCAGCGCAAAGGGCTGTTGCATTTTTCGGCCGAAGCGGTGGCGGCCCTGATCGAGGAAACCCACCGGCAGGCACAAGACCAGGCGCGTCAAAGCGCGATCTTTGCCTTGGCGGAGGCGCTGGTCATGGAGAGCGCCGATCTGGCCCGCAGGCGCGCTGTGCAAACGGTGCAGGCGCAGGATGTGCACGCCGCCCGCGAGGCGCGTGTGCACCGGCTGGGCTATCCCGAGCAGCGCCTGCAGGAAACGATCGCCGATGGCGAACGCTTGCTCACGGTGCATGGTGAGCGGGTCGCACAGGTCAACGGTTTGACGGTGGTGGATCTGGGGGACCACTGTTTTGGGTTTCCGGTGCGGGTCACAGCCCGCACCTATGCGGGCGAAGACGGTCTGCTGAACATCGAACGCGAGGTCGAGCTGTCCGGGCCGATCCACGACAAAGGGGTGTTGATCTTGCACAGCCATTTGTCGGCGCTGTTTGCGCACATCGCGCCATTGGCCTTGAACGCGGCGGTGGTGTTCGAGCAGGAGTACAGCGGCGTCGAGGGCGACTCGGCCTCATGTGCCGAGTTCTATGCCTTGTTGTCGAGCCTGTCGGGCTTGCCCATGCGCCAGGGCATTGCGGTGACCGGCGCGATCAACCAGCACGGCGAGATGTTGCCGGTGGGTGGCATCAATGAAAAGATCGAAGGCTACTTTCGCAGCTGCGAGCTGCTGGGGCTGGATGGTCAGCAAGGTGTGCTGATGCCGAGGCGCAATGTGCGCCACCTGATGCTCGATGCCCGGGTGGTGGCGGCTGTGGCCGATGGGCGCTTTCACATCTATACCGCCGACGAGGTGGGCGAAGGGATGGGCTTGTTGACGGGCGTGGCTTTTGGCGACAAGGCCGTGGGTCCGTATCCGGTCGATTCGGTGTTGGGTCGCGCACAGAAAACCCTGCAACGTTTTCGCCGGGCGTGCGCCGCATCGGCGGTGCACCAGGGTGCCCAACACAAGCATGGGCACCGCTCGCACGCCTGAAGCTGACTTGAATCTGTCATGCAGCAGTACTGGTTTGAAAGTAAAACGATTCCCCAATTCAAGGGATTCCTTTGGGCCAGGGCTGTGCCTAAGCTCATGTCATGGTCGGTGCTGTGTGCAGCCTGCTTGCAGCCCGGTCTTCCATCTCCATAGCTTTGTTTGTGAAGGACGAAACCGATGTGCATTGACCTGGTGTTGGCAGACCCGTATCCCGTCATGCTGGATGGCTTGACCCATGTGTTCCACGACAGCGCAGATTTTTCCATCAAGTCCTGCGTCCACCATGGCGACGCGGCTTTGCAGGCTGTGCGGCAGCATCAGCCGCACATCCTGGTGATGGACTTGTCGCTGACGCAACGAAGTGGTCTGGCCTTGCTGCAAGAGTTGCACACCCTGAATGTGCCCACCAAGCCGGTGGTGTTCACCGGGGCATCGGTGGGTGAAGTGATGCAGGCGCTGGACCTGGGCGTGCAAGGGCTGGTGTCCAAGGAAAAGTCCAGGCAGGTGCTGGCGCGGTGCATCAAGTCTGTGCATGAAGGCGGCCAATGGCTGGACCGCGATTTGTCCTTGAAGACCATGTCCTTGCTGCTCGAGCAAAAAAAGAAAAATGCGCAGGCCTCAAGCCTGCTCACCCCCCGTGAATTGATGGTGGCGCGCATGGTGACCGAAGGCTGGCCCAACAAAAAAATTGCCAGCAAGCTGTTCATCAGCGAAGGCACAGCCAAGCTGCATTTGCACCATGTCTACCAGAAGCTCAACTGTCCCGGGCGCATGTCCTTGCAGCGCTTCATGCAAGAGCATGGCCTGGTGTGAGCGCCTGCAGGCGTGGTTTGAATTTTTCTTGAAAGGAACGGCGATGACCCATGACCAACAGATGATCGAATCGGCATATGCCTTGCATGTCAGTGAACATTTCCGGCGTGCGTCTGAGCAATTGCTGCATGCCTACCAGCGCAACAAGGAAGCCAGTCGCCACCATGATGCGGGGGCCTTCAGGGCGGCGCTGCACCATGTGAAGCTGTCCAAGCACCATGCCTTCAATGCGCATGAGCACCTGAAAGAGGCCTTGCTCATCAGCGAAAAAATCGGGCAGATGGACGTGCCTGTCAGCTTGCTGGCCCATGCGTCCAAGGATTCGGTGGTCCAGTGAGCGTGCACAAGCGCTGTTGCATCCTGGGTACAACACGTACCACTATGTGCTGCACCGCACATTCTTTGGGCCGCAGCGCCAATACACTGGTCCATGTGGATGAGGCAACGTATAAGAAGGACCGTCTACCTTGTTGCGATGAGTTGGTACCCATTCTGAAGAATGATCGCTGAAGGATTGAACATGTCGATACGCGTTTTACTGTCTTCCAAACACAAAGTCGTTTCCGAGGGCATCGCGGCTGTCTTGAGGACCCACCAGGACATGAACCTGGTGGGCATTGCGGAGAACACGGAACGCACCCAGGCCTTGTGCGACGAGGCCGACCCCGATGTGCTGCTGGTGGGCATCCACGCCCACGGCGCCCAGGAGTTGGACCTGGTGCAACGCATGGCACACCGTGCATCGCCACAAAACATCGTGGCCTATTCCAGCGACGCTGATCGCCATTCCATCATCGAGATCCTGGATGCCGGGGCCAAAGGCTATGTGTCCACCACCAGCAGCATCGACGAGCTGATGTCGGCCATCCGTGCCGCCGCTGCGGGCCGCGCCTACCTGTGCCAGTCGGCGGCCACCGAGATGATGGAGAGTGTGCGCCGCTCGCGTGCGGGTGACCTGACGGTGCGCTCGCAGTTGGGCGGGCGCGAGGAGCAGGTGCTGCGCCTGATTGCCGATGGCTATTCTTCCAAGGAGATCGCACGCAATTTGCAGATCGCGCCCAGCACGGTGGAAGTCCACCGCCGCAACATCATGCGCAAGGTGGGCCTGCACAAGGTGGCCGATTTGACGCGTTATGCGATCCGCAACCAGATGGTGTCGGTCTGATCAGACATGGGCATGGGCGCGGGGTTGCAGCAAGCGGCCATATTCGTGGCGGATCACGCCATAGCATTCACAGGCTTTGTGTTCCAGTGCATGGCGATCGATGACCGTGATGCGCCCGCGTGCGTAGTGAATCACGCCTTCTTGCATCAGCCGTTTGGCTGAGAGCGTGACGCCTTCGCGGCGCACGCCCAGCAGCTGCGAGATGACCTCATGGGTCATCACGATGGTGTGGCCATCCAGGCGGTCCAGCACCAGCAAGAGCATGCGGCACAGCTGTTGTTCAAGTGTGTGGTGCCGGTGGCACACCGCGATTTGGGCCATTTGTGTGACCAGGGCCTGCATGAACCGCAAGAAGATGCGTTGCACTTCGGTGTTTTGCTTGAAGCTGTCTTGCAGCACCTTGAGCGGCAGCCGCGCCGCATGCCCCGGCGTGTGCACGATGGCGCGGTTGTGGCTTTTGCCACCGCCCATCAGCAGGTACATGCCGGCCATGCCTTCGCGGCCGGTCATGGCCACTTCGGCCGTGGCACCGTTTTCCAGCACGTAAACAAAGGACACGATGGCCGTGGTCGGAAAGTACACATGGCTCGGCCAGGGGCCATCTTCGAAGAGCACTTTGCCCATGGCCAAGTCGACGACCTCCAGGTGCTCGGACCAGGCGGCGAAGATCGACTCGGGCAGCAGCGCGAGAACCTGATTTTTTTGAAGTTGCCGTTTCATCGGCATTTTTATGGATTTGACATTTGTCCAATCTATCAGGGTTTACCCTTTTTTTGTGTGCGACAACGCACACAGCAAGGCAGATTCGTGGCCCGCGCCAGGCCAGGTCAGGGTTTGTGGGGCAGGCCCTGCGCCTGTTGTTCCAGCCCTGCAAGGTCCAGGATGTCGAGGGCGCCTCGTTTGTAATCCAGCAGCCCTTTTTCCTTGAGGGCGACAGCGGCCTGGGTGATGCTCACCCGCCGCACGCCCAGCATGCGGGCCAGTTGGTCGTGCGTCAGGTGCAGCTGCTGTGCGCCGGTGCGTTGGATGCACAGCACCAGCCAGGCGGCCAGCCGTGTCGGGATGTCGTCGTATTGCACCGAGGCGGCCATGCGGGCGATGTCATGGGTCAGTTGCCACAGGTACCGCGCAATCACCCAGAGCATCTGAGGGTGCTGACGCAGCAGCTGCGCCAGCGCGGGGCCATCGGCACACCAGGCGTGGCCTGCGCGTTGCACTTCAAAGCGCAGCTGCGGTGCGAACTCGCCCAGTGCCGAGCCCAGGCCCACGGCCCCTTCCGGCCCGATCAGGCCCACCGCAAGCTGGCTGCTGCCTTCGGGCTGCACCCACAGGATCACGCTGGCGTCATGCAAAAAGTACACGCAATCGGCAGGTTCGGAAGTGGCCAGGCACAGCGCTTGTCCCGCCTGCAGTGCCACAGGATGGCAGATCTGCTGCAAGCGGTTTTGATCTTCCTCGGACAGCTGAAAGATAAGACCGTTGGTGGAGAAATTCACAAAAGGTACCCGGCGGCACGGTTGGGCAGCGTTTCATTCTGCAAATACCCAAAACCCAGCAGAAACCACGCAAAAAAACGGAACTTGAGTATATGCGTCAATGTTTCTGAAGATAACCATGATTCGATCAAATCTATGTTCGGTATAGAACATAGAATAATCAAAACTGTAAAAAACCCGCGCAACGGACGTCCATGGTCCCCGTTGCCGTAACCGATCGTTTCACCTTGCCAACCCACAACGCGTTGCTGGATCTGCTGAACCAAGACATCCCTGGTGCTCGGGCCGTGCCCCTCGAGAAAGTGGCATTGCAGCCCGGTGAGCTGCCCCTGCAGGGGCAGGTTTATTTTCCGTGCGACGCCTTGTTGACGCTGGCGCAACTGCACCCCAAACACCCGGCCGTGGATGTGGCCGTGGTGGGCCGGCATGCCTGCGTGGGACCGTCAGACCTGTGGGCTTCGCCCATGCGGGCGATGGTGATCGTGGCCGGCCACGCTTTCCGCCTGGATTGGTCCCGGGTTCAAGCGAGCACCGACCTGTATGCCCCGTGGCTGTGGCACACCACGGCGGCCACCCATGGCCTGATCCAGCAAATGGCGCAGACGGCGTTTTGCATGCGCCACCACCACCCCACGCAGCGCCTGGCCAGTTGGCTGTTGATGTGTCTGGCTCAGCATGGCAAGCCATCGTTGAGCCTGCCCTTGAGCGCTTTGCCCGGTAAGGTGGCCACCGACCACGATGGCGTGCAGGCCTTGCAGGCGTTGGAAAAACAAAACGCCATTGCGCTGCAAGGCGACACGATGCAGGTGGTGCAGGCCGAGCGACTGGCCGGTGTGGCCTGCCGCTGTCACGCGATGGTCAGGCACACCACTGCTTTGCGACCGCCTCGGCCACTTTGATGCCGTCCACACCGGCCGACAGGATGCCGCCAGCGTAACTGGCCCCTTCGCCAGCGGGGTACAGCCCGCGGGTGTTGGTGCTTTGGAAGTCTTCGCCACGGGGCATGCGCAAGGGCGATGAGGTGCGGGTCTCCACACCGGTCATCACCGCATCGGCCATGTCGTAGCCCTTGATCTTGCGGCCGAAGACCGGCAGCGCTTCGCGCATGGCGCGGATGGCGTAGTCGGGCAGCACATCGGCCAGATCGCCCAGCCTGACCCCGGGTTTGTAGGAGGGCTGCACGCTGCCCCAGCGGGTGGACGGGCGCTGTGCCAGAAAATCGCCCACCAGCTGGCCGGGCGCTTCGTAGTTGGCGCCTCCCACTTCAAAAGCGCGGCTTTCCAGTTGGCGTTGCAGCACGATGCCGGCCAGCGGGTGGCAGGCCGGGGGCTGTTGTGCGGCCAGCGCCTGGGCTTCTTGCGCCAGCTGCGCGCCTGCTTCGTCGCCAAAGGCGGCTTGCCAGGCGGCGGTGTCCAGCGGGTAATCCGGCGGGTCGATGGCGACCACCATGCCCGCATTGGCATTGCGTTCGTTGCGCGAGTACTGGCTCATGCCGTTGGTCACCACACGACCGGGCTCGCTGGTGGCCGCCACCACGGTGCCGCCGGGGCACATGCAAAAGCTGTAGACGGCGCGACCATTCTGCGCATGGTGCACCAGTTTGTAGTCGGCGGCGCCCAGCAGTGGGTGGCCGGCGTGGCGGCCCCAACGTGCCCGGTCGATCACGCTTTGCGGGTGTTCGATGCGCACGCCAATCGAGAACGCCTTGGCCTGCATGGCCACGCCACGGCGGTGCAACATCCAAAAAGTGTCACGCGAGCTGTGGCCCAGGGCCAGCACCACCTGGCGGGTGGCCAGTGTGTGGCTTTGGCCGCTGCGCAGGTCCAGCACCTGCAGCCCGGTGAGCTGATGACCTTCTGGCGTGGGCGAGAGCAGCACATCGGTGACGCGTTGCTCAAAGCGGATCTCGCCCCCCAGGGCGGTGATTTGCGCCCGGATGTTTTCCACCACCTTGACCAGCTTGAAGGTACCGATGTGCGGGTGCGCGGCAAACAGGATGTCGGCGGGCGCACCGGCCTTGACGAATTCGTCCATCACCTTGCGGCCCAGGTGACGCGGGTCCTTGATCTGGCTGTAAAGCTTGCCATCCGAGAAGGTGCCTGCGCCGCCCTCGCCAAACTGCACATTGCTTTCGGGGTTGAGTGTTTTTTTGCGCCACAGGCCCCAGGTGTCCTTGGTGCGTTCACGCACGGTTTTGCCGCGCTCCAGCACGATGGGCCTGAAACCCATTTGCGCCAGGCTCAGCGCCGCGAACATGCCGCAAGGCCCGAACCCCACCACCACGGGGCGTTCGCCTTCTTGCGTGCCAAAGCCTGCAGGTGCATGGGCAGGCGGGTGCCAGCGCATGTCGGGTGTGGGCTGGATGTGCGGGTGCTGCTCGAACTGGCGTAGCAGGGCGGTTTCTGCAGACGCATCCGCCAGCGCGATGTCCACGATGAAGACGGCCAGCAGCTCGGCTTTGCGGGCATCGAAACTGCGCTTGAACACCGTCAGCGTGGCGATCTCGGATGGGGCAATCCCCAGGGCTTGTGCCGCCAGCTGGCGCAAGGCGTCTTCGGGGTGCGGTGGCGGAATGCGGTCTTCGTCGGTTTCAGACGGCGCGTCGGCAGCGCGACGCACTTCAACCGGCAGCGCCGACAGGGGCAGTTTGAGTTCAGAAATTCGGATCATGGTCGTGGCTTGTGGTTATCAAGCAAGAAGCCAAGATTATCTCCCCAAGGCAGGATGTGGCGCCGTCGGTCCGAACAGGCGCTTGTCACCCGGTCGGCGAAGTCACCCCGGACGTGAGGTTGTCACCCCTAACGTGAAGCTGTCACCCCGAACTTGAGGTTGTCACCCCGGACTTGAGGTTGTCACCCCGGACTTGATCCGGGGTCCACGCTTGAACTGCCATGGATCCCGGATCAAGATGCTATGGATGCCTCCCTCCTTCGGGACAGGCAAATTGGAGCGTCGAAGGCCGCTGAACAGCCGTTTATCAGGACACTCGCACGATCGGGGTGGGTCCTCTGATGG
>JACCDV010112068.1_pt1 | contig 15863 bp, 17 predicted proteins | sample 7446131 | NCBI WGS metagenome assembly JACCDV01 (sample SAMN15323448, study PRJNA562643) | freshwater metagenome | isolation source: river surface water | place: USA:Blue River Watershed | collected 2017-08-17 | reverse complement strand
TTAAAGGCGCGGTCCATTCCCGGGGAGACCAAAGGCTGCGATAAACGCGCCTATCCCCGGATCACCCTTTCCGACCTCTTAGCTTGACCATGAGACATCGGATCACCTCCTTTCGCTAGTTGCGCCTAGCAAATCCCTAAGCTGCGCTTCGGATTTGCCCTTAGAAGATGAGTCAGACGCGCCCTGCTTTCAAGCCTTGAAAACTATTTATTTCCTGTCACACTCAAAACTTCCGGCTCCGGTTTTGAGGATCCGGGTTCATCCCCGACACTCTTCGATGACACGCGCAACTTCTGCCGCACGCGGGAGGATAAGGTCTTGTTCGCCCGGCGTCGTCAGCCGCCATTTTCCGCGTGAAAAGGCAATGGCATCCAACAGCGTATCGCCAGCTGCCACTTCAGCCGTCATATAAACAGGCCCGGTAAAAGGCACTGACGCGCGCAGCGTTGCGGCACGGCTGCTGCTATGGATCTGCACGGTCCCCAATGTGCCCGGGGGGTCGCGCGTTGCACGCTGCACCAAAATCTGCCGTTGCGCCCGCACGCAGCGGATGACCATAATCGCCGGGCTGGCAGGCAGGCCAAATAGAGCCGCCGGTGCCTCAGCATCTGCCCGATAGGCCCAAGAGCCGGGGGTTAGGGGGGCAGCCTCCCAGCCCAAGGACGGGGCCTGCGGCGTGGCCACCGGCGGGCGCGCCTGTGGCGGCGCAGGTGCGGCAGGCGGCGCGGGGCGTGGCGGGGTGACACAGGCTGCAAGCAGAAGCGCCGACAGCAAGGGAGAAAAAAGCTCTAACCGAGAAATCCTAAGCGCCATAACGCCGGTGTGCGGCGGATTGGCCTGATTGGCAAGCATGGCGCCAGCACGTCTGCCCGCTTTCCCGACAGATGCCCCCAATTTCCAGCTGAATCGCAAGCCCCATTGCAAGCGCGACACAGCACCGCTAAGGCCGCTGTCTCGGATGCGGGGCTGTAGCTCAGTTGGTAGAGCGCATCGTTCGCAATGATGAGGTCAGGGGTTCGATTCCCCTCAGCTCCACCATCCGCCCCCTCAATTCCCTCTTCCCGCCGGCCTATATTTTCCGGCTGGCCATTGCCGCAATTTGCCGACACATTGGCCCAATAGGCCGAACAGGCATTTGGGGGAGGAAGACATGACAACCTTGGGCATTTGGGGCGGAGCCCTGCTTATCTATCTGCTTTTTCTTTGGTTTTACGATGGCCCTCGGCGGCCATTGACGCCGGCAGAAGTGGACGCCTTCATGGACGATGTCGGCCCCCGGCTGGCGGAGACAGGCAATGACCCCGCTGTGATGCGCGCCTTTCTGGAAGGCGATGATGGCCGCGAATTCATCATGCTCAACATGGTCCGGTCCCCCGCGGGCCCTGTCACACATCCCGAGACAGGCGAAACGCTTAGCGGGCGAGACTGGCTGCAACGCTATTCCACGCCATTTGTCCGCCAGTTAATACGCCGTGGCGGACACCCAGTTTATGCGGGCCGCAAAGTTGCAGGCTATATTGATGCCTGGGGCACATCGGCGGACCCGGGTTGGACGGTGACCAGCACGATGCGCTATCGCAGCCGACGCGATCTGGTGGCCTTAGTGCGGGATCCGCGCTTTAAGGCGGCACACCCCAATAAGCTGTTGGGGATCGACATGACCTTTTCTTTCCCAACGGAGAAAATGTTTGCCGGCTATGCCAGCCCGCGTGTTACTCTTGCGCTCATTCTCGCGCTGGGGGCCGCGCTCACGCAGCTGGCGCTTTAGGAGCGGTGGCGGTCAAACGCCGCTGCCACAGTGCGCGCATAGGGCCGGCCTTGTTCGGTAATCCGCACTTCCGGCCCAATGCGCTCAACCAAACCAAGGGATGTCAAATGCGCCAGCATAGCGTCTAACTCGGGATCTATCAGCGCTGGATCTGGCACGGCACGCAACTGGCAGAGCAGTTGCTCAATCACTTGGGCGCGCGCTTGATCTTCCTTCCCCCGCAGCACACCGCGCACACTGGGCAATTGAGATGCGGCAATTTTCTCCCGATAGGCGCCGGGGTTCTTCTCGTTCTGCAAGATGATATCGGGAAAGAGGCTGATCGCACTGGCCCCCAGACCAATCATCACATCAGCTTGATCCTCCGTGAAGCCCTGAAAGTTACGCCGCACTTGGCCTTGGCTGGCGGCCTTGGCCAGCGGATCTTGGGGCAACGCAAAATGATCAAAGCCAATGGCAACATAGCCTTCGCGCACCAACCGCGCATGGCCATGCGCCGCTTGCTCAAAACGCTGCGCAGGGCCAGGCAGGGCTGCTGCATCAATGCGCCGCTGTCGGGGAAATAAATGGGGCACATGCGCATAGCCAAACAGGGCAATCCGGCTGGGCCGTAGCCGCACGACATGATCAAGCGTGGCATCTAGCTTGGCGATATCTTGATGCGGCAGGCCATACATAAGATCAAAGTTAATCGCGTTTATGCCCCGCGCACGCAGCGCGGCCATGCAGGTTTCGATCATGTCAACCGGCTGGAGACGCCCAATAGCCGCCTGAATCTGATCATCAAAGCTCTGCACGCCAAAGCTAACGCGCGAAACTTGGGCAATGGATAACGTCATTGCCCAATCCAGCGTGAAGGCGCGCGGATCAATTTCAATCGAAATATCCGGGGCCTGCCCGCCACCAAAAATGGTGACGAGCCGATCGACCAAGCGAACAAAGGCAATGGGATCAATGGCATTGGGACTGCCGCCGCCAAAAGCGATGCGGTGCAATTTGCCACGCCCGCCCAAGAGCTTGGCAACCAGCGCAATTTCTCCTTCAAGCGCTGCCAGATAGGCGGCCAACCGGTGCGTCCGCCCTGCAACCCCAGTGTTGCAGCCGCAATACCAGCAAATCTGCTGACAATAGGGAATATGCACATAAAGCGAGAGGGGCGTCCCCGCTGCCACAGCATTTAGCGCACGCGCCTGCGCGTCTGCCCCCACGCCATCCCTAAAGGCTGTTGCTGGCGGGTAGCTTGTGTAGCGCGGAATGGGACGCGCCATCAGCTCAGGGAAATAGGGCCACATTGCGCCCATTTTAATGGAAATCTGGGCGCACGCTTTGACTTTGATCAACTAGGTTATTGTCTTGGGTCAAGGACAAGCCGGGCAATTTGATCCATGATCTTCCCCATCGAAACGAACAGAAAAGGCATCTCCCATGAAAGCCATCCTGCTTCATATCTTCGAGGATGATGGGCTGGAAAGCCGCCTCGCTGTCGCGCTAGACATCTGCCGCGCCCAAGATGCACATTTATCCTGCGTCTATATTACGCCTTATGCTGCCTATATCGGGATGGACCCAATGGGCGGCGTATTTGCCTCTGGACCAATCATCCAAAGCCTGCGCGAGGCAGAAGACAAAAGCCGCAAGCGCGTCGAAGCGCGATTGGCGCATGAGGATGTACGCTGGGATTGGCAATCCTATGATGGGGATCCGGCGCAAACACTTGTGTCGGCCTCTGCCCTTGCGGATTTGGTAATTGTCAGTCAGGCAGACCCAGAGGCAAAGGGCGGCAACCCGCCCCTTCCACTTGTTGATATGGTTTGCGTCAATGGCGGCTGCCCGGTGCTGGTGGTGCCCAAAGGGGTGAGCCAGTTTGATGCCCTGGCCCCTATAGTGATTGGCTGGAATGACAGCGAAGAAGCCGCCCGCGCCATTCGCGAAGCGCTGCCCGCACTGCGGCTGGCCCAACAGGTCATTGTGGTTTCTGTGGGTGAGGAAGAGGAAGACTATCCTCAAACCGAGGCCTGCACCTATCTGGCGCGCCACGGCATAAAATCTGAAATTCGCAGCTATCCAGCAACAGCTGGGCCCGCCGATGCGGTGCTATGCGATGTGGCAGACGAATTGGGCGCCGGCGCCATTCTGATTGGCGCTTATGGACATAGCCGCTTGCGCGAAACGCTGTTGGGTGGGGTCACGCGCCGTCTGGTGACGCGCAGCACAACACCGATTTTGCTTGGCCACTGATCTTCAAGGTCAAAATTTCACTGCTCATAAAAGGAGAAACGCATGAGCATCCATAAGGGGAAAATTGCGCTGGCGGCACTCGCAGCCACCACCATCACCACGCCTGCCATGGCGGCCGCGGGGGATACACTTATTCGGGTTCGCGGCATTGTTGTTGCGCCGAATGAAACATCGGGAGGCATTCTGCCCGGACTGCCCAATGAACGCGTTCGCGTAAATGATGCCGTTACACCGGAAATTGATGTAACCAAGATGGTGTCGGACAATATTGGCTTTGAGCTGATTGCCGCGACATCCAAACATTCCGTGTCTGGCGTCACTGGCACCACAGGCAGCATTGGCAAGCTTGCTTCGACTTGGGTGCTGCCGCCCACGCTGACGGCCCAATATCATTTTGCACCCAGCGCCAAAATGCGGCCTTATGTGGGCGCGGGCCTGAACTACACCATGTTCTATTCAGACAAGGCAACGGCTGGTTTTGAAGCAGCCGCAGGCAGCACCAATGTGCATTTGAAAGACAGCTTTGGCTGGGCAGCACAAGCGGGTGTCGACATTGATCTGGCGCCCAACATGTTCCTGAACGTTGACGTCAAATATATTGATATTGATACCACGGCGCGGCTGAGCACAGCCAATCTTGGGACACAGAGCGTGAAAGTTAATCTTAATCCGCTCGTCTTTGGCGTGGGCTTGGGCTTCCGCCTCTAAAGCCTGACAGACAAGCTCCTCCCCTGCGGGGTCGGCGAAAGCTGGCCCCGCTTTTTTATCGACAGCGTGGGCGTCAGCAACAGTCCGCCAGAAGATCAGATTTTTTGCGTCGGTCAGCACTGGCATGGCACGCCTTGCGGCAACAGCCATGGCTATCTTCTGGCGGCAAAGGGCCATTTAGAGGCAGTTGGACAGTGCGGCTTGCCCCGCCGCACATGGCAATGGTGACCGTCTTCGCCGCAGCCATTGGCGCGGGCAGCATCAATGCCGCCATCCAAAGCGGCGCAAGCCCGGCTGCTGGCAGCCTCATGACCTGTCCTCCATTGGGGCCTCGTCCTCATCATCCATCAGGATGCGCAAGGCGGCGCCATCCAAATCATCAAATTGCTCCGCGTGCAGCGACCAGAAAAAGGCCGCCAGCCCCAGCAAGCCCAGCCCCAACGCAATGGGAATAAGCAGCAATATCCCCCTCATCGTGCAGATCCTTTCAGGCGCAGCGCATTGGCCACCACAATTAGCGAACTGCCCGACATGGCCAGCGCGGCAATGAGGGGCGTGACGTGCCCGGCAATTGCAAGGGGAACGGCAATGGCATTATACCCAATGGCGAGCACAAAATTCTGGCGAACAATTGCTTGTGTCGCGCGGGCAACCCGGACGGCAATCACCACCGGGCGCAGGCCATCTCCTAAAAAGACAGCATCCGCTGCATTTTGTCCGGCATCGCTGGCAGAAGCGGGAGCCAGTGAGGCATGGCCTGCAGCAAGCGCTGGGCCATCATTCAGCCCATCGCCCACCATCAAGACTCGCTCGCCACTGGCAGATAGTCGCGCAATGGCATCCAGCTTGTCCTGCGGCTGCATGCCTGTCTGCGCTGTTAGGCCCAGGCTGCGCGCCACGGGAGCCACAGCCTCAGCCCGATCGCCTGAGATGATGGCGCTTTCAATGCCCAGCTGCTGCAATTCAGCAATGGTCTCGCGCGCTTCTGGCCGAAGTGCATCTTCAAAGATCAGCACCTTCGCCGTCTTTGCCAGCTTCAATTCCACACTCAGCGCCGAGCCTGCGCCCACTGCATCATCGGGACGCCCCAGCGAGACGGGCAGCTGACCCCATTGGCCTGCCACGCCAAAGCCCGGCATTTCCGCCAAGCCTGTGACATCTGCCGCAATGCACGATTGCGCTTCAAGCGCGCGGCGCAGGGATTGGCTCAAGGGATGGCGGCTGGCCCGCGCAAGCGCCAACGCGACGCCGGCTTCGGTTGTCGTTAAGCACGCCAAATTCATTGGGTCGGGTCGGCCAAGAGTGAGCGTGCCCGTTTTATCAAACAACGCGCGTGTCACATCCGCCAGACGCTCTAAGGCCGATCCATCCTTCACCAAAATGCCTTTGCGCATCAAGGCCCCGGCAGAGACAATCTGCGCAGCAGGAACGGCCAAGCCCAATGCACAGGGGCAAGTGATGATAAGAACAGCAACTGCAATAAGAAGGGCCTGATGCCACCCTGCGCCGGCCAGCATCCAGCCCGCAAAGCTTAGGGCCGCGAGCGTGTGAACGGCAGGTGCGTAGATGCGCGCCGCACGGTCTGCAATGCGCACATAGCGAGACTTAGACTGGCTCGCCTCTTCCATCATCCGCGCAATATCGGCAATGGCTGTGCCCGCGCCTGTGGCCGTCACGCGCACGTCAATGGGCGCATCAAGGTTGAGCGTGCCGGCATGGACGAGCGCATCCACCCCCATTGGCACTGGCAGCGATTCTCCAGTCAGCAAGGATAGGTCAAAGCGCGCCGCGCCGCGCACGATGATGCCATCGGCCGCAAGCCGCTCTCCAGCGGCCACGAGCATGACCATGCCCCGTTTAAGATCCGGTGCGGCGACCCAGCGGCTTGTGCCGTCCTTTTCCAAAACCAGCGCACCGGGGGCTGTATGCTTAAGCAAGGCTGCCACCCCATCCCGTGCGCGATCGCGCATCACGCTGTCCAATGTTCGCCCGCCCAGCAAGAAGAAGAGCAGCATGACTGCGCCATCAAAATAGGCGTGTGGACCATGCACAAAGGTTTCAAACAGGCTGAGCGCCGCTGTGAGCACCACGCCAATGGAAATGGGCACGTCCATATTGGTTTGGCCATGGGACAGCGCCTTCCAGGCAGATCGGAAAAAGGGTCGGCCTGAATAGGCAAGTGTCGGCAAAGCAATAGCGGCAGAAAGCCAGTGGAATAAATCCCGCGTACCCCCCTCTGCCCCCGACCAGACTGAGACGGACAGCAGCATGATGTTCATGGCTGCAAATCCGGCCACAGCCAGCGCCTTCATCAGCGCACGGCTTTCACTGGCCTGCGCATTGGGCAGAGCCTCTAAAAGCGGCTGCGCCTCAAAGCCGAGGCGCGCAAGCGCTTCCATCAACTCAGGCACAGTCACGGCTGGATCATGCACAATCGTCACGCGCTTGGCGGTAAAATTGACGCGCGCGCCAGCAATGCCCGGTTGCGCGGTCAGGCCCTTTTCAATTTTGGCGATACAGCCCGCACAATGCATGGCGGGCACGGCAAACAGCGTTTCGACTGGCGCTGCAAAGGCCCGATCCGACCTCTCTGGGGCGAGTGTATTCATTGCAGATTTTCAATGCGTTGGAACGTATCGTTGCCGTGACGAACGTTCAGATGCACCAGCCAGCGCCCGGCTGGCAGTGGCACATCGCTGACCCAATGGCCGTCCTTGGCATGAAACCCTATGGGGCGCTCGGCCGCGCGGCCCAGTGGGTGACGCACCAGCGCTGTCACCTGCGCACCAGATAAGGCCGTGCCGCCAGTTTCCGCCGCAACCCGAATATGCCGGTCTGCCGTCAGACGGGTCTCCACTGTCCAGCCCAGAGCCTTTTGGGCCTCGGCCTTGTCGAGCCACTGGTTAAAGCGCTGGCTGGCAACATAGCTATTTTCCACCACCACGCCGCCAAAGCTGCCAATCGCCGCGCGTGCCATGAAAAGATTGACTGAGATGACAATGGCAAAAAAGCCAACAAGAATGGCAGACATATGCCAGCCGGTAAATTTGCGTGTCATTCGCCATGCTCCTCGTGCTGGGTTTCGGGTCGTTCAAAAACAACGTCATCGCGATCGTCCGTGCGATCCCCATCCTGTGCCTCAGCGCGAATGGTAAACGCTTCCCGTTCTTCCCCGCGCGCGGGCGCGGCCACAAATAAGCGGACTTTCTGAACGCTATCTGCCGGCACATCGACAGTGATGCGGCGGACATTGCTGGTGCGCGTGGCATCTGCGGTCCAGATCGTTGCGCCCTCAAGGCCCGTCACAATCAACGACACCCGGCGCGGGCGCGTTTCCATATTGCGGATCTTGACTGTGTAGTTGTTGCGGATCATCCCATCTGACAGCTGAACATAAACGGGGTTACGATCATGCTGGACACTCAGGTCCAGCCGCGTGCGCGCACCCAACGCAAACAGCATCGCAAAACCAATGGCGGCCCAGATGGTGAAATAAATCAGCGTGCGGGGCCGCAAAATAGTCCGCAAGGGGCGCTGTGCTGTCCCGCCCGCTTTTTCCACTGCCGCATCATCCAGCGTGCAATAATCAATCAGGCCTCGGGGCTTGCCAATTTGGCCCATCACGGTGTCACACGCATCAATGCACAACGCGCAGGTGATGCAGCCAATTTGTGGCCCTTCGCGAATATCAATGCCTGTTGGGCAAACGGCAACACATTGCAGGCAATCAATACAGTCGCCGGTTTTAAGGCTGCCCTCTTGCGTCTTTTTCAGCCCATGGCTGCGCGGCTCACCCCGCCAATCCTTATAGGTAACAATCAGCGATTTCTCATCCAGCATGGCTGTTTGGATGCGCGGCCAAGGGCACATATAAATGCACACTTGTTCGCGCATAAAGCCGCCGAAAATAAACGTTGTCGCAGTTAGCACCCCCACAGTGGAATAAGCGACCATCGGCGCGCTGCCCGCCAGAAACGCCTGCGCCAATGTCGGGGCGTCCGCGAAATAGAAAATCCATGCCCCGCCAGTGCCCATGGCAATGACCAGCCAGATCGACCATTTTGACAATCGCCGTGCAATTTTGGCGGGGCCCCAAGGTGCTTTGTCCAGCCTTAGCTGGGCGTTGCGATCGCCATCAATCCAGCGTTCGACGTGCTGGAACAAGTCTGTCCACACAGTCTGCGGGCAGGCATAGCCACACCACGCCCGGCCGACAGCCGAGGTCACCAGAAACAGGCCAATGCCCGCCATGACGAGCAGCCCGGCCACATAATAAAATTCATGCGGCCAGATTTCGATCGCGAACATGTAGAACCGGCGGTGCGCCAGATCGACCAGCACGGCCTGATCGGGCGCATAAGGCCCCCGGTCCCAGCGCAGCCATGGGGTCACATAATAGATCGTCAGCGTGACGATCATGATCGCCCATTTCAGCCGCCGGAAGAAGCCGTCAACGGCTTTGGGGTAAACGGCTTTGCGCTTTTCATAAAGCGACTCTGGAGCCGGGGGGTTATTGAGGCTTTGCATTGGCGGGTTTGGCTTCCTGCGATGCTGGGCTTGCCTCCCCACCGCCCAACGAATGAACATAAGCCGCCAGCATTGTGATCGTCGCTGCGTCGAGCTTATGGCCCCAGCGCGGCATCACCCCTTGCCGTGCTTTGAGAACTGTTTCGGTCAGCGAGGCGCCATCCCCGCCATAAAGCCAAATGCCATCAGTCAGGTTTGGCGCGCCGACTTGGCGGCCACCCTTGCCGTCCGGCCCATGGCAGACCGCACAGTTATTCGCGAAAATTTGGGCGCCTTGCTGCGTCAATCGACTGGCGTGGCGTTGGCCCGAAATATGGCGGACATGGGCCACAACGGCCACCACTTCACTCTCGCTCAACACGCCGGCAAAGGCGGGCATCTGCGACTGGCGTGTGGCGGCATGATCCGGGTTACGAATGCCATGTTCAAGCGTGTAGCGAAGGGCCTTTAAATCACCGCCCCACAGCCAATCATCATCATTGAGATTGGGATAGCCTTTTGAGCCTGCCGCACCTGAGCCATGGCATTGGACGCAATTGACCTTGAAGGCAGCACGGCCGCCTTCAATCGCAGCGCTCATCAATTGCGGCTTGGCCGGCAATTGCTCAATTGGTGTCGCCGCAATAGCGGCAATGATCGGCGCGCGCTTGGCCTGTTGGGCCTGCAGCTCTTCTGCCAATTGACCCTGGCTGGTCCAGCCTGTGATCCCCGCCGTCGCACGGCTGATCATCGGCCAAGCGGGGAACATGACTGTATAGCCAATCGCCCAGATAATTGTGGCGTAGAAGGTCAGCAGCCACCAACGCGGCAGCGGCGTGTTCAGCTCTTCAATGCCATCCCATTCATGGCCAACAAATTCAGTGCCCGTCGGTTGATCGACGCGCGGGCCAGTGTCTTTGGGTGCCTTAGCCATTGTCATCGTCCTCGAAGATCATATTGGCGACGCGATTGCTCACATCGCGGGAGCCGGGGCGAAAGGCCCAGCCAGCAAAGCTCAGGAACAGCACAACCATGAAGGCCAGGCCCCAGCTGTCTGCAAAATGGCGCAGCGCATCATAGGTCATTTGGGTTGCTCCTGCGCTTCAGCCGCTTTGAAATCGACCAAAGTCCCCAGCATCTGCAGATAGGCAATCAGCGCATCCATTTCGGTCACGCGCGCAGGATCACCATCATAATCGCGGATTTGCACCTTGGGATACCGCTTGGCGAGGTCGCCCGCATCCGCATCGGGATCAGCTTGGGCTGCCAGATCAGCATTGGCGCGCTCAATATCCTTCGCGCTATAGGGCACGCCTTCCATTGTCAGCGTTTTCAAATGCGCGGCCATGTCGCCAGCCTTCAAATCCCGCTCGGCGAGGAAGGCATAGGGCGGCATAATCGACTCTGGGACGACCGCACGTGGGTCCTTCAGATGCTCTTGATGCCATTGGTCGGAATAGCGGCCACCCACACGTGCCAAATCTGGCCCAGTGCGCTTTGAGCCCCATTGGAAGGGGTGGTCATACATGCTTTCAGCCGCCAGGCTATAATGGCCATAGCGTTCCACCTCATCGCGAAATGGGCGGACCATCTGGCTGTGGCAGACATAGCAGCCTTCGCGGATATAGATGTTCCGGCCTGCCAGCTCGAGCGGGGTATAGGGCCGCACGCCTTTGACCTTTTGCACGGTGGAATCGATCCAAAAGAGCGGCGCGATTTCCACCAGCCCGCCAATCATCACAGTGACCAGCGCTAACAGGCCGAGCAGGCCAACATTGCGCTCCAGCTTGCCATGGTCGAGTGCCTTGAATGCCATGATATCAGCTCCTTATTCGGCGGGCACAGCGACCACAGGGCGGTCAGCTTCCGGATTATAGGGGGTTTCGGTCATTGGCTTTTCGGCGCGCAGTTTGCCCGCGATGGTCAGCCAGACATTATAGACCATGATGACGGCGCCTAAGAGGTAGAGCAGCCCGCCTGTGGCGCGGATGATGTACATCGGGTGCATCGCCGCCACAGTCTCGCTAAAGGCATAGACCAGATAGCCATCGGCCCCATATTCGCGCCACATCAGCCCCTGCATGATGCCTGCAACCCACATTGAGGCGGCGTAGAAAACAATGCCAATGGTTGAGAGCCAGAAATGCCAGTTGACCATCCGCAGCGAATAGAGCCGCTCACGGTTCCACAGCCGGGGGACGAGGTAATAAAGGCAAGCAAAGGTAATCATGCCATTCCAGCCCAAGGCCCCCGAATGGACATGGCCAATCGTCCAATCCGTATAGTGCGACAGGCTGTTGACGGCCTTGATGGACATCATCGGGCCTTCAAAAGTCGACATGCCATAAAAGGCGAGTGCCATGACCATCATGCGGATAATGGGATCGGTGCGGATTTTGTCCCACGCGCCGTTCAGCGTCATGAGGCCGTTGATCATCCCACCCCAGCTGGGCATCCACAGCATGACGGAGAACACCATGCCCAAAGTCTGCGCCCAATCAGGCAGGGCCGTATAATGCAGATGGTGCGGCCCGGCCCAAATATAGAGGAAAATCAGCGACCAAAAATGGATGATCGATAGCCGATAGGAATAGACCGGCCGTTCCGCCTGCTTCGGCACGAAATAATACATCATCGCCAAGAAGCCAGCGGTCAGGAAAAAGCCCACCGCATTGTGGCCATACCACCATTGCGTCAGCGCATCTTGCACACCGGAAAAGGCCGAGTAGCTTTTTGAACCCAAAAAGCTGACCGGAATGGCCAAGTTATTCACCACATGCAGCATCGCCACTGTGATGATGAAGGAGAGGTAGAACCAGTTGGCGACATAGATATGCGGCTCAGACCGTTTCACAATCGTGCCGACAAAGACCGCCAGATAAGCAACCCAGACAATGGTCAGCCAAAGGTCAACATACCATTCCGGCTCAGCATATTCGCGGCCAGCCGTAATGCCCATCAAATAGCCCGTGGCAGCCAGAACGATGAACAATTGATAGCCCCAGAAGACAAAGCGAGCGAGCGCCGGGAAGGCCAGCCGCGCGCGACAGGTGCGCTGGACAACGTAAAAGCTCGTCGCAATCAGCGCATTGCCGCCAAAGGCAAAAATCACAGCGGAGGTGTGCAATGGCCGCAACCGACCAAAGGTCGTATATTCCAGCCCAAGATTAAGCACAGGGAAGGCCAGCTGGAGCGCAATGTAAAGCCCAGCCAAAAAGCCCGCCATGCCCCAAAAGAGCGTGGCAATAACGCCCAGCCGAATGAGATCATCATCATAGCGTGAGAGCGCGGCGCCACTGGGTTTCCAGAACCGCCCCGCCTTATAATCAAAGCCGGCATTGGACGCGAAGGCAGCAATTAAAGCTGCGCCGCAGACAATTGACATATGCACCGAAAAGCCGGTGTCGACGCCAAAGGCCGCTGCCAGAAATGCAATGAAGGCGACGAGATACCAGGCCCCGCCGCGTAAAATGACTTCTTCCATCGTCTTTCCCCGAGCCACCGCTTGATGCGGCGTATCTCAGTGCGGTCTTTCGCACTGCAACACGGGGCGGACATTGACTTAAGTCAAAAGGGCTGGAGACGAATGTTCATGCTGAACACATCAGTTTTAAAACGTAGCAAAAAATAGGTGGCTACAGAGCGTCACTCATCAGCCTGTCTTCTCTTTAAAAATATCAAAAAGTGGCCCGAGAGCAAACCCAGACAAAGAGCTACTGCAAACCTGGCCAATTGCGGATTACCACCGGGAATAAAGGGCGATCCTATGAGGATGGAGACATAGAAAAATTTGCCAACCAATCTCACGCAGCGTCCAACGAATACGAAAAGGCCATCACCTAGGGCTCAAATTTCTTCCTGTTTCTGGAAATATATGAAGTGAAAGAGGCGACAAAAAGCACTAAAGAAAACGCATACAGCACGTCGGAATTCTGCCGACCTGAGTGCGCCAGCACCAACAATAATGCTGCAATAACAGTTAGGGCTCTCGCCAAGAGGAGATGGTGTTTACTGGTCATGGGAAAATCGGAGAAGTTGCAGGATCTGAATGTGCGGCACCCCATGATAAAACGGTCATCACGGCTCCAACGAAGCCAACAAATGGTCCGGCCCCTGGCAAAAAGCCAACTCCCAATAACCCAAGAGATAGGTCGGCTGTCGATTTGTTAAAGGCGTTAATGTTATCTTGAATTTGTGCAGAATACCAAGGTGTTATCACAGGCGTATTCTTCGAATCTCCATCCTTGATCATGTAATGCTCGCCCGATGGGTCCATGGCTCCAAAGTGATATCCAGCTGGAGGCTTATGTTCTAGCGGCTGAATCACGGCCCCAAACGAAGCGTCAGCGGCAAAAGTGAGCAGAGTCAAAAATGCCTGAGTTTCTGTATATGACCCGGTAACTTGAGCAGATATACCCGCATGGTTGAATGCTGGCGTATAGCTCCAGAAATCTAAATCAAAGCCATCAGCGTGTGCATTCACAATGATATCACGCATCATTATTCTCCTACACATTAGGCAATATTGCCCTCGCTTGCCGTGAGGAGATTATTCAAAAATTCAGCGCCTCAGTATCAGAGACTCGTATTTTGCGAATCTATTTTATTACTATTTGAAATAGTGAAAATGCCTGTATAAAAATAAATAAATTCTTTTTTTGTAATATTTTAAGCCGCGTCGGCCAATTGCTCCAACCGCCGACGGTCCTTAATCACCACGCGGCGGCGATCGGGCAGTTCGATCATCTCAGCGTCTTTCAGCTTGGTGAGTTGCCGACTGACGGTTTCAATCGTCAGGCCCAGCACATCGCCCATTTGCTGACGGTCCATGGGCAAATCAAATTCGTTGAGGAAAGGCGCAATGGCAGAACAGCCCGCGCTGCCCAGCCGGTTGGACATTTCCAAAAGCAACGTCGCGATGCGTTCGCTGGCCGTTTTGCGGCCTAAGAGCATCATCCATTGGCGGGCCCGATCCAGCTCATCCAATGTGCGCTGGAGCAGCTTGTGCTGCAAATCTGGATGTTCCTTGGCAAATCCATCAAAGGCGGCGCGCGTAAAAATGCAGACTTCCGCATCCGTCAGCGCGGTGACGCCATAGGGACTTTCCTTGCCAAAGGGACGGCCAATAAAGTCGGACGGGAAGACAACGCCGACAATCTGTTCCCGCCCATCAGCGGTTGAAACAGAGAGTTTCAACACACCCTGAATGACATTCGCCACCACCAAGGCCTCGTCACCCTCCCAGACCAAAGTCTGGCCACGCGTGACCAGTTGCTTGCGGCCAAGTTTAGACAGGGCCGCTAATTCGTCGGCATCCAGCGCCGAACAAATGGCCCGGTTTCGAACGAGACAGGCGTCGCAATCAGACATAGGCTTCTGCTAAAGGACTGCGTTATTTTGGTCCAACCAAAAACGACAAAAAACCATCATTTTCGGCTGGCCAATGGCATTAGCGACAGCTTGTCCCAGGGCCAGCCTCTAAATCAAGGCAGCGACCATCGACAGAGCCCGGCGCAATGGGCAGCCCAATCAAGCTGGCCAGCGTGGGCAGAATATCAACGGTTTCCACAGGCTGGGGCTGTTCAAACGCTATCATGCCCTTGCGCCAGAAGAGAATGGGCACGCGCCGATCATAATCCCACGCACTGCCATGCGTTGAAACATAGCCCTTCACGCCAGCTGGCATGGGCTGTTGGCCATGAGGCAGCACCACATAAATATCCCCCGACCGATCCGGCACAAAAGAGGCACGAACGCGCTGTGCCAATGTCCAAAGCGCGGGATTGCCCGATGGCACAGGCAATGTCGCCAGATCTACCTTAGTGAAGACGGCCGCAACCTTATCCTTATATTGGCTTTCCAAAACGGACTTTAAATAAGCAGCCGCCTCTGCCCGGCGGTCTGCCGGGACATTGGGCGAAAACCAATAATCCCCCCCCAAAGCGCGATTGGCGACTAAGGATCCGCTCCAGCCAAATTGCTTGGCCAGAATTTGCGACAATACGGGGGCTGCCAGCGTTAAGGCAGCCCGGCCGGCCGCCGGATAGGCGTGCTGAGCATGGCGCTCAGGCGCATCAAAGCCTCCATGGTCTGCCGTAAGGGCAACGACATAGTCAATTTTCTGCCGATCAAGCGCGGCAAAAAACTGGTCCAGCCGCGCATCAAGCGAGACCATCTGGCCGCACATTTCAGGGCCCTCGGTGCCATAGGCATGGCCAATATAATCCGTGGCGGAAAGGCTGATGGCCAGCACATCCGTGCCAGCTTTTTGTCCCAGCTTATTGGCTGCGACCATCGACTCCGCAATGTCGAGCGTTGCCACATCAATCGCGCGCGTGGTGCGGAAATCCTTGGCTGTGTTGTCTGGTTTGTCAGTGCGCGGGCCATCTTCCGCGCCATCCCCTATGGTCAGAGTGCCGACTGACACAGGAGACACTTTGGCCGCACATTGGGCAGGCAGCGGCGCAATGACAGGCTTGGCAATCCATTGCGCGATCCGCGCATTCACGCTGGCAAGGGCAGGAATACTCTGGGCAACGCCACTGGTGTCGGCCCCTGTATAGGTGGTGAAGCCCTTGGCGCGCCAATCATACCACCAAGTCTGATCGGCCTTGCGCCCGGCAAGCAAGGTGGCGCCCCGATC
>JACCDV010076318.1_pt1 | contig 15864 bp, 9 predicted proteins | sample 7446131 | NCBI WGS metagenome assembly JACCDV01 (sample SAMN15323448, study PRJNA562643) | freshwater metagenome | isolation source: river surface water | place: USA:Blue River Watershed | collected 2017-08-17 | reverse complement strand
TTAGAGCTCCTGTTGATGGAACTATTGTTTGTCCAAATGTTAGACCATTAAATGATGTTGTAGTTGTAGAGAATGCGATAGCTGTGTCTGTTGTTGTTGAGTAGCCACTTCCCAATCCCGTTAGGTATGTACCTGCTGGTTGGTAGTTTGTTGTGTCTACGAATGTGATTCCGTTTGCATTTGTTCTAAGTAGACCAGCTGTTGTTGTAGAAAGTGTTAGGTTACCTGCGAATAGGTTTGTCGTTGATGCATATGCAAATGAAGCTAGTGTAGTTGATGTATTAGAGAATGTGTTAAGTGCTGTGAATACATTAGATGTATATGTCTTAGGTATTGTTGTTGATGCTGCGATGAATGAGTTAACGTTTGAATCACCGTATGATGAGTTTGTTATACATACTCCGTTTACAGCATAACAACCAGTTGTGATGTTGAAGCCTACGTTAGATGTAGATGTAGCAAAGCCTGAGATAGAAAGACCAGATAGTGTTGTCGTTCCAAAACCTTCAGCAGAAACCCAAAGTGCTGTTGTTGATGCGTTAGTTACTGCTTCAAAGATTCTTCCTGTCGCACTTCCCCATGCTGTAAGGTTTGCATATGGAGTAGAAGTTCCTATCGCAACACTCTTTGTTGCTCCTATAGCTGAGATAACAGGATCAAGTGAATCATTTCTTACATAGAAATCTGCTCCAGTTATTAAATTAAGGTTATATGAAGGTGAAGATCTGAATGCAATTCCACGTTTAGAAAGATCTGTATCGAAGAAGTCTGAGTAAAGGTTACCCACCACAACTCCTTGAGTTTCTAGCTCTAGACCGTTTGTGATACTTGAATGTAGGCCGGCCACATCAAGTCTTGTTTTTACTTGTATATCTACAGGCTGTGCAGGGGCAACTGTTCCCATTCCTATTCTTCCCCCATTCGTCACCACAAAACTTGTCCCCGTTGATGATCCAATTGCAAATGCTGGTGCTGAACCATTAGCAGATGTAGGGTTAATTGATAGTTGTGCCCAAGGTGTAGTTGTTCCTACTCCAAGGAAACCTGCATTTGTAATGGTAGTTGTGCCTGTTCCACCGAATTGTGCGTAGTTAGCGGATAGAAGTGATGAAGATGCATTTCCAGTAATTCTCAAGTCCCCTCTAAATAATGAATTTCCAAGAACTTCAAAAATATTTCCTGTAGTAGACGTTGCATTTGTTCCTAGTATCAAAATGTCTGATGTGTCAGTAGGATAAATCGCCATACTGTTTGTTGTTGTTGACCAAGCAGTTGCACCTCCCCCTCCTCCTGAAGTTAAGTCAGTTTGCCATGATGGCAAACCAGCCACAACTTTAAGTACAAGAGCATCTGCTCCAATTGGAAGTTTTGTTAATACACCTGAACCGTTTGCATATAATATGTCTCCTGCTGTATATGATGTTTGTCCAGTTCCTCCGTATAGCTGTCCTATAGATGTTGTTGCACTAACTACCCCATTGTTTGCTTGTAATGGGCCGTTATAGTTTCCAACAATCAAATTTGTTGTACTTGCTGTAACAAACGATGAGTAAGCAGTAGATGATGAGTAAGCTAGAGTTAGTCTACCTGTTGTATCAAATGTAGATGTAGCTGTTCCTCCGAAGAATGCTGTGTATGCAGAGAAGATTGATGATGAAGCATTAGTGAATCTGTTTAGACCAGTCCATGAGTTTGAGTCAGATAATAGAGTTGTTGATGCTGTTGAGTCTGTAGATGTGATTGTAATTGGTGCTGAACCAAATGCTACAAATGATGTACATGATGTTGTTCCAGAACATGATACTGTTGTTGTTGCTGTAGTACCTACTAGTCCAGTTGATCCAACGTATGCGATACCTTGTGATAGTGATGGAAGTCTAAGTGGGCCAGAGAATGTAGATGATGCTGTTGAGAATAGACCCCCTGTTAGGCCAAGTGTTGTTGATGTACTTGCTCCATATGCTGTAAATGGAAGGATGTAGTTAGCAATAGTAGAAGTAGATACTGTTTGTACTAGTCCATTAGATCCTGTGTATGCGAATCCTTGTGTTAGAGATGGTAAGAAGAAGTTACCTGACTGTGTAGATGATGCTGTTGAGAAGTAACCTCCTAGTAGACCTAGAGTAGTTGTTGTTGAGTTGTAACCTACATTAGATGTGAATGGGAATGCGAATGTTGAGTATGCTGTTGTGTCTACGAATGTGATTCCGTTTGCATTTGTTCTAAGTAGACCAGCTGTTGTTGTAGAAAGTGTTAGGTTACCTGCGAATAGGTTTGTAGTTGATGCATATGCAAATGAAGCTAGTGTAGTTGATGTGTTAGAGAATGTGTTAAGTGCTGTGAATACATTAGATGTATATGTCTTTGGAATTGTTGTTGATGCTGCGATGAATGAGTTAACTGAGTTGTTTAGGAAAGTAGAGTCTAGTGTAAGTGCTCCCCCAGTGTTTGTTAATCCTGAGCCAAGTAGAGATGTAAATGTTGAACCACCTAGTGTTAGGTTTGTTGTTGATGCTGTTGTGAATGATCCGTATGTTGTTGATGAGTAAGCAAATGTCTGTAGTGCTGACCAGTTGTTAGCATTAGCTAGGTTTAGGGATAGAGTTCCTGAAGCACCACCTACTACGTTACCAAATGTGCCTGAGTATGATAGAGATGCACCAATAACAGGTGTAGATGTTCCTACAGATTGTAGTGCCCCTGTTCCTGCTCCATATATTAGATTACCTGATGTGAATGAGTTAGCTCCAGTACCTCCGCCATTAACAGTAAGTGTTCCTGATACTGTAGGAGTGAATGTTAGAGCTCCTGTTGATTGAACTATTGTTTGTCCAAATGTTAGACCATTAAATGATGTTGTAGTTGTAGAGAATGCGATAGCTGTGTCTGTTGTTGTTGAGTAGCCAGAGCCTAAAGCTGTTAGAGTTCCGCCGCCCGAAATGATTCCTAGAGATGAAGTAGACGTTAGAGTATATCCTCCGGAAGAATTACCGACTAGAACCTGGCCGTAGGTTGGAGCTGTAGTAAGCCCAGTTCCACCATATATAGTACCTATACTTGTTGTTGCACTAACTACCCCACCATTTACTTGCAGTGGACCATTAAGTCCTGCGAACAATGACAATGTTCCAATATTAGCAACAGTACTTGATGAATATCCAAATGAAGCTAGTGTAGTTGATGTGTTAGAGAATGTATTAAGTGCTGTGAATACATTAGATGTATATGTCTTAGGTATTGTTGTTGATGCTGCGATGAATGAGTTAATTGAATTATTAAGAGCAGTTGAATCAACAGTAAGTGCACCTCCAACATTTGCAAGTCCAGATCCAAGAAGATTATTAAATGAAGAACCATTGATCACCAAACTTGTTGTTGATGCTGTTGTGAATGATCCGTATGTTGTTGATGAGAATGCGAATGTTTGCACACCTGACCATGTATTTGATGTTGTAGTCCCAAACGCAAGACTAATTGTATTTAATGAATTAACTAATGGATATGTAAATGTTAGTGCTGAACCTCCACCGGTCACGCAACTTCCGTTTATTGCAAAACATCCACCAGTCAAATTGAGACCACTAGCGAATGTAGATGTAGCAGTTGTTGATGTTACTGAAAGTAAGTTTGTTGATATACCACCTATAAATGTAGAAGTAGCTGTTGATGTTGCCAAAAGATTACCGACAGTCAGCTGTGTGCCTGTAGCAGTTAACGCACCCAAAGAATCAGTTGTAATAATAGAATTTGGTGCTCCTGTGAAAGATGTACCGTTTATAGTAACTGTTGTAACTCCTGCCAGGTCAGTTGCTGTAACACCTCCACCGACAAAGTTGATTGTTGTTCTTGCAGTAATATCAACTCCTTCATCTTGAACTAGATTATAGCCACCATTTCCTGTTCCTAAACAAACACCGTTTACAGATACACATCCACCAGAAAGAGATATTCCTCCTGCAAAAGTAGATGTAGATGTATTTGTAACTGTAAGGCTAGTTATGGTTCCCCCATTAATAGTAGGGTTATTGATTACTGTATTAGTAAGTTGGTCTATTCTCTGACTCTGAGCAATTTGTTGATATACATTTGTTATGTTTCCTCCAGTTCCTGTTGAAAGAGCGTATAGTTTTGAAAGAATCTCATTATTTAGTTGTTGCAAACTAGTTTGCAAGTCCGCAGTAGTTACAGTTCCTGATACAGGCTTCTCAATTATTCTCTCAACAACCCTTGTTGTGTTAACTACTTTTGTTTGTGTAACGTTTGTAGCAACAGTTGTTGGTTGTGTTTTAGTAGGCTCATCTACTTTAACAATACTATTTGTGTTTACTATTATTGATGCTGGAGCAAACAAGCTTTCAAACCAACTGTTAATTTTTCTATAAACAACAATTCCTGAGTGATCAACAGGATTCAAATTACTAGTGGAACCAACAACCGCGGCAACTTGCGAACGAGTGCCCTGCATCAAACCACCAACATTTTCATAAACAGATTCAAGATTGTTTGAGTAAAGATCCATCACGTCAGCAAAAGCTGCATACATAAATTTTGGAGCACTGAACACAGCTTTCGGAATACTAGAAAGAGATACGTTATTTTCAGCGGCATATTCTGAAACTAAATTTTTTGTTCCTGAGAAATCAACAAAACTATTTCTCAAAGAAAAAGCTCCCAAAAAAACCAATACTAGGACCGCAACAGGAATGAGTCTCTTTGAAAAATTTAGATCGAAAGCAAACAGAACTTCATGCAAAGAATGTGTCTTACTGATATTGTTAGTAATTTTTTGAGATACATTTTCTTGAGAAACAGGGACCTTATTTTGCTCCACAACAACTTCAGAAACCGAAGAAGGAAATACCTCTGACAACGAAACGGCATCGACTATTTCTTCAACAACAACCGCATTGACAACAGGAGTTTCTGTGACAATTTTTGTATCTTTTTTTGCATATAAATTTTTAGCAAAATCAAAAGTAGTCGGAGTATTCTTATAAGTCAAAAGTGACTCCTCTTCAACATACCAAACCCGACCAACTCTCTTCGATAAAACTTTTTCACTTCGGCAAAGCTGACCGATGTAATCTTTGGAGTATCCTGTTATCGCCGATGCGTCTTTAACAGAAATGTATTTTTTATTTTCAAAAAAAATATCAGAAACCATTGATGTAATTATATCTGTAAAGAAAATATAATTCGACAAAAATATGTGGATAAATAAGGCTTTCTCGTTTATCCGAGTTTTCTATCAATCCGAGAATTTGGTAATTAACTCATCCGAGAATTTGGTAAAAAAATATAAAAAGTTTTTAATAAAGTAACTGAGCAAAGCAACAACGAAAGTCTAGAAAAAAGCTGTAAGTCAAAAATGTAGCAGGCTTAAATTACAAGTATAGGGGCCTTCATTATGTGGCAAAAAAATTTAGGTATATTAAAAATACAATATCATGAAAACGTAACCTAACTTTGTAAATACATAAACTTTAATAAATGTATCTATTATTTGATAGCATTATGCTATAGGATTATCAATGTTTATCAATGTTACTGTTACTGATTAATAGCTTTCAAGAACTTTCTGATACTCTTTGGACTTACATCTAGTGCCTTCTGTTTCTTTGATTTAAGCAGGCTCGATATTCTTTCAGGTGACAATCCATCTTGCCGAAACTTCAATATGAGTGCTTGCAGTCTACTACTTTTATTTACTTTATTTTGGTTGGACTTCTTGAGTTCTTGCCTCCTCAATGCTCTTACATGAGCCTCTGTAGACTTGTAATTTTCTTTTCCACCGTTCCGACTTATTTCTTCACTAATGCTTGATACACCTCGTTCTAGAAGTCTCGCGATCTCCGACACACCCTTACCTGCACCAAGCATCTTTTCTATTAAAAATCTCTCTTCTTTTTTTATGTGTGACTTCTTGTTTTTCATATTAGTATCAATACTACACTCTTCGTATTTAAAGGTAAAGTATATATTTACATTATATGTTGATAATTTCCAATATATCGTGAATGGATGTGTAATTTTTAAAACTAAATTACAAATTTTAAAAGAATTTTCTCAACCGCCAACAGCTGATATATTCAAAAAAAAGCAAGTAAATGTTGACTATAGTGTTCGTCTGTTTAAAAAAACAAACACATCGTATTTAAGGGTAAGGAGTTAAGTTCTATAATACGTTGATAATTACCAATTTATCGGACAGTGACGTCTAAATTCCCGAGTAAGGTACTCAGTGAATATTTACAATGGATCTCCTCCTATCCATCGAATGACATGTAATGAATCTACGCTATGACCAAATCAACAGCGTAGGGACCGTATAATGCCCTATTCGAAGGCATATGCAACATGAATACTGATATACAACAGCAGTGTATGAACACTTTACAGATACAACAACAATTCAGAGAGAAATTAATAAGAAAAACAAAGTGCGTCATATGTGTAGTATACATTTCTTTGCAACCAAAATTATCACAGCGGGAGGCAATAATGAAGATTGAGACAAAATTGTCCACAATTAATGGAATATAACATTGCTATTAATATATAAACCTAATAAAATGTGTATATACGTTTATCAATGTTTATAAAACTTTAATTCAACAAAATGGCTAATTTATACATAACAATAAAACAGGCTTCTAAGATACTTGGAGTCTCTCCGCTCACCCTTCGCAACTGGGACAACAATGGAAAGCTCAAAGCTCATCGTCACCCAATGAACAACTATCGGGTATATAAAATTGAGGATCTAGAAAAAGTAATTCATGAGATCGAAGTAAATGCAGGAATGAGAAAAAGTACCAAAAAAGAAGTTCATAAACTCATCGTTAAGCATTTAAGAGATTAAAGTTCAAATACAAAAAAATACCTCCGTCAAGAGGTATTTTTTTGTATTTTACAGAAATTATTTTTTATTTATTTATTAGTTCCAAAACAATTTTTTTAAACACTTCTGGATTTACCGAACCCTTACTTACTTTCATCCCCTGCCCCACAAAAAATTGCAACAAGGATTCCTTTCCTGATTTGTACTCCGAAACTGAAGTTGGATTATCATCAATTATTTTCTGTGCCATATTTTTAATTTCTTCAGTATCATTTTTTTGTATTAAACCTTTTTCGTTTGCAATAGTTTCCGCATCACCACCAACCTCAAAAATGATTTTTAAAATATCTTTTGCTCCACGTGACGACAAGTCACCATTTCCGATCATAGTCATTAGTTTTACAAAACTAGCATTTTCAATCTTACCAACAGAAAAGTCTGTTTTGAGGTTTTTAGAAAAACCAACAATATCTGAGGTTATATAGTTTGAGGCAGTTTGGACCAGTTGTCCCCCACCAAGTTTTGAAGCAACTTCTTCAAAAAAGTTCGAAGCTGGAATGTTGTTAATGTAGACTTCTATGTCAGAATCTTTGATACCGAAAACTTTTGATAGACGCTCTCTTTTCTGAGCTGGTGTTTCTGGAAGGTCTTTTGAAAGAGCTTCTTTTGAAAAGTCAGGAAATTCACTTGTTATAAGTTTAGGAAGATCTGGGTCAGGAAAATATCTATAGTCGTTAGCTGACTCTTTTAGTCTTTGTGAAAAAGTAGATCCTTTGTTTTCATCCCACCCTCTTGTTTCTTGAACAACTTGCTTCCCCTCTTCAAGAAGTGAAGTCTGTCTTTTGAACTCGTAATCGATTGCTTTTCCAGCAGCCTTAAATGAGTTTATGTTTTTAACTTCGACTTTAGTCCCAAATTTATCAGTGTCTGAAACAGAGATATTGACCTCAACTCTCATCTCCCCTTTTTCCATGTTTGCGTCAGATACATTTAGATACTGCAGTAACAACTGAAGCTCCTTAGCAAAGTTCATAGCTTGCTCACTACTGTGTATTACAGGTTCAGTTACTAACTCTAAAAGAGGTACCCCAGCACGGTTGTAGTCTACAAGACTTACACCAGGAGTTTCATGCGATGAACGTGCTGTGTCTTCTTCGAGGTGGATGCGAGTCAGTTCTACCCCAGCAATAGATCCTCCACTTACTAGCGGGTACTTATACTGACTGATCTGATAACCTTTAGGAATGTCTGGATAAAAGTAGTTTTTACGGTCAAACTCAGTAAAATCAGCTAGTTTGCTGCCTATTGAGTGCCCTACAAGAAGAACTTTCTTTACAGCTTCCTTATTAATAGTTGGTAATGTGCCTGGATGACCCATGCAAATCGGACAAACATTAGTATTTGGCGTTACCTCTTCCTTGTGGAAAGAGCTATTCTTACAGCCACAGAACATTTTACTGTTAGTGTTCAGTTCTGCATGTATCTCCAAGCCTATTGTCATCTTATACTTATCCATTTCTTTAATTTACACTAAAATATTATATTTTCCTAAGTATTTTTACTAGTTCATCGCTCAAAGCTTTAACCGAATCGTCATCTAAAATTGATACGGTTAGCACGTTCTTATTACTCTTCTTTAGAGTCGCGACTAGTTTCTTTAGACTTTTATCGTCTACTGTATCTGTTTTTGTTACCAAAACAATCTCAGGCTTATCGAGTAAAGCCTTGTCGTACTTACCTAGCTCGACTCTGATTAGTTTGTAGTCATTTAATGGATCCGGATTCTCTGCAGATATACAGTGTAATAAGGCTTTAGTTCTTGATATATGTTTCAAAAAATTATGCCCCAAGCCCTTCCCTGTTGACGCCCCTTCAATAAGTCCAGGTATGTCAGCCAAAACAAAGCCGTACAAATCTCCAAGATTAGGGGCGATTGTGGTAAATTGATAACTACCAACCTTTGCTTTAGCTGAAGTTAAAAAGTTTAGTAAGCTTGATTTACCTGCATTTGGAAAACCAACCATACCAAGGTCTACTACAAGTTTAAGCTCTATCTTATATATCCCGCCTTGCGCTGGTTTCCCTGGGGTAGACTCCTTTGGGTTTATATTTTTAGGCCCTTTGAAGTGTGCATTTCCGTAACCCCTATTACCTCCCTTCAAAAAAAATATTGGTTCTTCTTCTAAAATCTCAATATAATCTCCAGTTTCCATATTTGTAACCACACTTCCAATCGGTAAGTCTATAACCAGATCATCACCAGCTTTTCCGTGCATACAATTTTTACTGCCATTTTTACCGTCTTCAGCTCTAAAATCCTTAATAAACCTATACTTATATAATAGTGCTATATCACGAACACCCCGAAGATACACATCCCCTCCCTTTCCTCCGTTTCCACCTCCTGGGCCAGCATGATCTATACCCTTAAAGTGCATCCAGGAAACGATTCCGTCACCACCCTTTCCTGAGTGGATATCTACAGTTAGTTCATCTATAAACATATGGGTACTCTACCAGAAAAACCCTAGCAAACCAAATGTATTTTTATTTTAATTTTTCAAACTTGCATACACTATAAGTATCTGATATACACTATCAGTTATCCACAAAAAGTATTAATGTATTGTTTTCAAAACATACAGAATTTGATACAAATTATTTAGCATTATTCGACATAAATATATTTAAAACATGAGTGACGATGAAAAAGAAGTAGATGGTGAACTTAATCCGGATTTACTTGAAGCTGGTTTAGATGATGAGCCAGTTGATAGTGACGATGTTCCTGAAGATGATGGCACCGTGCCACTAAACAAATTAATTGATGAAGAAGAGGAGGAGGGTGCGGAGTCTGACAGTTTCGATGACGTAGAAAGAGAAGATAAGTTGTGGTAACAAAAAACGCCTCCGGGCGTTTTTTGTTTAAACTACTTTAATTTTTATAAACCTCCTCTTACCTATCTTATAGACCCCTGTACCCACTCTGCTTTCAACGTCACTAATTTTCTCCCCAGTATCTGTATTTGTTATTGCGCCCTCTGAGACCAGTCTTCTAAATTCTGATTTGGAAATTACTATTTGGTTTAGAATTAATATATCACAAAGCAAAACTCCATCAGCAACACTCACCTCAACAACATCTTCTGGGACACCCCCTTTTGAAAAAGTATTTTCGAATCCCTCTTCTGCTTTTTTTGCCGAACTTTCATCAAAACAAAGTTTGACCAATTCTCTCGCTAGAAACACTTTAAAGTCTCTAGGGTTCTTACCAGAAGCAAGGGATTCTTTTATGGATTCTATATCGGCAAGTGGCACATCTGTAACTATTTCGAGGCCAGGAACGATCATTTCGTCTCCCCAACTCATAACCTTACCAAACATCTCGTCAGGAGACTGGTCTAAGGAGACCATATTGTTTTCTGTCTTACCCATTTTTTTACCACTAGGATCTACCAGGAGTTTTGTTGCAAACACAAACTTCTCTTTGTTCTTTAAAGTCTTCATTAGATCTCTACCTGCAAGCATATTCCAAGTCTGATCATTCCCACCTATTTCTCCATCAACATCCATAGCAACAGAATCATATCCTTGCATTAAGGGATACATGAACTCAGAAAGATTTATAGGCTTACCCTCTTTCATTCTGTTTGAAAACATCTCCCTTTCTAACATCTGCTGGACAGTAAAATTAGATGACAACTCCAAGACATCCTCAAAAGTCATTTTACTGTGCCAAGTTGAGTTAAATTTTAATTCCGCCTTATTACTACCACTAAAACTAATAAATTTTGATGCTTGTTTTTTATAGTTCTTAAGATTACTCAAAACTTCTTTTTTTGTAAGTTTCTTTCTGGTGGCCGTCTTATCAGTAGGGTCTCCTATCATTGCTGTAAAATCCCCAATTAGAAATATAATCTGGTGACCCATTTTTTGAAACTTGGAGAGTTTGAATATTGGTATAACATGACCCAAGTGCAAAGTAGGCCCTGTAGGATCTACTCCCAGATATATAGTAAGCTTCTCACCTCTCAACATTTTAGATTTTAAAAAATCTTTATTTGGAAAAATATTTTCCACACCCCTAGAGAGAAGTTCTTCAATTTCTTTTTCGTCAGTTGTTACTTTTGATTTTTTAAAGGTAAACATGGTATTACTTTACCACAAATGTGTTAAAATACGAGTGATGCCTAAAAATCTAATTAAAAAACATGGGGTCAGAAATATCCTTATTTTTGGTGTTTCTTCAGGTATTATTGTGATGGGGATGCTCATTATTTGGGTATCTACATTCAAAATTCCCTCTTTAGACACAATAGAGGCTAGGAAAATAGGCCAATCCACAAAAATTTATGACAATACAGGTAAAATACTACTTTATGATGTATTCCAAAACGCGAAGAGAACCGTCGTTCCTTTTGAAGAAATATCGGAGAATATAAAATCAGCCACAGTTTCTATAGAAGATAAAGATTTTTATACACACAGCGGTTTCAAACCAACATCTTTTATTAGAGCAATTGTGGTTAACACCCTATCCGCAGAGTACTCACAAGGAGGATCGACAATAACACAACAGGTTGTGAAAAACTCCCTCTTAACTGGAGACAAGAGCTTTCTGGGTGGTCCAACAAGAAAGCTTAAAGAAATCGCTCTTTCACTTAAACTAGAGAAGGTTTTAACTAAAAATGAAATTCTATCTATGTACCTAAATGAGAATCCGTATGGAGGTACATTATATGGAGTGGAAGAAGCGAGTCAGGCATTTTTTGGCAAATCATCAACTGATGTAACTTTGGCTGAGGCAGCTTACCTAGCAGCAATACCTCAGGCACCTACAAGACTTTCACCTTATGGTCAAAACAAGAACAAACTTGATGAAAGAAAGAACCTGGTATTAAAGGAAATGCTAGAGGACGGCAAACTCACACAAGAACAGTATGAGGCAGCTGCTTCTGAGGTTGTTAATTTTCTACCGAGATCAAACTCTGGTATAAAGGCTCCTCATTTTGTGATGTTCGTAAAAGATTATTTAGAGAAAAAGTACGGAAAAGATGTTATTGAACAAGGAGGGCTTAGGGTTACAACTACCCTAAACTACGAACTTCAAGCAAAAGCTGAAGAAATAGCCTTAAAATACGCAACTATAAATGAAAAAAACTTCAATGGAAAGAATGATGCTTTTGTTGCAATAGACCCAAAAACTGGAGGAATACTAACTATGGTTGGGTCTAGAGACTACTTCGATAAAACTATGGATGGAAACTTTAATGTTACAACTGCTCACAGACAACCCGGATCAACATTTAAACCATTCGTGTACGCACAAGCATTAATAAAAGGATACACCCCTGAGACAGTTTTGTTTGATTTAAAAACTCAATTTTCAACAAAATGTCCAAAAGAAGATATGACGAGTGAGAACGGTTGCTATTCACCCAACAACTATGACGACAAGTTCAGAGGCCCAATGACTCTTCGTGAAGCTCTAGCACAATCCATAAACGTTCCTGCGGTTAAAACTTTATACTTGGCAGGTATTAAAGAATCGATAGCACTAGCAGAAAGCATGGGAATAACGGGTCTAGGTGATGCAAATCAATATGGTCTAACGCTAGTTCTTGGAGGCGGTGAAGTTTCGCTTCTTGAAATGACCTCAGCATATGGAGTATTTGCGACAGAAGGTGTTAGAAATCCTTACGTAAGCATACTCAGAGTTGAGGATAGTGCAGGAAAATTACTTGAAGAATATAAACCGAGACCAACAAAAGTATTAGATGCTGAAGTTGCAAGGAATATTTCTGATATGTTGTCAGACAACGTGGCAAGAACACCACTTTACGGTGCCAACTCAACTATCTATTTCGGAGAAAGACAAGTTGCTGTAAAAACTGGTACCACTAATGATTATAAAGATGCATGGACAATAGGGTACACTCCAAATGTTGTGGTTGGTACTTGGGCTGGAAATAATGACAACACATCAATGGAGAAAAAAGTTTCTGGACTTATAGTTGCCCCTATGTGGAGAGCTTTTATGGATGAAGTATTAAAAACCATACCTTCTGAAAACTTTAATAAACCTCAAATTGAGGACTCGTATGAAATAAAACCAGTTCTTAGGGGTAAATGGCAAGGTGGAATATCAAATGTTGTAAACAACGGCTCCTCAGTAGATACACCTTATAACTCTGTACAAGAAATACTAAGTGGTGGAGTTCACTCTATTTTGTACTGGTTAGATAAAGATAATCCTAGAGTAAATACCGAAGTTATACCTGAGAATGATCCACAATTCGAGAGATGGGAATACCCTATTAGACTGTGGGCGACTGCTCAAGGATTACAGTAACTATCTTATAACGACATTTATTAAAGCAGAATTTTCCTGTATATCTTTTATAATCTCCTCTTTTGAAATAAAAATTTTGTTTTTTACACCAGGTGGAGTTTTTAAAATAATTTGGTTGTTTTTTAATTCGAATTCTGTAAGTTTTAGTTCAATTTCTGTGTGTTTCTTTATTATATCCACAATAGTGTTGTTGAGTATTTCTCCTGAATCAAGGTTCTTTTTAAACTTTTCTAAATATTTAGAGATATTTAACATAATTTTGTATTTTTAAAATTAGTTAAATTGCCTTAGATACTAGGCGCTGGATGTTTTGCGATTGAGCCTTACAAGTAGTAAGGTGAATGAACAAAATTGAACAGCAACAATATAGATAAGGTAATTTACTAATTTTACTTATTCATTGGCATTACTAGGTATAGAAACGACTTATCCGAAACACCCTGTATAACCATAGGTCTATTTGTATCTGAGAAAGTTAGGGTTATACTATCGGAGTCTATAGATTGGAAGCAGTCAGTAATATACTTATAATTAAAACTTATAGTTAAATCATCCCCTTTTAGAACAGCGTCTAGACTACTTGTATTCTCTCCGATATCCATATTTTTAGTAGAAATTTTAAAAATTTTATTTTTTGGAGATATTTGAAAAGTAACCTGACTGAATTTATCAGCAAAAATGTTTGAAATTTTCAATGAACTGATAAAATCTTGCTTTAATATAGTTACCTCTGTTTTTACTTCTTTAGGAATTATTTGTTTGTAGTCTGGAAAAACGCCGTCAATTACCCGAGATGTTATATATACTTCACCAAAAGAGAAAGCTATTTGGTTTTCATTTAAAAAAACTATAACATCATCTTTGGTGTCTTCTAGTGTTCTAATTATTTCACTTATATTCTTAAATGGAATTAGTATTTGATTAAATTCTTTATGTTTTTTAACTCCTATTCTTTTTTCACTCAGTCTAAATGAGTCTGTTGCGACAAAAACCACATCATCATCCTCAGATAAAACCAAAACACTGGATAATGTTGGTCTTATTGTTGAAGTGGAAGCACTATACATTACTGATTTTAATCCCTTTATTAGATTAGGAGCATTAAAAGTAAATGGTGTGTCATTTGTAACCTTAGGTATATTTGGAAAATCATCTATAGGAAATGATTTAATTATAGATTCTGAGTGTTTAGTAGATACTCTTAGATTCCCTTCTATATCCTCTAGTGTTACGTTTTTGTCGTTAATTATATTTGACACAAAGCTATATAAAACTGAGCCTGAAACCGCAATTTTACCTGGTTTATTTACCTTAACAGGTATACTTATTTCTATACCAAGATCAAGATTAGTTGCTCTTATAGTAAGTAAGGAGTCTTTTGCCTCTAAAAGTACACAACTTAAGATTGGTAAGGTTATATTCTTACCTGTAATTTTTTCTACCTTTCCAATAGCATATGAAAGTTTATCTTTTATACATTCAATATTCATAGTATTAGTTTATTTATTTTATTTAAAGAATTCTAACTATATATACTGTGTATAACTGGATAACTCAATAAAACCTTTATTTATAGCAGTATATTTGGATTGCTGATGTGGATAAACCTATAAAAACAACTAAAAAGATTATTATGAAACCTTTTAATCAACATCTTTTATATATTTACTAAGAACTTATATACACACTATACACAATCTTTTACACAAAGATAGACCTCAATTGGTTTATCTCCTGAACCAAAGTTTCATCTGTTTTTATGTCATTTTTAATTTTCTCGCACGAATGCATAACGGTAGTATGATCTCTACCCCCTAACTTTTCCCCTATTGCAGGGAAGGAAATATTAAAATCCTCCCTGAGTATATACATTATTATCTGTCTTGGTTTAATAATCTCCTTTTTACGTGTTTTATCGTATATAAGTTGTTCCTCTATGTTGTAGAACTCAGAAACAGTCTTAACAACTTCCTTAATAGATATAATTTTTTTAGGTTTAGTGTTGTTTTTAACAAAACTTTTTACCTCTGCAAGGGTTAGTTCCCTACCTTTTAGTTGGGATTGGCAAGTTATTGAGTTTATCGTTCCCTCTAACTCTCTTATATTCCCGTTTATAGAGTAAGCCAGATACTCAACTACATCTTTAGCTAATGGATACTCACTAGCGTTCAGTTTTGCCTTTATTATGGCTATTCTAGACTCGTTATCAGGTGTAGGTATATCTACGGTCATTCCTGCACTAAACCTAGATTTTAAACGATCTTCAAGGTCTTGTATTAGAGCCGGGTGTTTATCTGAAGAAAAGATTATCTGCTTGTTGTTTTCATATAAATGGTTAAATAAATGAAATAACTCCTCTTGAGTTTTCATTTTTCGAGAGAAAAATTGAACATCGTCCATAATTAGTACATCATATTTTCTATATTTCTCCTTAAACAAGTTTGGTTTGTTGGATTGAATAGCGTTTATTAATTCCTGTGAAAATTTTTCTGAAGTAGTGTAAAAAACCTTTCTTCCACCAGAAGTTTTTAAGTAGTTCCCCATCGCTTGTATCAAATGAGTTTTTCCGTGTCCTGTTCCTCCATAAATAAACAAAGGGTTGTAAACTATTCCTGGTTTTTTTATCACAGCTTGGCTAGCAGCATAAGCAAACTCATTGAATGGCCCAACA
>JACCDV010187162.1_pt1 | contig 15883 bp, 13 predicted proteins | sample 7446131 | NCBI WGS metagenome assembly JACCDV01 (sample SAMN15323448, study PRJNA562643) | freshwater metagenome | isolation source: river surface water | place: USA:Blue River Watershed | collected 2017-08-17 | reverse complement strand
TATAACATAGGAGACATAAACTGCGTGGTTAAATTACCTGGGCAAGGGGCTGATTTAAACATAACTTCAGTCATCCTGGTTCCTATATTAGCTATACCAAGCACTATCGGGATAGTAAGATTAACTAATATAACTCCTGTCACGAGCTTAATAAGAAGTTTGTCCGCGCTGTACTGGTCTTTTTTTATACGCAATATAGTGGCAACGCCGATGACTATAATACTTATAACAAAACCAAGATTTGTTAATTGTAATATTAATTGCCCTCCGTGTAATATCAAGGGGCTGTTATCACCCAGTGATAGATTTAATTCAATAGCAAGCGATATAAACATCCCAGCAAAAAAGTTCGCTACCGATGCTATAAGCCCCCATATCAGAGTGTTCATCCATAAATTTCTTAAGAAATTTACAACTTGATTCAGGGGCTCCATCGCGCCCCCAATCCATGGAATGTTCTCTGCAAAACTTACTGCTACATCTAGTAATGCGAATACTCCTAGAGCAAGTAAATTGTGTGTTGTAAATACTATCAGGTTATTAATAACTGACAGTGGATTAGCGCAAGCGTCGCCTGGGTTAAAAATGGCTCTTGGGGGGCCGACAGGGCTAGGTGGGACAACGGAGCCAGGATCACTACTGGGGGAGCATACCCCTATGAGGGGATCTCCGCTAGGGTTGGGATGACAATATTGTCTATCGGTAGGACACCGTGCATCAATGCCTCCGATTCGACGACATCCTGGCCGACACAACCTTTCACCTGTATCGTGGTCGGCGAAACAAATATTACCTCGGTTGCACATACTGTCATCTAGGCACTGATTAGTGATTGCTAACCGACTTAGTGGTTGCTCAATAGTTTCTCGTGCCCCAACGGCAGGGATCATCCCTCCGAATATTATTAATAATAAAACAACACCGATTAATTTACGCAACATAGTTTAATACTATGAATAGTATCATATTGAATTACGAAAATATATATTTTGGGACTTAAGTGGACACCAGCTAGGGACTGCTGCCTATTGTAGGGACGGCAGCCTGTCTCTGTCGCTTCAGCGAAAGACGGAGTCCAGATCCCCAAAGCATTAGAATACAGAATTCAGAATCTTGAATTTAGAATGGGAATATAGAATTAAGAATCTAGAATGCTTTTATTCAAAATTCTTTGTTAGAATACGGGCCTGGGCCCCCGCCTCCGCGGGGACGTAGCCTAGACACCTGCCTCCGCAGGGGTGACAAAAAAAGGGGTGTCATCCCAGCGGAAGCTGGAATCCAGGCCTGTCCCCTCCTTTTGAATTTTTAGGGGTTATCATTCCGCCCTAGGGCGGAATGATAGGAGCTTCTATTTCTCGTCATTTAGAGTGAGAAAATATTATTAATAATTTTTTGAGAGGCGGTCGCGGAGCTCGGACTCTACTACAAATCGGTCTTTGCCGTATTTCGTGCGAGAATATTCTTTCACCATACGAGAGATTTCTATATCTCCCTTCTTGGGAGGGAATGTCGCAATATTAAATGGCTTAGTTGTTGCGCCTTTGATTAAAAGTCGTAAGGCGCCATTATAATTATCTAGATTTACTAAATCATTTTCGTCAAAAACCGGCTCAAATCCAGTCATTAAATATTTGGCATCTTCTGGCCCGACTCTGAAAGCTAGCATTGAGCCGACATTGCCGAAAATTGCTTTTCTTGTGTCTTCGTCAAGCTGACCGATAAATTGGTGGCCAAAAGTAAGCGATAGATGATATTTTCTGGCTTCCGCGAGGGCGGACGTGATGGTGGTCGTTGTTACATTATGAAACTCATCAATATAAAGATTAAAATCACATCTTTGTTCTTCTGGAACATCGGCTCGCGAAAAAGCCGCCATTAAAATTTTGCCCACGATAATCATCCCAATCAAGTAACTATTTATATCTCCTAATTTGCCCTTGGATAGATTAACAATCAAAATCTTTTTTTGATCCATTATCTCTCTAAAATTAAAAGAAGATTGTTGTTGGGCGATAATCGGCCTCATTAAATCATTAGCGATAAATACATTCATTTTGCTTGTGATATATGGGACCATATTAGCGAGAGATGCTTCTCCTCCGGCTTTTTCAGCTTCTAATTCCCAAAAGTTTTTTACTACCATATTTTGACATTTAGAAAGCTTATATCTTCTAAAATCAATGTCAGCTAATACTCTTGGTATTTCAATTAATGTATTCCCAGAATCTGGGTCTTCCATAACTAACAAAAGGGCATTTCTCATATATTGTTCAAAAATTGGCCCACCGAATCCGTGAGTTTTTAGATTGTAAAGTTTTTCAAAAATTTCTAGTAATTCATTTACGACAAATGTTTTTGCCTCGGGATATTTTAAATCATACTCAAGCATATTTAGCCCTAATGGCCTGTCAAAATCGCTAGGATTAAAATAAATAACATCTGCTATTCTTGTTTGTGGGATAAGTTCTAAAACTTTTTCGGCGATATCTCCGTGAGGGTCAATTAGTGCTACTCCTGCTCCTGCCTCAATATCTTGTCTGATCATTTCTTGAAGCAAGGCGGATTTACCCGTGCCGGTTTGACCAATAATGTAAAAATGTCGCCTTCGGTCGTCTTGTAACATAGGCACAACTCTTTCTTCGCCCCTAAAAGTATTTTTGCCGATGACGATGCCGTTAGTTGGCAAATTGGAAGGAGGGGGTGCTTGTCTAGTTTTTAACCACTTAATAAAAGGAGTGAGTAGAGTAGAAGAGGGGAAGTGAAAAATGCTAGCTAGTTCTCCAGAAGACAGTAAAATAGCCGTTCTATGATTGAAAATACGGAAAGAAAAATAGTAGCAAAGTTGCATTAATTTTTTCCCGACAAGCTTGCGAAACTTAATTTGATTTAGGGTAGGTGAATTAAATTGATCAAAAGCACTTTGAATTTGATGTAGTATTTCTGTGGCTCTATCTGCTGTTGGCGCTGAAGTTAAAATACGAATGTTCGTATCAAAAAGGGGCTCTCTAGATTTTTGACTTATGGCTGCAATTTGGGATTGCTGAATAGCAGTTGGCTCAGCGGGGCTTTTGGGCTTATCCGCTTTTTCTTCTTTGTCGGGCAAAAACATTTTTGATACAAAATCTTTTTCCTCTTCTTTGCCTAAAAGCGAGTTAATTATTTTTTTAGTTGATTGTTTTAATGATTGCTGGCTTTTGCGGATTATAATTTGTAAAGATGCCCCCTCTCCTTCTCTCGCTATTTTAGTAAATACACTTGTGATGGTGGACAAAGGGCTCGTGGTTAGTTCCGCGTGGGGGCGGAGAGGATAAGATGGAGATTTTGATAAAATAGCTACGGAGCCAGCTGGCTTACCTTCTGGATTAAAAATATTATAGTCCAGCGTTGGTTGAACTTGAGCTTTTGGCCAAAAACCAAGAATTTGTTTTTCTACTATTTGAGCTTTAGAGCGTGGGGCAGCAACATAAAAATGAATTTCTTCGCCCACTCGTGGCACGGCAATTTCAAACACTAAACATGGATTGCCAAACAAAAAACGCTTAATTTTGTTAGATTCTTTAACCCCGCTTAAGGCAGCATAGAATTGTTCGGCTATTTTCAGGCATTCTTCAACAGAGATTTCTCTTTCTCCTTCTTTTTTAACAAACTGAGGTAGCGTGACTAAAAAAAGTGCGGATCGCATTCCTTGAGACAGCATCCCGGCCTCTCTTTTTTTTGCAAGGATAATGAAAGCAATAAGAGCAACAGATAAGCAGGTGAATAAAAGAAAAATAATTACATATAAATATGGAAACGCTGCGGTAATAATAGTTGGCATTGCACTCATCTGTTATTGTTTCAGCGATAAAATTTCATAATAGTGGTCCACTAGTGTGTCATGAAGCTCATCTAAGATAGCTGGGTTATCAAGGTTTTTAGCGATAGAGACAGCGCGCGATATCCCTTCTTCCAGTGCTACATTAACTAGAGCCCCTACTTGCTGACTTGGTTCAAATTGGGCGATTTCTTTAATTTCGCTCAATCTTATTTGAGGATGAGCGGAGGGCGGGGCTGCTTTTGCTTCTTGAATATAATTTTTAATTTCTTGCTTGATAACAGATTCTCTGGAAAGATCTTGACGATCTTTTGTTTGTCTAGATTCTAGCTCGGCGAGTCGTGTTTTTAACGCTTTAATTTCTGAATTTTCAAGCGCCATATGTTCTATATATTGTTTTTCTTCGGGCATAATTTTTATTTAAAGTGCTAGCTTTTATATTAGTATTGTGTTTCTTTGGCGTTTATATGTCAATATTTTTAATTTTAATCTTGACTTGTAGTTTAGAGCAATCAAAAACAGAGGATATGGATTCTGTCCTAGGGCGAAATGACAACCCCTAGAAATTCAAAAGGCAAAACCACAACTCCATAGTATAAAATTTCGAATTTCTAATTTTGAATTTCGAATAAATTTCAAATGACTGAAATTCAAAACAATCAAAAAGAGGCAGGGGTCTTAAGAAATTCAAAAGTTAAAAGTCAAAAGGCAAAATTACAATTCAAAATTCAAAAGGAGGGGGCAGGCCTGGATTCCAGCTTCCGCTGGAATGACAGCAAGAGAGGAGCGGAATGACGCCTCCTCCCTGTGTCGTCCCCGCGAAGGCGGGGGTCTAGGTTTGTATTCTAGCCCAAGAATCTTGAATCTTGAATAAAATCATTCTAGATTCTTAATTCTATATTCCCATTCTAAATTCAAGATTCTGAATTCTAGATTCTAATGCTTTGGGGGCTTGGATTTTAGTCTGCGCCTGAAGAGAGATTATTTATTTGTTTAGATATACATAAAATATTTTCAGGAGTTAGATTTTGGGGGCGAAGAGAAAGAGGCAGGTCGCAGGCGGACAATGCATGTTCTGCCTGCGACCTTTTAAACCCTAGAGAATCCATAAGATTATTTACGGCTTTTTTGCGTGGCTGCTTAAATAGCGCCCGCGTAGTAGAAAAATATTCTGGGGGCGAGGTCATTATATTTTTTTCTAATAAAATCACAGCAGAATCAACCTTTGGAGCTGGATAAAAATTATTACGGGCGATAGCAAAAAGATATTGAGGCGTCGCCCATCCGCGGATCATTGAAGAGAGTAGGTTCGCATCGGGGACGACAGACGAAGCACGTTTAGCTACCTCTTGTTGAACTAATAAAATAGTTTTTGCGGGCGGGCTTGGTAATTCAGATAATACTCTAAATAGTCGTCCGGTGATGTAATAAGGAATGTTGCCTATAAGCTTCCAGTTTGATGGCGGGTTAATGCGTGGCAATTCTTGCAGGGCGTCTCCTAAGATTATTTCGTGAGTATTAAATTTTTTTTGTAATAACATAGCCAGATTTTGATCTTTTTCAATTACGATAAGTTTCGCTGGGCTTTGTATGGATAATAATTCGGTTAATTCACCGTGCCCTCCGCCAATTTCCACGATAGTGTCATCTATCGTAACGTTTAGCGCGTCAGATATGTTTTGAAGAATAGTTGAATTCTGCAAAAAGTTTTGTCCTAAAGATTTTTTTGCCTTCATTAGTCTAAGTATATTGTGTCTTCGTTTTTGTACCCAGAATTATTGAAAATAACAAGATCAGGCGGCATTTCATAAAGAAAGCGAGAAGCATTTTTAAAAAAAGATATAGATAGTTCTTTTTTCGCTCTTGTCATGGCTACATACATAAGTCGCCGCTCTTCTTCTAAGCTTTCTTCTTTGAAAACAGAGCGACTATGTGGCAAGATGCTTTCGGACGCGCCGACTAAAAATACTTTTTCAAACTCTAATCCTTTCGCCATATGGATAGTCATAAGGCGAAGAGGTGCGGACGCGCGAGATGACGAGGCGTTATTTATTTTAGGTTGGTCAGTTGATTCGAGAAGAGAAACCCTTTCTACAAGCTCGGCAACGGTTGAAAAACTATGGGCAAAAGAAATAAGCTCGCTGATGTTGTCCACGCGGTCTTCAAAATTTTTATCGCTTCGCAATGATTCAGTATAATTAGTTTCTTTTAATAAATAGCCGATAAATTCAACAGGAGAAAGTGCTCCTGCCATTTCTGGCAGAAGATCAATAATCGGACGCATACGTGTTTTTTTAAACTCTTTAAGTATCCTTTCTTTACTGATTTCATCAGCTGGGTTAGTCGCATATCTTAAAGCAGAAACAATGTCTTTAATTTCTTTCCTGTCGTAAAATTTCAGCCCTCCATACACGAAGTAAGGTATGCCGTGGAAAACTAAAGATTGCTCTATGGGGCGAGATTGAGCATTGGTGCGATAAAGGATAGCGGCGTTTTGTGTATCGCCTATATCTTGAGCAAGCCAGTCGGCTTCTGCTTCTGCATTTACAAATCCATAAACATTGATAGGGTTCCCACTGTTATTTTCTGTCCATAAAGTTTTTGGGCGTTGATATTTATTGTGATTAATTACAGCAGCAGCAGCAGAGATTATATTTTTAGTTGAACGATAATTTTGATCAAGGACTATAATTTTAGCCCCCGGAAAATCGCGTTCAAAATTTAAAAAATTACGAAAGTCCGCAGAGCGAAAACTATAAATACTTTGATGATCATCTCCTACGACGCTTATATTTTTATCTTTATCGGATAAAAGCTTAACGAGTTGATATTCTGCGGCATTTATATCTTGATATTCATCAACTAAAAAATAACGCAGACGCTCTTGATAGTAAGATAATTTTTCAGGAGATGATAGAAAAAGACGGGCGGGCTTTTCTATAAGGTCGCTGAAATCAAATGCATTATGCTTTTGAAGTTCTATTTCATATTTATCATAAATATACGCAAGTTGTTCGTCTGGGAAATCGTGTGATAATTCATCTTTGGCACGAGCAATTTGTCTTCTCACCGTGCCAAAATGATATTTGATTTTATCAAAATCGCCTTCTTTTAAAATTTTCTTAACAAGCTTAACAGAGTCGCTTTCATCAAAAATAGTAAACGATCCCGCCCTCCCACAAAGAGGCGCTTCTCGTCGTAAAATCTTAGCGCCAAAAGCATGGAATGTGCCTATAAAGGGTAAGTCGTTATCGCTCGCGTCTAGATTTTGATTAGTTTTTCCTGTAGCAAGCATAGCAAATGTTCTTCGTTTCATTTCCTCAGCTGCTTTATTGGTGAAAGTAATAGCCACTATTTGTTTGCCAGGGATGCCTTGGGACAAAAAATATGCCAATCGGCTTGTTAAAGTTTTAGTTTTTCCTGAGCCAGCCCCTGCAGTGATAAGCAGCGGCCCGCCAATATATTGAACGGCTTCTAGTTGATTTTGGTTTAAATCGTGTGGTAGCATCTTGGAATTATTAATATAGTATTATCAAAAATATCACATTTAGCTATTTTAGGTGTAATTATATTCTGTTTATTGATAATTTTATCGGAGTGGTCAGATATTTCAGTGAATTTACAGGCGCCTATGACTGGTGAGAATCTTGTCTCGCAAGAGAGATCGACGAGGGTGATTATTGTAGAAGAGACAAGCCCTATTGTACGACAAGGATCTGTGCTCTCTTTATCTCCCTTAATGTCTGACTTTACAAGTAATTTAATCGACGATTCTGCTGTGGCTCGCTTGCCTCGCTCGTCTTTATGGCTTATTGAGGCAGGCGCTAAATTTGCGGGGGAGTATGGACCAGCAAATATATTTTTTACTGCCTGCGGGATGAATATTGTATCGGGATATGCCGGCCTTGTAACGGAAGTAGGCGCGCCCGAAAATTGGAACGAGGGGAAAGGGGGCTTTGTGACAATAGAAAGAGCGGACATTTTACGCAAGGTTACTTATACTAATCTGAGAACAGTAAATGTAAAAGTTGGGGATTTTATGGAGAGAGGACAAATCTTAGGCGCGGCAGGCCAATCTGGACATCTTTTATCTTATGGATCGTGCCAAGTTGGAATAATCAATTAAATTTATTAAAAAGCGCCTTAATATGCTTAATGTGATTTAATGTGGCGAGGATAGTCTTAATCTATATTGAAACGCTTCAGCTATGTGCTTGGCCTCCACTATTTCGCTTAAATCAATATCGGCGATGGTTTGAGAGACTTTTAAGATACGATAGTATCCGCGTCCGGAAATTTTTGCGGCATCAAATATCTTTTTTAATAATTCTTCAGATTCTTTTGATAAACATATTGTTCTATCACATTCTTTGGCAGAGAGTTCGGAATTGCTATTTATTGTGATGCCTAGCTTCTTATACCTTTCTTTACGAAAAGCATCGGCAGATGTGATGAGCTCACGATATTTAATCATATCGTTTTTATTATCGCTTTTTAGCTCGTCATATTTAATGCGAGGCACGCTGATTTGAATATCTATACGATCAAGCAATGGCCCGGAAATCTTTTTTTGATAACGAATAACATCATAAGCGCTACAGCGACATTCTACTTCCGGATCTCCGTGATAACCGCATGGGCAGGGATTCATAGCAGCAATAAATTGAAATCGTGCCGGGAAGCGTAGGTTAGCTTTGGCCCTAGAAACAACGACTTCGCCTGATTCTAATGGTTGCCTTAAAGACTCAAGTATATCGCGGTGGAATTCTGGCAATTCGTCAAAAAATAATATTCCATTATGAGCCAAGCTGATTTCCCCCGGGCGAGGATTTGTGCCTCCGCCAATAATTGAAGCAGATGAAGATGTATGATGAGGGCTACGGAACGGACGCGAGGCAGTAAGAGGGCGATTATCGGTAAGCAATCCAGCGGCGCTCCAATTTTTTAGAGTTTCTATGGAATCTTCGTGGTTTAGGGGTGGTAGAGCTGAATTAATAGCTTTCGCCAACATAGTTTTGCCTGATCCGGGAGGGCCTACCATCAGCATATTGTGTCGGCCCAATGCGGCGATAATTAAAGCTCGCTTTGCTGCCTCGTGCCCTTTAATGTCAGATATTAAAACTTCATTAACCACGGGCGTGATAATACTTTCCGTTGCGGCTGGAGTTATTTTGATACTGCCCTCAATGTGTCTCGCCGCTTCAATAAGGGTGTGGACTGGAATCACTTGTATGCCAGAGACAAGAGACGCTTCTTTTGCATTTTCCTTGGGTAATATTATTTCATTGAAGCCAAGCTCTTTGGCGAGACAAGCGATATTTAGAGCTCCCTTAATTGGGCGTATTTCTCCATTTAGAGATAGTTCGCCGACAATAATTTTATCATCTAAAATGACGTCTCGTATCTCGCCAGTCGCGACAGCGTACCCTAGGGCAATACCAAGATCATATTGAGAGCCAGATTTGTGAACGCTCGCGGGAGCAAGGTTTATCGTTATCCGCCGATTTTCTTGATTTGGCGGGCGGAATCCAGAGTTTTTGAGAGCAGCGCTTACCCTTTCTCTGGCCTCAGATAGGGCCTTATCAGCAAGGCCGACGATAGTAAAACTATGAAGGCCGACATTTAAGTCGGTTTCAATAGTAATTAGTTTGGCCGTGACTCCCTCAAGCTCAGCGGCAAATATTCTTGAGAGATTACGAGGCATAAGTTAATGCTCTAATTTATGAGCTTTGCAAAGATTTGATTCTGGGACAATATTTAGAACATCTTTTTCAATTGGCGAATGACATTTTGCGCAGAGACCATATTCTTTTGCTGCAATTTTATGCAAAGCGATTCGGACATTTTCAAGCCGTGCCCTTATCTCGTCTCTAATGCTAGTTTGCTCATCGGCCGCCACTGATTCATCCGCCTCTTCCTCTTCTTGGTCCACTTGGTCGCCGAAGTCTAATATGGCAGGAGTGTCTTTCAACTCTTGTTCTAACCTTTGCTCGAGTGCCTCAAGCATTTTTTTATATTTTTCTAATTCTTCTTGATTCATTGTATAATTCTATCACATTTTATATGATTTACGCCTTAAAAGGAAAAATTGAGGAAATATGCTCTAAATTTGTGGTACTTACGGTTGCGGGAGGAGAGTCGTATAAGGTATTTATGCCTTCGGCTGATTTAGGGGCACTTCATAGTCAAAAAGAGGCAAAAATTTTTACTTGTCTATTTGTGAAAGATGAAAGTATGGATTTATATGGATTTTTATCGGAAGAAAGCAGGGGGTTATTTGAAATGTTAAATACTGTTTCGGGAGTAGGCCCTAGGGCGGCTATTGGTATATTGGGGCTTGGGACGGCAGAGCATATAATGGCAGCAATCAGAGAGGGGAAAATAGAGGCGCTTACTAAGTCATTTGGTATAGGCAAAAAAACAGCAGAGCGCATAATAGTGGAACTAAAAGATAAAATAAAAAGCGGAGGAGATGTTCCGGAGTGGGACGAAGATGTTTATGATGCGCTTATCAAACTGGGGTATAGAAGAGATGCCGCGAAAGAAGCTATTAAAAAATTAAGCAAAGAATCGCAAAATACGCATGATAGATTAAAGGAGGCGCTAAAATATATGAGATAGAGTTACGATGATTAAAAATTTTAAAAAAATATATAATTATTCTTTAACTTATTTTAATAGTGTTTTTTATGGTAATCCGTCTAAGCATCTTACGGTAATTGGCGTGACGGGGACTAAAGGCAAAACTTCTACAGTAGAGCTTATCGCTGCTGCGCTTTCTGCTTGTGGGCACAAGACGGCCGCTATCTCGTCGGCGCATATTATTATAGGAGATAAAAAGACGCCGAACGTAACAGGGAATACGATGATTGGTAGAGGCAAAATGCAAAAAATACTTGCAGAGGCCGTGAAAGCAAAATGTAAATTCGCTGTATTGGAGGTTAGCTCGGAGGGAGTAGTACAAAACAGACATAAATTTATTTTGTGGGATGTAGCAGTGTTTATTAATTTACACCCAGAACACATAGACGCGCATGGTGGATTTGAAAATTATAGAGAGGCGAAGCTAGATTTTTTTCGATATCTCGCGAACATTCCAAATACTGATAAGTCATTAAAAGTTTTTTTTATAAATAAAGCGGATGAGAATACCGAATATTTTGCTAGTGCTGCAGGCAATCATAAAAAAATATTTTTTAACGGCACATTTTTAAAAGCTAATTATGCGGCGGCGGCGGCGGTCGCGGAATATTTTGGCTGTGACAGGCCAGCTGTAGAGGTGGCGCTTGCAAATTTTAGCGGTGTTCCTGGTAGGGTAGAAGTAGTAATAGAAGAGCCATACAAAGTCATAGTAGATTATGCGCATACGCCTGATTCTCTAGAGCATATTTATAAATGGATTACTCTTCCGTCGAAGATTAGTCATCAAAATCATAGATTGATATGCGTTCTTGGCTCAGCTGGAGGTGGTAGAGATAAATGGAAAAGGCCGAAAATGGGCGAAATATCCGCAAAATATTGCGATGAAGTCATTATCACTAATGAAGACCCTTATGATGAAAATCCGCTTGATATTATGAATGCAATTGCAGGCGGTGTAGAGGCATCCGGGAGACAGGCGATAAAGATAGTTGACAGACAAGAAGCGATAGATAAGGCGGTTTCGCTTGCGAAAGACGGAGACACGGTCATCATAACGGGCAAGGGCAACGAACGGTTTATACATCTTGCGGGAGGTAAAAAAATTGCATGGTCTGACAAAGAGGCGGTGATGAGAGCGATAAAGGACAAGGACAAGATGTAATGAGTTAAGTTAAAATCTCAAAACAATAAATTAAAATACAAAACAGAGGGCCTCGTGTGTTACAAGAGCGATAATCGCCCGCTGTCATTCCAGCGAGCATCTGGAATTCATGCTCGCTCCCTTCCCCCTTCTGTCATTCCATCGAAAGACGGAATCCAGGCTTGTCCCAGCGTAGGCTGGGATCCAGGTGATCCCCTTCCCCTTCTGTCATTCCGTCGGAGGACGGAATCCAGGCCCTCCCCAAATCATTAGAATCTAGAATTCAGAATCTTGAATTTAGAATGGGAATATAGAATTAAGAATCTAGAATGCTTTTATTCTTTTTATTCAAGATTTCTGGGCGAGAATATGAGGATTGGGCTCTCGCTTTCGCGGAGGTGCGACAAATATAAAACAGAGGGTCGGCAAATATAAAAAAAGGCCCCTAGAAGGGGCCATACTTGGCTTCAAATATCCGCCCTATCACGATGATGGTGAGCATGATCACCATTATCAGCACGACTACGCCGATGGCGAACGCTATCTCGGGGTGTAGGGTGGCGGCCAATGATATAAGCACCACCCCCAGCGTTCCACACACGTACTCCCATGTTTCGGGAGCCGCGGTCTTACGTGTTGGGCGCTGGCAGCGTTGACAGCGATGTTCATCGGTTACGGATTGTGCTTTCATTGGGATTCCTCCTTTTTCTTTTTAGGCTTACCATAAGCCATGCGTTTTCTGATGGCGCTGCAGGAGCAGCGCCATGCTGATCAGTGCGGTGCCGGCCGCGACATACAGGAGGGATGTTTGCCTAATTGCCGAGGCAAACATCGCTCCTCCGAGGAGGATGAGCGTTAAATATAACGCTCGCCCTGTGAGATATGCGATTCTGGCCAAGAAAAGTTTGTTCATCGGGTCACCCCCTTTCTACTTAGGGCGATTACTTCCCCTTTGTGCATCACAAAGGGGCCTTGTCTTGGGGCGCCTGGGGGGCGCCGGCATTTCCACCAGCTGATCTTGTATAAGATGAAGGTGACGCCGAGCGCCGCCTTCCCCTGGTGGAACAACCACCAAGCTTGGCGCACTGAGTATGCGCCAACACTCATCCTTACACTCAAGTCCTCCTCCGTGGAGAACTCAAATATAAAGAACCGCCTTCTTGCTGTCGAAGGCATTGCCATCCCTCCTTCCTGCCATATCTGCTATATTTAGTTTTTAAAGATATCTCATCTTACTATAAATAAGATTTATTGTCAAGTATAGTGTTAGCGCGCTTCAATCTACGTCATAAAGTTTAATATCATCATTTGCGCTGTTTTATTTTTATTAGTATGTATTATGATTAGAAAATGAAGCTTTATTTTTACGGAGGAGCGAAGACAGTTACGGGAGCAAATTATTTACTTGAGGGCGAGCCAAACGCCAAAGGAGAAACAACAAAAATACTTATTGATTGCGGCTTGTTGCAGGGTTCAAAAAAAGAAGAAGAGGCGAATTATAATCCGTTTCCTTATGATCCTAAAACCATTGATGCGCTTCTTATAACTCATGCGCATATCGACCACACGGGGCGCGTACCTTATTTGCATAAGCTTGGATTTAGATCTCCTATTTATAGCACTCCGCCTACAAAGGATTTCGCGGAAGAACTACTTATAGATTCGCAAGGACTAATTGCCAAAGAAGCGTCTAAATCTGGTCGCCCACCGCTTTATTCACTACAAGATGTAAGGGGGGCCCTTAGTATTTGGAGAAGAGCTAAATATCATGAACCGATTAGAGTCAGAGAGTTTGATATAGAGTTTTATGATGCAGGGCATATTTTAGGATCAAGCTTTATTAAAATTACAGCTAATTATGCGACTGGCAAAAAAACGATAGTTTTTTCGGGAGATATAGGCAATGTAAAAACACCTCTTGTAAAAGACACAGAGCCGTTGCCAGAGACGGACTATGTTGTAATGGAGGCGCTGTATGGAGATAAAATACATAAACACACGGACGATAGAAAGAATATTTTAGAAGATATGATAGAAGAATCTGTCTCGGCAGGGGGAGTTTTGATGATCCCGGCGTTTGCGATGGAGAGAACGCAAGAGCTTTTATATGAAATTAACGAACTTATAGAGAATGCGCGCATACCAAGCGTGCCAGTGTTTATAGATAGCCCTCTGGCTATTAAATTGCTTGCGGCGTATAAAAAATACTCGGATGATTCGGATTATTTTGACAATGAGGCCATAGCTCTCTTTAAGCAGGGTGATGAGATATTTAATTTTCCAGGACTTAAATTTACTTTAACTACTGAACAATCTAAAGAAATTAATCAAATAGCTCCGCCGAAAATTATTATAGCCGGGTCTGGGATGAGTGATGGAGGCAGAATCATACATCATGAATATCAGTATTTAAGTGACCCGAATAGCACAATGCTTTTTATTAGCTATCAGGCGCCTGGCTCGCTTGGTAGAAAGCTTTTAGATGGAGAAAAAATTGTTAAGATATTTGGTGAAGAAATAGTGGTGCGATGTAAAGTAAGGCAGATTAGCGGATATTCGGCGCATGGCGATCAGATAAAATTATTGGAATGGTTGCGGCCTATGAAAACAAGAATTAAAAATCTTTATTTGGTGCAAAGCGAAGAAGATGCGGCTATGGTGTTTGCGGATAAAGCGAGAGATGGGCTTGCGATAGATGCGATTTTGCCGGATAAGACAGGGGTTGTAGAGCTTTGATTGTATTAATAGCAGAGCATGCTATAATCCACGAAAATATAAAAATAAAAAATATATGCAAGATTTTTACTTAAGACATAAAATATGTGTATCTGGTGCGGCCGAAACAGGACATTGCGGAGAAACAGCGTTTGAAATAGGAGAACAATTAGGAATGGAGATAGTGAGACAAGGAGCGGTTATGGTTGACGGCGCTACGACAGGATTTCCTTTTTGGGCGGCTAAAGGAGCTAAAAAAGAAGGAGGGATTGTAGTTGGCGTTTCTCCAGCAGTATCAAAGAGAGAGCATATCGCAACTTATGGCCTCCCCGTTGATTATCACGATATTATTATGTATACGGGCTTTGGATATTCAGGCAGAAATCTATTGCTTGTTAGAATGGCGGACGCGGTTATTGTAGGATGCGGTAGAATGGGTACTTTTAATGAGTTTACGGTTGCGTTTGAAGATAGAAAGCCAATTGGAATCTTAGAGGGAGACTGGGAAACAGATGAGGTTCTTAGAACATTGATAGAAAAATCACATCGCGCTAACGAAATGAAAGATAAAATAGTATTTGCAAGAGATCCTAAAGAATTAGTAGCGAAATTAATCGGAGTTATACAAGAAGCCGAAAAGAACGGGTTTAAGTAATCTTCTGATGTTGTTTACGGGGGGGAGTATTAAAGATATTGTGTCTGCCGGCCTTTTGGCTTCTCTGATTGTGGGCGCGGGGATTTTTGCTCTACCACATGTTTTTGCGCGCGCCGGGCTGATTTATGGATTGTTCGCACTTTTTTTCTTTGCTTGGGTTTCTTATTCTATTAATTTGCGCTATGCGGAGATTATAGATAGGCATGGAGATAATCAAAGATTTGCCGGTTATGCTAAAAATTATTTTAACATCACGGGGTATGTATTATCCTTGATAATTGTTTTAGGCGGAATTATCTTTGCCTTAACGGTTTATATCGCTCTAGCCCCCGCTTTTTTCTCGCTTATTTTCCCGACAATACCGGGGGTTATCGCGGCTCTTATATTTTGGGTAATTGCAACCATTATTACTCTTGCTGGAATGAAAATAGCATCAATCGCGGGGATTGTTGTGTTTGCTATAATGATGGCGATAATTATTGTTTTTGGGATTATAACTTTCGTTGGGGGGCATATCAGCAACATTATTGATATAACCTTATTTAACCCCGCAAATTTACTTTTGCCTTTTGGGCCCTTATTATTTGCCCTTTCAGGCAGAGCGGCTATATCTTCCATAAGGACGAGGTATGCGATCACAGAATATAATCCTACAAAATTTCGTAAAGTCATTTTAGCGGGTGTTTTGACCCCAGCAATTCTTTATGTAATTTTTGTTGTATCGATTATTGCTCTTTCAGATAAGGGCGTCACGCCCGACGCTGTTACTGGGCTTACAGCACTGCCTGCGTGGGGGCTTTTGACGATAGGAGTATTTGGGCTATTTGCTATTTTAACTTCTCATATTTTGTTAGGGATGGAATTCATTAGCGTTGTTTTAAAAGATACAAAATTATCTAATTTAGCTGCCTATGCT
>JACCDV010775631.1_pt1 | contig 15891 bp, 14 predicted proteins | sample 7446131 | NCBI WGS metagenome assembly JACCDV01 (sample SAMN15323448, study PRJNA562643) | freshwater metagenome | isolation source: river surface water | place: USA:Blue River Watershed | collected 2017-08-17 | reverse complement strand
CAGATGCTGCGAAGCGACTGTGGGCCGCCGCATGGATTGTAATCGGGGCAACACTTATTGGTTTGGAGGATTTACCTCTAAAACTGTCTCATACCCTTGAAGGTCTGGGACTGTAAGTACTATGAGGGCGGCTTCGGTCGCCCTTTTCCATTAAATAGAGTTATGTATACTTGCTGCATGTATACAGTGCACAGTCAGGAAAAGATCGCTGCGGTACTTGGATCAATAGGTACTCATGTAAAAAAGTCCGAACTACTCTCAGGGTCTATGCAAGAGGGGTATGGTGTAGCGGCAATTGTCTTAGATCATGTGTCTCCAAGTGCTGAGGTGCACGATAATCATGCAGATGTCTGGATTGTACTAAACGGTACGGCGCTATTTACCTTGGGTGGTGAGCTGGTTGATAAGGTTGAAAAAAAACCAGGAGAATGGGTAGCGGCAAGTATAGTGGGTGGCGTCAGTAGAGAGGTGTCAGTCGGAGATGTTGTCGACATTCCTCAAGGTACGCCACATCAAGTGTCTGCACGGGAAGGACGTGCCGAATTCATTATTCTCAAGATTCAAGGGCAGTCACGATGAAAAAAACACTTCTCATTACTGCAGCTGAAGAAATGCTTTTTAGAAATCTGTTCTCAACAGTCTTTTGGGATGAACTTCTGGAGCAACTTCCTGATTGGGATGTTGTGTTGGTGGTGCCACCAAAACTTGAATCGTATGCAGTCGCGTTGTATGCAAGTGATCGTGTGCGGGTTCGTGTGTATGTCAAAGGGGTGGCGCCTCGCTGGGCGGATGTTGTTGCGACACTGGCTCGTCGTGGCATTCATAATGGTACGAACGTGTGGTCGAACTGGCGGTCGTATGAGCGAGGGGATTCTGCCTGGCTATCGACTGTTATTAAGCACATACTCATGCTTCTTTTGGGCGGTGTTCACTGGTATCACCGGCTATTGCGAGCGCTCATCTTACGCATACCCTCAGATGCAGGAATGAAGGATATTTTTGATAGTGAGAAGCCGACAGCTTTTTTTGCAACTTCACTCACCAATTTTGACGTAGACGTTCTCTTGGCTGTAGAGGCGAGACGACGACGGATTCCCATAGTTGGCATGACTCGTAGCTGGGACAATTTGTCTAGTCACGGATTGTTTAGAGTAGTGCCTGATGTTCTGTATTTACAGAATCAGTTTTTGAAAGATATGGCACTACGCTATCAGTCGCTGACTGAGCACCATCCTGAGATGGCAATCATTGGTTTGCCTCATTACGATGCATATACAGACGCGTCACTGCGCGAAGACCGTGCGACATTTATGAAGCGGAATCATTTGGATCCCACGAAAAAGCTCATCGTGTACTGCGGTATGGGAGAAATGTTGTTTCCCAAGGAAGCAGATATTATCGAAATTTTAGAGGAAGCGATTGCCAGTGGTAACGTTGACGATACTTCGCAAGTTCTATATAGTGCGCATCCAAAGTTTTTGTCTTCGCGCGATACGGTGGCCACCATGCAGCATGTGGTTCTATCAGATGAAGTTAAGTATATTGATCGAACCGTGCGCAACCGTACAGACGAAGGACGTGTACATGTATCAAAGCTCATTAATCTTTTGGCTCACGCAGACGTGGTGGTGATGGGTGCCTCGACTCTTGCTATTGATGCCATAGCACTTGAGACGCCTGTCGTGTGTATTGGTTTTGACGGTAAGGGTGGTGGAGTGCAATACTGGCATTCAGTAAAGCGATTCTACGACTCATACACACACTTCGAGGCACTTATGGAGACGGGTGCGATAGAGCTGGCTCGCAATAAAGATGAACTCATTTCTTTAATTAATACATTTCTGCAGCATAAACACATTGATGCTAGTGCGCGCGAGCGTTTGATGAATAGATTCGTGGCTCCGTATACCGGCAATCAAGCGAGAGAGTTTGCAGGGCGAGTGGCTGCTGACGTTCAAAAACGTACCTCATCACAACGTATATGATTAAACATCACACAGTTTTAGCAATAATTCCTGCTCGAGGCGGCTCTTTGCGTATTCCAAAGAAAAATATTAAGCCGTTAGCAGGAAAGCCGCTTATGCTCTACACCGTCGAGTCGGCAAAGGGGTCTCAGTATATCGATCGCATTGTACTTATATCCGACAGTAAGGAAATTGCAGACATTGTAACGCCGCACGGTGTCGAGTGGCCGTATGTTGAACCGGAACATCTTGCTGGTCCAACGATGACGGACTATGATTTCTTCTCGCACTGCTTAGAGTGGTTGGAAGAACATGAGGGATACATGCCTGATATTGTTGTACAGCTTCGCCCAACGTCACCGTTGCGCGAAACGCATCATATTGATACGGCTATTGAAATGCTAGCTAACAATGCACACGCGGACTCCATTCGCACGGTGACTGAGCCAGAGCAAACGCCGTACAAGATGTATGGTGTCCATGCCGAGGGACACCTCGAGCCTTTGCTGCGCATACCCGGCATTCCAGAGTCATTTAATTTACCGCAGCAAAAACTACCGAAGGCATATAAGCACGTAGGGTATGTTGATGTTATGTGGCGTAAAACTATTGCGGAGAAAAAGAAAATGACCGGAGATGTGGTGTTGCCATATATTATTGAGGGCGCACATAGTGGCATAAACACACATGACGATTGGGAGAAGTACGAATATCTTATACAGCGAAGAAGTGCGTCATGATTATGTATGTCGTGCGACACGCGGAGTCTCTACCAAGGGATCACGTGAATTACGATGAAGGCAGACGTATTGGTCTCACGAGATTTGGTCTTCTACAAGCATGGTTTTTGGCGCGAGTTCTTGCGAAAAAATCAGTGTGTCGGCTGTACTCAAGTACACTTGAGCGCGCAAAGCAGACAGTGCAAGCGAGTCGGGCACGCGTGGGTGTGTCTGTAGAGGAGAGTGCGTATTTTGATGAGTTTACACCACACCCTGATTTGAAAGGGGTTCATTTTAAGGAAGCTAAGATGCGTGCACGCAATGATGTGGATTGGAAGCCTAGTGGCGGGGAGTCTGTTAGAGAATCTGTTCAGCGTTTCATGAAGGGTGTCGAAGTCATAGCAGAGGATGCCTCATCGGTGGCAATCGTCAGTCATGCTCTTATCATACAAAATGTGTTACTTCTGCAGTGTGGTTTGAAAAATGTGCCGGTGATCGATGAGGTTTCCGTGACTACTCTCTCATTTGACCCTGTGTCCAAGCGGTTGACTGTCGTTCGTATCAACGAGCGCCCCTTATGGCTTAGGTTTCTTTCAAAAATATCACGTGTCCGCACTGCGTCAGTGTTGTGGGACTAGGAGATTGTAAAAAATAAGGGCCACTATAAAAGTGGCCCTTATGTCCGTCCGTATCTATCATCGAACCGCACAATGTCGAGTTCATCGAAATGTCCATACGGTATTTCGATGATGTGCACTTCAGTATCAGTTGCAGCGAGTCTGTGTTTGCAGCCTCGCGGAATCCAAATCGTGTCACCCGGCTGCATGATACGTTCCTGTGTATCAAGTGTCACGTGTGCGATTCCTTGTAATACGTACCAGTACTCATCGCGCTGGTGGTGTAGTTGGAGACTGAGCGCTTCACGACACTTGACAACTATGAGTTTACTGTTGTTTGGGAACTTTATGAAGTGGCCCCACGGCCTTTCGTCACGAACGACAGGTATCACGTAAGACTCCTTTCTGTCTATGCTACCGGGATCACGGTACCTGAATGTAGAGCGTCATGCAAGCTTTTGAAACTATTTGACTACTTTGAGTGTTATGGTATGTATTGAATACTAAACAATAATCCCACCTCATGACACTCAGAGAAACACTGGTTCGTATGCTTTCTGGTTTGCCTTCTAAAGTTAAGTTGGGCAATCGGTATGTTGGAAAAGGCGAACCTGTCTTTGTGATTGCTGAAATTGGCATCAACCACAACGGGGATTTGTCCCTTGCGAAGCAGTTGATTGATGCTGCGCTTGAGGCAGGGGCAGACGCTGTTAAGTTTCAAAAGCGCACGACAACGGAACTGCTGACGAAAGAGGGCAGGGATAAGCCATATACGTCACCTCACGCCTTTGCACCTACCTATGGAGAGCATCGAGATAAGCTTGAGTTTTCTAAAGAGCAATACCATGAACTAAAGCAATATGCCGCTGATAAAGGCATACAGTTTTTTGCTAGTGTTTGGGATCACGGCAGTGCAGATTTCCTTGATGCGCTTGGCATTGATGCATACAAAATTCCATCAGCAGATACGATCAATTTGCCGCTTCTTGAATATGTGGCGCAGAAGAATAGACCTGTATTGCTCTCGACAGGGATGAATACGGAGGAAGAGATTGTAGATGCTGTTGATGTGGTGTTGCGTCATAATTCAAGAGTGGTTTTGTTCCATTGTTTGTCTTTGTATCCTTCACCGGAGGATAAGATTAACCTTGCGTACATGGATAAGCTGCGCACCAAATTCGCACCTTTACCTACAGGTTACTCTGGTCATGAGATCGACATGTTGCCGACACTTGCTGCCGTTGCGCGCGGTGCGCACATAGTAGAGCGTCACCTTACTCTCGATAAAACCATGAAGGGTTCAGACCATAGTGCGTCACTTGAGCCAGCACAACTCAAAGAGTTGGTGACAATGATCCGTCGTTTAGAAAAGATACACGGCGTAGCAGAGCGCATTCTGTATCCTGAATTGCTCCCACTTCGTGAGAAGTTGGCTAAAAGCATCGCAACAAAGTCACCTATACAAAAAGGTGATGTCATCACACGCGACATGCTCGTTATGAAGAGTCCAGGAAATGGAATTTCTCCGCGCGAGCTTGATAAAGTTGTCGGCGTAGTGGCACAGATGGATGTCCCTGAAGATAGCTTACTTCCAAAGGAAGCGTTAGCGTGGCCACGCTAGTTACTGTAGACCACGGCCTACTATGTTGCGTACACTGAAGCCAATACTTTGGGTTCCATGGCGAATGATTGAACGGTTACTTCTCTCTGCTGTTGATGGCGACAAGGGCGTGGTTATTATGGGATACCCAAGAAGTGGCACTTCACTCCTGTCGCGCATCGTGCACGAGCTCGGGTATTCATTTGGTGATACGCGTCGCATGCGTACTCCTGACTGGAAGAATCCCGAAGGTTTTTTTGAGCAAGTACGTGTAAATCGTATCGATGTCGCGCTGATGCAACAAGGCGGCAATCGAAGTGTGCAGCATTTTAGTTTGAATGGCGGAATGCGCCCGCAGTCTCTGATAGCCAAGATGGCTCGTCTGTTTACGCGTGTGCGTATGCTTTTTGTTATTAAACAGCTGAAAGCAAATTCATCTCGATGGGCCATTAAATTATTTCCAGCGCCATACTATTTTTGGAGGGAGTACGTGTCCAGTGCAAAAATTGTAGCCATTTATCGTGACCCGCTCGCAAGTGCGTACTCATCATCACGCGTCTTCGGTAGAATGAGTTTCCGCGACTATATCGATGATTGGACAAAGGCAAATGAAGAATTGCTATATCACATTGGAACCAAAGATTCATTTTTGATGTCTGTAGAATCTCTTGCAGAGCCCGGCGTTCAAAAAAGTGTGTTGCAGCAGTTGCGCTTATTTTTGCAGACACCTGACACAGTGGCACTGCCGACGATATTGCATTCATCGGCGTTTGCATCCACGCACGCGGAAGTGCAGCGACTGCATGAGTTATATCCTTTGCCAAAGCGAACGGAGGAGGTGTGGAGGGCTCTGGAGAAGCGGGCTGCAGCGGATCGTGACGGGCGTAGTCGGTAGTAAGGTCTGGCACTTTTGGCTCCACTATAAGTCTCGCAAAAGGCACGTATCCCCTGTATAGTGTCCGGTATGCATCTCGACACATTGCTTAAATACATATCCATAACCGCGTTGTTCGCGGTACCGTTTCTCGTACCTTTAATCATAGCGAACGATTTCTTTTTCCCGTTTATCACTGGCAAAAATTTCACCTTCCGAATTCTGGTAGAAATTGCATTTGCATCTTATGTCGTCCTGGCCTTGCGTAGTCCGCAGTATCGCCCTCGTTTTTCGTACATAGCGGCCGGCTTAGCGGCTTTTGTGGCAATTATGGCGGTGGCTACAATACTCGCCGAGAACCCATTCAAGGCGTTTTGGAGCAATTTTGAGCGTATGGAAGGGTACATTACGGTATTGCACCTAGGTGCTTACTTCGTTGCACTGTCCTCGCTGCTCACTACGGAAAAGCTGTGGAGTCGTTTTTTCATGACCTCTATAGTGTCGGCGTCGCTGGTGGCTCTGTATGGTATTGCTCAGCTGCTTGGTTTATTTGTCATCAATCAGGGAGGTGTGCGTCTCGATTCCACCTTCGGCAATGCTGCGTATCTTGCTGTCTATATGATGCTGCACATGTTCATTACGATATTTATGATGCTTCGTGCGTCGCCATTTACTCCGCAGATGTATTTTCTTGGTACGGCACTCGCACTTGAAGCGGTGGCGCTGTACTACACAGAAACACGCGGCGCAATGTTGGGCCTCGTCGTTGGTGGTTTTGTGGCAGCACTCATTGCCCTGTGGGGTAAGGGGTACCCACGAGTACGCATCATTGCAAGTGGTATTCTGGTATTTATTTTGTTGTTCGTTGGCGCAGTGTTCATGTTTAAAGATTCGTCGTTTATTGCTAACAGTGGGGCACTGTCTCGCTTTGCAACGATCTCTCTCGAGGCTGGTAACACCCGTTTTACCATCTGGGATCTTGCATTCACTGGTTTTCAAGAGCGCCCAATCTTTGGTTGGGGACAGGAGGGCTTTAACTTTGTGTTCAATAAATACTACGAGCCACATCTCTATACTCAGGAGCCGTGGTTTGATCGTGCACACAACATCTTTCTTGATTGGCTGATTGCAGGAGGATTGCTTGGGCTACTGGGTTACCTTTCACTGTATGCGTTTTCGCTTTACCTTATTTGGTTTGGTGTAGGACATACGTTTACGCATCTTGAGCGTGCTGTGCTCACCGGTCTCTTGGTAGGGTACTTCGTTAACAACATCTTTGTATTCGATAACATTGGTAGTTACATTATCTTCTTCTCGTTACTTGCGTTTATTCATGCTCACTTTGCTAAGGCGCGCGAATGGAGCATTCCAGATCGTGAGCAGAAGCAGACCATAACCAGAATTGCAGGTCCTGTAATGGCGGTGCTCTTGGTTGGAGTCTTTTACTTTGGTAATTGGAGTAGCATGCAAGCATCCTTCGATCTTATACGAGGCATGATTCCAGCACCTGGGGGCTACACGCAAAATCTCGAGTATTTTGAAAAGGCGCTATCTGGTCATACTCTCGGCCTACAGGAGACACGCGAACAGCTTATGCAGCGAGCACTTACCGCTGAAAATGATCCAAATGCAACCTTGGATCAGAAGACACAATTGAAAAATGCAGCTCGACGTGAGATAGAGCAGCATATTGTCGATTTTCCTGGTGATGCACGAGTGCACGTGTTTTATGGATCATACTTGCGTTTGACTAGGGACATTGCGGGCTCTGTGCGCGAACTTTCACGCGCACGTGAACTGTCGCCTGGTAAGCAGTCTATTCAAGTTGAACTTGCGTTAGCGCAGTTGCAAAACGGTGACACTGCAGGTGCACTTTTGACAGCAGAGAAGGCATACAAGCTTGATACGAGCTACGACATGGGACGTATGGTGTATGTTGCCATTCTTAACTATGCTGGTAATTCGGCAGCTGGCGACGCTATTCTCATGGAACATTACGGCACGACTGACGTTGATCATGACATCTTGATGCAGACGTACACACTCACGAAACAATTTAAAAAGGTGATTGCATTGTGGAAGGCGCGCGCAGAAAAAGATCCTGAAAATCCTGAGGTGCAGGCGCAGTTAGCGCGCGCATATGCTCAGGGTGGTGAAAAGAGTGCTGCCATCGCTATTATTGAGTCACTTATGAAGAAGTATCCTGAGTTCGCCGGGGAGGGTAAGAAAGTAATTGAGGATATTCGAGCAGGCAAATTGTAGCCATGCGTGAGCTGCGCAGTCTAAGCGAGGCGACGACGTTGCGTGTGGGTGGAGTGCCTCGCTGGTGGGAGTCTGTGGCATCCATGAGACAACTTGAAGATGTTGCGCGCCAATCCAGAGCGGATGGCGCGCTTCTTCGTGTGCTTGGTGGTGGCAGCAATATTCTTGTCCGAGACGGTGAGCTTGACTGTGCTGTTGTAGAAATAGTGAATGTGGATTTGCAACATGTCGACGATGGAGAGGTGGTCTTGGTTACAGCTGGTGCAGGTGTTTCCTGGGATATGTTAGTTCAGTATACGGTTGACCATGGGTGGTGGGGTTTGGAAAATCTGTCTGCGATCCCAGGTACTGTCGGTGCTGGTCCAGTTCAAAATATTGGCGCGTATGGAGTTGAGTTATCAGATGTCTGTGTCTCCGTAGTTGCCTTCGATAGAGAAGAAGGGCGCTATCGGCGCTTCGCTACAACCGACATGACCTTTGGGTATCGCGATAGTGTGTTTAAACAAAATCCAAATAGATTTTTCATCTGGGAAGTAACGTTTCGTTTATCGAAGCACGCCGAACGGAAGCTTGCATATGCCGATTTGCAGAAGTATTTTGGCGCAGAGCAACATCCGATATTGCACGATATTCGCGCTGCAGTAATGGATATCAGGGCACGAAAGTTTCCAGATCTGACCTGTGTTGGTACTGCCGGGTCATTCTTCAAGAATCCAATTCTCTCCAAAGAGCACTATCATCAGGTAGTGCGTACAATGCCTCTCGTTCCTGCGTTTGTTACCAATACGCCAGGTCACGTTAAAATTCCCGCGGCGTATGTATTAGAGCAGTTGGGATACAAAGGGTATCGAGAAGGTTCAGTTGCTATGCACGATCGACATGCGTTAGTGCTCGTCACGTATGTTGGTGCAACTGCGCACGCAGTTGATATGTTTGCGGTTGCAATAGAAAAAAAAGTTTTTGAAATAATCGGTGTTGTTTTAGAAAGAGAAGTGCAATTTTTTTCTTGATGCAACGTGTTGCGTTATCCACACATATAGTCTGTGTGTGATTGTGATTGCCATGCGCGTGTTTGATAATAAATATACGCTTGTGCGTCGGCGCATGTAGGTCGGGCGCTGTTCTACTCGGCACAAGATCATGATCTCAAAAACAATTTATCTTATGGCAAAGGCAAAAAAGGCAACAAAGAAGAAGGCAGCAAAGAAGAAGGCAAAGAAATAGTCTTCATTCTCACTACAGTAAAAAACCCGCTTCGGCGGGTTTTTTACTGTCTCCTCGGCGCTTTGCGATGAGGGCAAAAGTTAGGTACACTTACCGGCACTTATGTTTTCACATCTCTTTGGGCGGTTTTCTATACGTAAAATGTTTGCTGACCAGCAAACAAAGCGGTATTTGGATGGCTTAGTGCCTATCGTGGCCGCGGTGGGGGCTGAGGAGTCGTCCGTGGCAGCACTTGCGGACAGTGATTTTCATGGTGAGACGGAGGCACTCAAAAAGCGCTATGCAGCCGGCGAGTCTCTTGACGTGCTCTTGCCGCGAGCTTTTGCGCTTGTGCGCGAGGCGGCTAAGCGTACGCTGAAGCAGCGCCATTATGACGTGCAGCTCATGGGTGGCATTATTTTGCATCGTGGTTCTATCGCTGAGATGCGTACAGGAGAAGGTAAGACGTTGGTGGCTACACTTCCAGCATATCTCAACGCACTAACCGGTGAGGGTGTGCATGTGGTGACTGCCAATGATTATCTAGCTCGACGAGATGCAGCATGGATGGGGCAAGTGTACTCTTTTTTAGGTCTCACTGTTGGAATTATTAATACGGATGGATCATATTGCTATGATCCATCGCATACGGAATCTGATGCGACGAGAGACGAGGTAGGGTCTTTTAAGGTAGTGTATGACTTCTTGAGACCTGTGTCTAAGCAAGAGGCGTACGCAGCTGATATTACGTATGGCACGAATAATGAGTTTGGTTTTGATTATCTGCGTGACAACACTGCATACGATAAGCAATTGGTGTATCAACCAAAACACGCATATGCGATTGTCGACGAGATTGACTCAATCCTCATTGATGAAGCACGCACCCCACTCATTATCTCCGCACCGTACGCGGAATCAGAAAATTTGTATACGCTATTTGCCAGTGTTGCACAGCAACTTGAGCGTGAGGTAGATTTTACTGTTGATGAAAAGCACCGCACTATTGCGCTTAAGGACAGCGGTATTGAAAAAGCGGAAAAGGTGTTGGGAGTAGAGAATATATATACAGAGAAGGGAATTAAGTATGTGCACCACCTTGAGACGGCAGTGCGTGCGCGTGCCCTTTTTCAGAAAGATAAAGAGTATGTTGTGCGTGGTGACGAGATAGTAATTGTGGACGAGTTTACTGGCCGCATGATGCCAGGGCGCCGTTGGTCAGAAGGCTTGCATCAGGCTGTTGAAGCGAAAGAGGGTGTTGTTATACAAAAAGAGTCACGAACTCTCGCATCCATTACGTTCCAGAATTATTTCCGCTTGTATAAAAAACTTGCAGGCATGACGGGTACGGCTCTCACCTCTAGTGAGGAGTTTTATACGGTGTATGGGCTTGATACAATTCCAGTCCCGACAAATAAATCTATAGCTCGTATTGATAAGAATGACCTTGTATTTCAGACTGAGAAAGGAAAGATGCAGGCAATTGCAAAAAAAGTAAAACAGCTTCATGAGAAGGGTCAGCCAGTTTTGGTAGGTACCGTATCCATTGAGGACAATGAACGCCTGTCTGAGTATTTGAGTCGCGAACAAGTGCCACATGAAATGTTGAATGCAAAGAATCACGAACGTGAAGGTGCAATCATTGCCGACGCGGGCAAAAAGGGTGCAGTGACTCTTGCTACCAACATGGCTGGACGAGGTGTCGATATTAAGTTGGGAGGTGCCATTGCTGGAGACGCTGAGCGTGCCCAAATTCAGCAGCTCGGCGGTCTTTTTGTGCTTGGTACCGAGCGTCATGAGGCACGTAGAATCGATAACCAGTTACGTGGTCGTGCTGGCCGACAGGGCGATCCTGGTGAGACACAGTTTTTTGTGTCACTTGAGGATAAATTGATGCGTCTATTTGCTGCCGAAACTGTGAAGGGTATTATGGCTCGCTTGCAATTACCTGAAGACGAAGCAATTGAAAATTCAATGATTACGTACGCTCTCGAGCAGGCTCAGACGAAATTTGAGGGCCATAATTTTGACGGACGAAAGCAAGTGTTGGCGTATGATGACGTACTGAATGTGCAGCGTAAGGCAATCTATAAGCGTCGTGGGGATGTTTTGCGTGGCGACGTGGGCGAAGTTATGGCTGTTCTACGTGAGCTGCTCGGAGCTGGTGGTGAGCTTGAGACTGTTATCGAAGCTAAAAAGAGTGAACTTGGAGAAGAGGCGTTTGTTGCGGCAGTTCGACGACTGTTGTTGCAGAGCATCGACGTGCACTGGATTCAGCATTTGGAAGTAATGGATTATTTAAGAGGCAGTGTAAACTTGCGGTCGTACGGGCAGCGAGACCCTCTCACTGAGTATCGAAAGGAGGGCCTTCGCTTGTTCCGCACTCTCGAAGAAGGTATTCGGAATCAGGTACATGACTCATTGCCACATCTCGCATCGAATGCACTCGTCAAGGAGGAGGCGCGCCTAAAGGCTGAGCGTGCTAAAAGTATGACGTCGGGAGGTGGTGCGGGGGGTTCCGCAGGTGCTAGTGTGTCACGTCATGTTGTGAAGACTTATGGTCGGAACGATGTCGTGGTTGTTACTGACGGCAATGAAGATCGAACACTTAAATATAAAAAAGCTGAAGAGTTGATTGCACAAGGGTGGACTCTCAAGTCATAATGGCCCTATGGGATTTTTTATGCCGTTTACTATTGTTACGCGCGTTGTAGTCACCGCGTTGGCTGTTCTTGGGGTGACCTATCTTGTTGCAGGCATCCACGTTGATTCATTTGCCACGGCTCTCGTAGTGTCAGTTGTGCTCGGGGTACTGCATCTTGTTGTTCGTCCAGTACTTCTCTTGGTGGCACTGCCTATAACACTCCTGACATTGGGACTTTTCACTCTCGTCATCAACGGGCTCCTCTTTTACAGCGCACAATTCTTTGTATCCGGATTCACTGTAGACACATTTTTTGCTGGATTCCTTGGGGCACTCATTGTTTCTGCCGCTTCTACCGTTGTGTATAAAATTATTGCATAGGACTATCCAAGAAGTGTCAACTAGTGTAGGGTGTTCTGTATGCTAATCGATGAACTCAAATTACACCTAAAGGCAGGCCGGGGAGGCAATGGCGTTGTGCGCTGGCTCCATGAGAAGGGTAAGGAATTCGGAGGTCCCAGTGGCGGCGACGGTGGCCGAGGGGGGCATATTCTTGTGAAGGGGATCCGAGATATTGGTGCGCTTTTACGCTATCGACATGTGCACGAGATGAAAGCGGAAGCAGGGTCACCTGGTGCAAACAAGAGCATGCATGGACGAGATGGAGCTGACCTCGTTCTCGCCTTTCCTGTAGGCACTGTACTTACGAACACTCGCACAGGCGAGATTGTCGAGCTATTGAACGAGAACGAGGAGCTTGTCTTGCTTAAGGGTGGGGCAGGTGGCAGAGGGAACGAGCACTTTAAGGGATCTATAAATCGTAACCCTACAGAGTGGACTCCAGGAAAGGATGGAGAAGAGGCTGATTTTCTTATTGAATTGCAAATTATTGCTGATGCAGGTTTAGTGGGTTTGCCAAATGCTGGAAAAAGCAGCTTGCTTAATGCCTTAACAAATGCCGACGCGAAGGTTGGCGCCTATGCGTTTACGACACTTGAACCAAATCTCGGTGACTGCTATGGCAAAATCATTGCTGACATACCAGGACTTATTGAAGGCGCTTCGGCTGGCCGAGGTCTCGGTGATAAGTTCTTGCGGCATGTTCGCAGAACCAAGATGCTCCTGCATTGCGTGGCTCTTGATGACGAGGCGTTTGAGCAGTCGTATGAAACTATTCGTGGCGAACTTAAAGCATACGATGATGAAATGTTGGAAAAGAATGAGTGGGTTATTCTCACCAAATCTGACACAGTCGATACGCAGACTTTGCATAGCGTGAAATCTCACTTCGAATCCAGTGGGAAGCGAGTGTTCGTGGTTTCGATACTAGATGAAGTGCAGGTCAAGGTGCTTCGCGATGCCATAGCGAAAGAGCTCTAACAACTCAACACTTTTTGCCTCATGTGGTATGCTTTTGCCTACTACTATGTCTGGCGAATCACTTACCAAATACACTCTCACCGTCGGTCTTGAGGTGCACGCAGAGCTCCGTACGAACTCTAAGATGTTTTGTGGTTGTAAGAATGATCCTGATGAAAAGGAGCCAAATGTGCATATCTGCCCCATCTGTATGGGGCATCCAGGAACGTTGCCTGTGATAAACAGGGAGGCTGTGCGCCATGTGTTGCGCATGGGTCGAGCCATACAGGGCACAATTGCGGACTTCACAGAGTTTGATCGTAAGAACTATTTCTACCCTGATATTCCAAAGGGGTATCAAATAAGTCAGTATAAGTACCCCCTGGTGCAAGGCGGATCTATACGAGGTGTTGCAATTACCCGCATACATCTCGAGGAAGACACTGCTCGCTCAAGTCATGACAAAGGAGACTACAGTCTTGTCGATTTTAATCGGGCTGGATTACCCCTCATGGAGTTGGTGACGGAACCTGTTGTGCACACCGCTAAAGACGCGGCATTGTTTGCAGCAGAGCTGCAGTTGTTGCTCCGCATGCTCGGAGCGGGTCACGCAAATATGGAGAAGGGAGAGATGCGAGTGGAGGCAAACATCTCCGTTTCCGCAACGCCAGGTACATTTGGCACAAAAGTAGAGGTTAAAAATCTAAACTCATTTAAATCAGTTGAGAAGGCTATTGAGTATGAGTATCGTCGACAAATTGAACTTATTGAAAAAGGGGGAGTGGTGGCGCAGGAGACACGCGGTTTTGATGAGGTAAAGGGAACAACATTTTCACAACGCTTGAAGGAGAGTTCACACGATTACCGCTATTTCCCTGACCCAGACTTGCCAAAGTTACAGCTGTCAGAGATTGAAGAATTCAAAGCTCAAAGTCTGGATCACTCGCTACCAATGCTACCTGATGAGCTTCGCAAACGATATGTAGACATCGGCATTAAACGCGACGATGCAGAGGTGCTAGTGAGCTCGGAAGTGTTGCGCACATACATGTCTGATTTACTGCAGATTACCTCTGAGAGTGTCCTTGTGTGCACTGCCGTAAACTATCTGCTCACTGACATGGGAGGTATTGCAAAAAAGGGCGGTGACGCAGTGTACGGTCTAATTCCAGCAGCAAGGCTCCTAGAGGTCATTGCCATGCTCCAAAAAGGGAGCCTATCATCTCGTGGCGCCAAAGACATCCTAGGTCACATGGCGTCGGGAGAAAAGGGCAGTGCTGAGCAAATCACTACCAAGTACTCTCTGTCACAGCAGAGTGATAAGGCCACTATCGATGCGCTTGTCCTCAGTGTCATTGAAGCAAATGCAAAGGCTGTAGAAGAGTACAAGTCCGGCAAGATTGAGTCGCTCAAGTATCTTCTTGGGCAGGCAATGAAGCTATCTAAAGGGTCAGGAAATCCAGCCGAGATTGAAAAAACTCTCAAATCTCGTCTCGACTAAACCATATTTATCGCATACATGAGCTTGTTTAGACGAAAATCACGTCTATAATTGCTTGTATGGACGAATTATATTTTGATAACAAGAAGTACGTTACTACTAAGAAGGCGGCAGCTTTAGCAAACTATGCAAAGGACTATGTGGGGCAGCTTGCTCGGTCAGGTAAAATCGATGCTCGCCTCATTGGCCGAAACTGGTATATATCTGAAGACGCGCTAGTTCAGCATGCGTTTGGTGGCAAGTCTAAAAATAAGTCATCTGAAGCCAATGTGCCTGATCAAGGTGGAGACGAGTTTAGTGCTAATCAGGACGCAAGCGAAGGTGATCACGTGGGAGGGTCAACTGGCATGCTTGATTCTGACATTGCCCAGAGTGAGATTGATGAGCCGATACAAAATAATGGCTTAAATATTGATGTATCGGCAGTAGAAAATGTTCCAGACGAGATTCATAGAGGCGTGGTAAAGCCGAGTGTTGGGGGCTACGAAGGTTCAGTGACGTATTGGAACGATGATACGGCATTGATGCCCACTATGACCTCGCACAATCATAGCGGTGCAGACGTTGATAGTGATGTGGGTTCAGAGTCAATTGAAGATGATGCTGTTGATTACTCTGGTCCCATATCGCTAGAGTCTACTGGCGGCACTACATCTACACAGCACTCTATACAGCACGACGATGTGTCTAAGATCACTTTAACCTTGCGCAATAGATTAAGAGAAACGCCCTCACAGCATGCACATGAGCGCACAATGCAGAGAAGTGGGCAGGCGAACCCCAAGTCCAACTATCAAGGCGATGACACAGGTTTGGGGGTACACACTGATATTGTTTGGCGCGTAGATACAGCGACCGTGGTTAAGGTTGCTATTTTCTTTATCTGCCTTGTCGTCCTGATTGCACTTGTCTTCGCCATGACAGGGGAGTCATCTACAACCTACATTAGAAAATAGAAAGTCGTCTAAACGAGATACGTTGCAATTTGTGACCGGTTTATATAAAAAGCGTTTAAAATAGGTACGCAGTGGGGTATGACTACTTAGTCGGGCCCTCGGCTATTGAGTAGACTCATGCTTGCACGCGTTTGGCCCCACCTGCTCATGCACGGCTCACTCATGCGTCTATCTATCTATCTATCTATCTAT
>JACCDV010641887.1_pt1 | contig 15895 bp, 10 predicted proteins | sample 7446131 | NCBI WGS metagenome assembly JACCDV01 (sample SAMN15323448, study PRJNA562643) | freshwater metagenome | isolation source: river surface water | place: USA:Blue River Watershed | collected 2017-08-17 | reverse complement strand
CGCTTTTTACCAGCTTTTTGTTTCTCTAAAAGTTTTCTTTTACGACTAATGTCACCACCATAACATTTGGCTGTTACGTCTTTTCTGAGTGCTGACAAAGTTTCTCTCGCTACAACTTTGCTTCCAATCGATGCTTGGATAGCAATTTGGAACATGTGTCTATTAAGAACTTCTTTTAGTTTTTTACAGAACACACGCCCTCTTGAAGGAGCATAACTTCTATAAACAATAGAAGAGAGAGCATCCACAGGATTTTGATTCACAAGAATGTCTAGTTTCACAAGATCACCAGGCCTATAATCATAGAGTTCATACTCCATAGAAGCATAACCTCTAGATAAACTTTTTAGTTTATCGTGAAAATCAAAAATAATCTCGTTCATTGGGATTTCATAGTGAATCACTACACGTTTTTTAGACACATAATCGATATCTTTTTGAATACCTCGTCTTTCTTGAAGAACTTTCAAAATAGCTCCTATGTACTCTTCAGGTGTGTGCACACTGAGTTTTACATAAGGCTCTTCGATACGCTCTATTTTTGAAGGATCTGGAAGTTTAGCTGGGTTCTCAACTTCAATTTTTTCTCCATCTACTTGATAAACATGATAAACAACACTCGGTGCTGTAAAAATGAGACTAAGATTGTACTCACGTTCAAGTCTTTCTTGAATAATATCCATGTGAAGTAAACCAAGAAATCCTACTCGAAAACCATGACCAAGAGCACTTGAGCTTTCTTTTTCTGTCACAAGACTTGCATCATTTAGTTTGAGCTTATCTAAACTATCGACAAGTACTTGATACTCACTCGAATCAAGAGGGAAAATCCCACCAAACACCATAGGGTTTGATTTTTCAAAACCAAGAAGAGGTTCTTTTGCTGGGTTATCTGGGTTTGTAATAGTATCCCCAACTCTCGTATCTGAAACAGTTTTAATAGAACCAGCAAGAATTCCCACTTCTCCACAAGAGAGTTGTGGGTAATCCACAATTTTTGGAGTGAGCTTTGACACTTTTAAAACTTCAAAACTTTTGCCTGTAGACATAAGCTGCATTTTTTGTCTTTGTTTGATCTCTCCAGAAACAATTTTAACCAAAACAACAGCACCTAAATAACTGTCAAACCAGCTATCAAAAATAAGAGCTCTTAAACTCTCATTAAACTTATTTTGAGGAGGCGGAATCCGCTTTACAATAGTTTCCAACAGTTCCTTGATGCCAATCCCTTGTTTTGCACTCACTAAAACCACATCAGCAGCATCAATTGCTAGCTCTTCCTCAATTTCTTCTTTCACTTCATCAGGACGAGCACTAGGAAGATCAATCTTATTGATCACAGGTATTAGAATCAAATCATTTTTCCCTGCTAAATTTACGTTAGCCACTGTTTGAGCTTCAACTCCTTGAGAAGCATCTACAATTACAAGAGCCCCCTCACAGGCAGCTAAGCTTCTTGAAACCTCATAACTAAAATCCACATGCCCTGGGGTATCAATCAAATTAAGTTGATAAGTCAGCCCATCATCAGCTGTGTAGCTCATAGTGACAGTTTGTGCTTTTACAGTGATTCCACGTTCTCTTTCAATGTCGAGACTATCTAAAACCTGCTCTTTCATTTCCCTACTAGAAAGAGAGCCTGTGAACTCAATCAAACGATCTGCTAAGGTTGATTTCCCATGATCAATATGAGCAATAATACAAAAGTTTCTAATATGGCTTGTCGTATACATAGAACCCCGAGAAAGGTATAAAAAACGCTATTCATTAAAATCTCAGAATTCTATCACAAGATTTTCAGAACAGATAGCGAAGTCAGAGTGGCAAGAGAAGCTTTTACGCCAGCTCTTTAGTTTTTCAGTTGTTTTTTTTAAAAAATTTTAGAATTTTAAGGCTTTAGCTGAAATGCTTGTTGACAACTCTACACGAGAAGCTTCCTCTTCCGCCGTTTTTTGTTTAGAATAAAGACCTTTTCTCACTCGATAAAGAGTCCCCTCTTCTGTACTTAGAGGAGAATAGAATGCCTCTATTTTCTTCTCAGCTAAAAGGTCTACTTGCTCGCGCGCTTCTTCTTCTGTTTTAAAAACACCGAATTCAATTGTGTAGTAAACTTTTTCAGGCCTTTCTTTTGGATACTCTTCTTGATGCTCTTTTTTATAACTGCCAATTACATGATAAAAGAGTCCTTGTTTTTTTTTCTCACTAAAAATGTTAAAAGAGGTCTGATCAGGAAAAAAATAGAAAAATCCAAAAACTAACAGGATAGCCATTCCTGAAAAACTCAAAAAAAAGCGGTGTGAATTTCTCTTCATAAAAGGCTCCAAAGGATTAAGGGATTAATCTGTTTTTATTAAAGTATTTCTTAAAACGAGTTTAAGGAATGAAACTTAAAAATTCAAGCCTATTTGACACACAAGAGTGAAAAGTTCATGAAAAAAAATGTTTTTGTAAAAGATATCAAACTGAGAGGAGTGAGTACAAACAACCTCAAATCTATTGATGTTTCTTTTCCTTATGGAAAAATAACAGCTGTTACAGGTTGCTCAGGCTCTGGAAAAAGTTCTCTTGTTTTTCATTCTCTCTTTGCAGAATCTGAAAGACGTTACCTAGAGAGTCTCTCAAGTTTTTCTCGTCAGTATATAAAAGCTCAAGCGAAACCAAAGATCAAAGAGGCACACCACCTACTCCCTGCTATTGCTATAAAACAAGCACGAGGGTTCAGCAACAATCGCTCCACCGTGGGTACACTAACTGAGGTAGGAAGCTTACTCGAACTTGTATTTTATCATCTCTCAGAAATTCATTGCCCTGGTTGCAATGAAATCATAAAAGAAAACAAACCTGAAGAAATTGCAAGCTTGATAGAAAAACAAATTGCTTCTAGCGCTTCATTTTTTTTCTTAGCCTCTCTTGATCACTATAAAGAATTAAAGACAACTTCACTTCTCCATGAAATCAAACAACTCGGGTACTCACGTCTTTGGTCAGCTCAAAAAAAATTTTTTCGCCTCGAAGAAAAAAATAAAATAAACTTAGACACAGATTTTCTTGTGGTTGATAGACTCTCTTCTGAAGAAGCTGATATTTCGCGTTTACTGGAAGCTTGTAAACAAACCTTGCAGATTGGTCGAGGTAGAATTTTTCTACTTGATGACCAAGATAAAATCACACCTTTTGCTCAAAGTAGAATTTGTTTCACATGCAAACAAGAATTTCCGGAACCTTCCACCTCCACCTTTTCTTTCAATAGCCCCATTGGAGCTTGTAGTGAATGCCAAGGTTATGGACAAAGTTCTGTGCTAGACTGGAAAAAAATTATCCCTGATGAAAACTCTTCTCTCAAAGAAAAAGGAATACCAGCACTCGACTTCGGTACCCACAAAGACTATTACAATATCATTTCAAAAAATGCTAAAAACATGAATATTTCGCTTTCAAAAGCTTTTTCTGATTACACAAAAAAAGAAATGAGTTGGCTTAAAAGTGGAGATGGAAAAAAATTCGACGGACTCACAGGTTATTTTAACTGGCTTGAAAGCAAAAAATATAAACCTCACTACCGTATGCATCTTATGCGCTATAAGAGCTATAGAACTTGTACAAGTTGTGAAGGTGAACGTTACAAGAAAGAAGCTCTTTACTTTAAAATCGGTGAAAATAATATTTCTGATGTGCTGAACTTTCATCACACAAAACTTTCTTCTTGGCTTCAGAGTTTAAAGGAGAACTATTCTAAAACTAACGAAGAACTGTCTTCCGCTTTAGAAGAACTTGAAAGTCGTCTGAGCTATCTAGAAGAAATAGGTCTTGGCTATCTCAACTCAAAACGTATTTCATCAAGCCTCTCAGGTGGAGAACTCCAAAGAATTAAAATGTCTCGTTGTCTTGGAAACTATCTGACACAAACTCTTTTTTGTTTAGATGAACCAAGTTCTGGCCTTCATCCCCGTGATAGCGAGAAACTTATCAGAATCATTTGTGAACTTAAAAATCAAGGCAACACGGTTGTCATGGTAGAGCATGAAAAAAGTCTTATTGAAAGCTGTGACCATCTTATTCAAATTGGCCCAAAGTCTGGCTCTGAAGGAGGAGAAGTGACTTATGCCGGACCTTACAAAAAAGAAGAGGCTATAAAGTTAAAACCAAATGAAGAAATTCTAGAAAACTCTCAATCTTTTTTAGAAATAAAAAATGCTTCTATTCATAATTTAAAAAAAATCCATGCAAAAATTCCTCTTGGACAACTCACAGGAGTTTGTGGTGTCAGTGGTAGTGGTAAGACAAGCCTTATCAAACACACTCTTTATCCTCTTCTTCTGAAGAATTTTTCAACAATAGAGAACGAAACTGAACCAACGGGAACTCTGAGCTTCAAAGGAAAAAAAAATATACCTGAAGAAGTTTTCTTTGTCAGCCAAGACCCAATCACACGAACGAGTCGTTCTACTATTGCTACTTATCTGGGAATTTTTGATGAAATCAGAAAAATTTTTGGTACCTTACCACAAGCAAAAGCTCTTAATCTAACAAACAAACACTTTAGCTTTAATAGCCCAGGTGGCCGTTGTGAATCTTGCAAAGGAAAAGGAACTATTGAAGAGGAACTCTCTTTCCTCGGAAGCGTTTCTGTTATCTGTCATGTGTGTTCTGGTAAAAGATTCACAGAAGAAGTTTTGAGTGTCTCCTATAAAGGTTATTCCATCTTAGATATTCTTTCTTGTAGCATCAAAGAACTTGGTAAACTTTTTCCTAGCTCAAAAAAAATCCAAACTGTTTTAGAACATGTAAGCGCTGTGGGACTTGATTATATGAACATAGGACAAGAGCTCAGTTCTTTTTCAGGAGGAGAAGCTCAAAGACTAAAACTTCTCAGCATGACTGTAAACACAAAAAAAGATACAAAAGCAGTACTAATTTTTGATGAACCCACAACAGGACTTTCCGATCAAGATGTAAAAACACTTCTTGCACATTTTCAAACATTGAAAAAATTTGGGCACACTATTATTGTAGTTGAGCATCACACAGGTCTTCTTTCTCAATGTGACTGGCTTTTAGAGCTTGGTCCAGAAGCAAGCGAAAAAGGAGGTGATCTTATTTACGAAGGGCCTACCATTAAACTAAAAAATCACAAGCTATCTGTTACAGCTCCTTATATTTTTTCGTAAAGAATTTAAGATAACATTGATACACACCATTTTATTTTAAGGATTCATTTGGCATGCGTAAAAGAGCCTTTTTGGAATTATCAGATGGTACTAAGTTAGAAGGTTATGCTATTGGAGCTCCTGTTAAATCTAGTGGAGAGCTTGTATTCACCACTGCTATGGTTGGTTATAGCGAATCTCTCAGTGACCCATCTTACTTTGGTCAAGTCCTTGTGTTCGCTTACCCTCTCATTGGTAACTACGGAATTCCGACACCTCCTAACCCAAAAAAAATTCATGATCTCACACCTCAATTTGAATCAAAAAAAATTTATCTCTCTGGTATCGTTATTAGCCAAGAGTGTAAAGAAGCTTTCCATTGGACAAGTGAACTGAACCTTGACAAATGGCTTAAAATGCATGGTGTACCAGGTATTAGTGGAATTGACACACGTCATCTCATTACAAAAATAAGAGATAGCAACGGATTATTTGCCAAAATCCACCCAGAAGAAGCCACTAACTCTCTTATCATTGAAGGATTAAGTACTGATCTTGGAGAAAAATTTTTCGACCCAAATATTCACAATATTGCTCCTTATGTTTCAGGAGGAGAGCGTCTTCTTCTTGGAAAAGGCAGCACAAGAATTGCTGTTTACGATTTTGGTGTAAAATGGAATATCCTGAGACAAATTATAGAGCAAGACTGTGAAGTAGAACTTCTCCCCTGGGATACAGAGCCAGAAAGTGTAGACTGCAATGGATGGCTTCTTAGCAATGGCCCAGGAAATCCTTCTCATATTGAAGGTATTCAAACAAAAGTAAAAAAACTAATCTACAAACAAGAAAAACCTATTCTTGGTATCTGCCTTGGTCACCAAATCATAAGTCTAGCTTGCGGAGCTCAGGTGGTTAAGATGCCTTATGGTCATAGATCTCATAATCAACCTGTCACTGAAATCGGAACAAGAAAAGGCTATATTACAAGCCAAAATCATAGCTACGTGGTCACTCGTGAAAGCTTACCAAGTGACTGGGAAGTTTGGTTTGAAAATGTTAATGACAAAAGTATCGAAGGTATTCGTCACAAAGAAAAACCTTTTAAAAGCGTTCAGTTTCACCCTGAATCAGCAGCAGGCCCTAGAGACTCAAGCTGGATTTTAAAAGATTTTGTCAAAGAGGTAAAAAAACATGCTTTCATCTAATCTTCACAATGTAAAAAAAATTCTTCTCTTAGGCTCTGGTGGACTTTCTATTGGACAAGCTGGTGAGTTTGACTACTCTGGAACGCAAGCTCTCAAAGCTTTTCTTGAAGAAGGCATTGAAGTTGTTCTCATCAATCCAAACATTGCTACTGTTCAAACAGACCCTCTTCCAGGCACAAAAATTTATCTCTATCCAATTACAACTCACTGGGTTACAAAAATTATTGCAAAAGAAAAACCTGACGCTATCGTTGGTGGGTTTGGAGGGCAGACTGCTCTAAATTGTCTAATTGAGTTGAACGATAGTGGTGTGCTCGAAAAATATGGAGTTAAAAACTTAGGAACAAAAGTTGAAACTCTTAAAACCACAGAAGACAGAAAACTCTTTGCAGAAAAAATGCATGAACTTGGAATCCCCACACCAAAAAGCTTTGCTTGTCATACTCTAGAAGAAGCTAAAATTGCTGCAAAAGAAATTGGCTTCCCTGTCATGATCCGTTGTGCTTATGCTCTTGGGGGACTAGGAAGTGGATTTGCTAATAATGAAAAAGAACTAAATGAAATTGTACGAAGTGGTCTTGCTAACACTCCTCAAGTTCTTGTGGAAAAATATCTTCTTGGTTGGAAAGAAATAGAATACGAAGTGATGCGTGATTCAGTTGGCAATGCTATCACTATTTGCAACATGGAAAATTTCGATCCTCTAGGCGTTCACACAGGAGATTCCATTGTTGTCACACCGAGTCAATCTCTCACAGACCATGAATATCAACTTTTAAGAAATACATCTCTTAAAATGATTGATGCCCTTGAAATCATCGGTGAGTGCAATGCACAATTTGCTCTTTGCAAAGAAACTTCTAACTACTATGTAATAGAAGTAAATGCTAGGCTTTCTCGTTCATCAGCTCTTGCTAGCAAAGCCTCCGGTTATCCTATTGCCTATATTGCAGCTAAAGTTGTCTTAGGATATGATCTCTTAGAGTTAAAAAATCCTGTGACAGGAATCACTTCTGCTTTCTATGAGCCAGCTCTTGATTATATCACTATCAAAATGCCTCGTTGGGATCTTGAAAAATTTTCTCAAGTTGACAGAAAGCTTGGCTCCACTATGAAGTCTGTTGGCGAAGTCATGGCAATTGGAAGAAACTTCCCAGAAGCTATTCAAAAAGCTTATCGTATGGTTTGTGAAGATCCACTGGGGCTTAGCAAAAGCTTCAAAGAAAATTATGAAGAAACAGAGTCTTCTTACCTTCCCCATGATGATAGGCTTTCTGTCCTCTACCAAGCTATGCGTGAAAAGAAAGAAGCAAAAGATCTTAACCTTGCAACAGGTGTAGATAAATGGTTTTTAACAGAGCTACAAAGCATTATGAATGCTGAAAAAGAAATTGCTGCTCTTGGGCAAGAATCTTTTTCTGAGTTAACCATTATCAAAGAAAAACTTGAAAATCTTCCTAAAGAAACTTGGCAACGCTGGAAATCTACAGGTTTTTCTGATGAACAAATAGCCCATGTACTTCTCAAAAGCTCTGGCATTCATCACGATGAAAAAGTTTTTTCTCTACAGATCAGAAAAATTAGAACAAAAAAAGGTGTTGTCCCTCACGTAAAAAAAATTGACACAACAGCTGGTGAGTACCCTTCTCATTCGAATTACCTCTACTTTAGTTACGCTACCCAATTTCATGACACTCTTTCCTCTGTTGAAGAAAATTCTGGTGTGATCGTTTTAGGTGGAGGAGCTTACCGAATCGGCGCTAGTGTTGAGTTTGACTGGTGTTCTGTAAATGCCTGTAAAAGAATTAAAGAATCCGGACTACGAAGCATTATGATTAATTGCAATCCAGAAACAGTCTCAACAGATTACAACACGTCTGATCGTCTTTATTTTGAAGAACTCAATTTAGAAAGAATTCTAGACATTGCAGAGTATGAAAAAACAAAAAAAATTATCGTCTCTATGGGTGGACAACTTCCAAACAAACTAAGTCGTTCTCTTTATGAAAATGGTTTTGAAATTCTTGGCCATAGTTACGAAACAATTGATTCCTCTGAAAACAGAAAAAAGTTTTCAGACACTCTTGATAAACTTAGGATTGAACAACCTAAGTGGACTGCTGTCAAATCAAAAGAAGAACTCACACACTTTATTACAAAAATAGGTTTCCCTGTTCTTATCCGTCCAAGCTATGTTCTCTCTGGAGCTGCCATGAAAGTAGCTTACAATCAAGAATCTCTAGATCGTTTTTTAGAAAACGCTTCAAAAATTTCTCCAGATGATCCTGTTGTTGTCTCTCAGTTTATAACAGATGCCAGAGAAATTGAACTAGATGGACTCGCCTATAAAGGAGAAATTGTTTTAAGTATCGCAAGTGAACATGTTGAAAACGCTGGCATCCATTCAGGAGATGCCACAACAGTCGTTCCTGCTCAAAAACTCTATGTAGAAACTGTGAGACAAGTTAAAAATGATGCTAAACTGATTGCCCAAGAACTGAAATTAAATGGACCCTTTAATATTCAATTCTTAGCAAAGAATAACCTTGTGAAAGTAATTGAGTGCAACGCACGAGCTGCAAGGTCTTTTCCTTTTATATCAAAAGTAGTTGGAACTAACTTTGCTAAACATGCGACAGATATTATGCTTGGAAAAAAACCAGACATTCACTTTAAAGCAGAAGATGAACTAAATCATGTTGGTGTAAAAGCTGCTATGTTTAGCTTCTCAAGACTTAAAGGAGCTGACCCTGTGACAGGTGTTGAAATGAGCTCAACAGGAGAAGTTGGTTGCTTAGCAAAAAACTTTGACGAAGCATTTCTTCTCTCTATGGAAAGTAGTCGGCTTCCTCTTCCCAAAAAAGGAGTTCTTCTAAGTGCTGGCTCTTATAAAGAAAAAATAAAAATTCTTGAATTCTTACCTGTTTTTCTGAAGCTAGGACTTCCAATTTATGCAACCCAAGGTACGAGTAACTTCCTAACAGAGTTTGATATTCCAAACACTTGTCTCGCTTGGCCAGGTGAATCTGGTTACGATGTCATTAAAGCTATTCAGGATGGTAGAGTTGATCTTGTGATTAATATTCCAAAAAACCAAAAGTCTCAAGAACTCACACGAGGTTATGAAATTAGAAAAACGAGTGTAGAACATTCAGCATCTCTTCTCACCAATGCTGAAAAAACTATGGCTTATTTAAAAGCTCTTCATAGACATGAAGAGTTTTATCAAAACCATGAGCCAACACCTCTCGCAGAATATTTAGAGAGATGAAGAACTTGAACTGAAGAACTTATAGCATCATTCACCTTTAGCATAGAAATATCATTAGCGGTAAACAACTGCTCTAAACTTCTCAACAGACTCTCTCACCTTTCCTTTCTCATTAAGAACAACACCTAGCTTCAAAGCATCCCATAAAGCTCGATTAAAACTTGATTTCTTAAATGTCATAACTTTAAGCGAAACCTGAAGAGTATGGCCTCCTGGAACACTATAATAAAAATAGACAGTACTCCCTCCATAGGAAGGGTAAGAATCTTTTTCTTCTGTTTTATCGACAACATCTGAAGCCTTAGAAAAAGTTTTCACAATTTTTTCTAACTTCACACCCATCACTTGAGGAGCAAGGCTAAGAAGTTTATCAACATCTTCTTTTCTCATATTAGAACTTGTAGCAGAACTGACATCATATTCAGCTATCCTTAAACGAAAATGAAGATCTCGTCCTTGTGTTTTTTTGTAAAACTTTAAACCATTTTTTGTCTCACCTTCAAACTTATCATATTTCAATAACATCCGAGAAGATGGCTGCTCAATGTAGTGACGAGTTAAAAAATCTTGAGGTTTTCTGTTTGGAAAAAGACAAGCTAGTCTTCTAAAAATAAGACGATCTTCCTTTGTCATCAGGTCACGTAAGCTATCAAAATCATAAGAAGTCAATCCTTCTTTCTCAAGATCTTTAGGAGAAAATTTCTCAATACTAGATTGCACATCTAGATTATACATTTTTTGCAAATCAATTTTAAACTCGAAATTTCTTTCATCTTTAACGTCAAAAGAATATGTTTTAACATCTTTTGTCACTTTCAAATTCGAAAACTGAGAAGCTTTCAAAGAAGTTGAAAAAAAGCCTAGAAAAAAACAGAAAACCTGAAGAGAGACCATACTTTTTCTTCGCATAAAGCTCCTTTTTTTTTATTTCTCTAGGAACACAAGTACTGCTTCCATCGCTTAGCAAGCAATTGGGATTTTAAATCAAAAAACCAAAAACACTTGTACCCACAAATTCTTTAAGATCTTTTACCCATTGTCATAATTAAAAAACAAAACTAAGAATGACAAAGTAATTTCTGTTTTAAATATTCTAGAGGACTTTTTTATGCTAAAAAAATGCATTGCTGGTATTATTGCTTTCTCCTTATTTTTGGAAAGCACACATATCTTTGCTCAGACAAAAAAAACTTTGACACAAGAAAACTACAAAGAAATCATCTACAAAACTTTCTCTGCCTCTAAGAAAATTAAAAACCCATTAAGAAAAAGAGCTTATCTTGAAAAAGTTTTAAAAAAAATAAACACTGAACTAGAAAAAATAGACTCAAAGAAATTACAAAAAAAAGAATCTACATCTCTTCTAAAAGTGAAAAAACATTTTTTATTTTTCGAGAGAGCTCTTCCTAGCGTGAAAGATGAAGAACTAGACGATTTCTCAGACACGATTATCCAAGAAACAGAACAGGCATTTTTTATTTGCTTTGTTCTCCCAGCTATTATTTTTGCTATTTTAATCACTGCTGTCGCTGTTGGGTTTTATTTTTTCATTAAACATATAAAGAAAACAGAAAAAAGAATCTTAAGAAGCAGACGAATTTGCCAGCAACCTATACAACAAAAAAGATGCTTACAAAACTAAATTTAACATTCTTAAGAGGAGGTTTTTTATGCTAAAAAAATATTTATCAACACTTCTTACTATTGCTATTTTTTTTCAAAACACAACTCTCTTAGCATCTACTTCTCATCAAAAAAAATCTTTAGAAAACTACAAAAAATATATTTATAAAGCTTTTTCTCCTGTTAAGAAAATAAAAAACCCTTACCAAAAAAGGTTTTATCTAGAAAACATTCTAGATAAAATTAATCAAGAACTCGAACATGTAAATGTTAACAGTATACCAGAAGAACAATTAAAAAATTTCTCAAACATGGCAAATTTATTTGCTAAATGGAGAGACCATCTTCCTACAGTAAAAGATTCTGAGCTCGATAATTTTGCAGAGACAATCATCCAAGAAACTGAACAAGCATTTTTAATAGGTGTTATTATAATTGCTATCATCTTAGCTGCTGTTGTTATTGGAGTATTTGCAGCTTCTTATTTAAAAGGCCCAATACATATTAGGACATGGAATCACGTAAGAGGAAGACCATTTTTTCGCCGAGCAAAAGCAAGACAACCAAGATATCATGCTCACGCATATGTGGGAATTGGGTTTCACAGAAGATGCTACTAATCCTTTCTTTATCCTAAAAATATTCACCCCCTCTCTATCCATCTAAAATCCTTCTTGCTATACTTATACATAGAAATTTAAAAATTAAGAAATCTTCTAAAGGGGGCTCGTGTGTTAACAGAAAAGTTGCTAAATTTTTATCTCATGGGAGCTGAATGGGTTTTATGGCTCCTTATTTTATTATCAATCTTTTGGGTTAGTATCTGGATAGAAAGAACTCTTTTTTATTTTCATACCAAAGAAAATATTCCTTTGTTAAAAAAAGATTTAAAAGAAGCCTTAGATGGCAAAGAAAAAAGTATTCAAACCCTCACAGAAAAAGATACTTTTGGATCAAAAGTTCTAAGTGCAGGACTTAATCTAATTCAAAGAAATGTTAAAGATCCTAGTCGCTTAGAGCAAGCTATGCTAAGCGAAATGCTTCTTCAAAAAAATCGTTATGAAAAACGCCTTCCCATTCTAGCTACCATTGGTAACAATGCTCCCTTTTTAGGACTTTTTGGAACTGTTCTTGGAATTGTACAAGCTTTTTTCCAACTAGGAAAAATGGGAGCAGCAGAACAAGCTTCTAGTAATCAAGTTGTTATGGCAGCTATTGGAGAAGCACTTGTTGCAACAGGTGTTGGTATCCTTGTTGCTATACCTGCTGTAGCAGCTTACAACTGGTCAAAAACTCTTGTATCCACAAGATCAAGAGAAGCTGAAAGTCTCATGCGTCATTTTCTTTCTGAAATATCAAAAGGGTCTTAACATCATGGCAGAATCTTTAAAAGAAGACGAAGAAGTTATTAGTCAAATCAATGTAACACCACTTGTTGACATCGTTCTTGTTATGTTGATTGTTTTTATTGTAACAACTTCTATGGTCGTTCATAACAGCATTGCTATGAATCTTCCAAAAGCGATCACAGGAGAAAGTGATAACCTTGGATTTATTAATGTAGCTATTTCAGAAGAAGGAACTCTTTATATTAACGGAATTCCTTCGAATATAGAAGATATTCCTCGGGCTGTTCGAGAAAAAAAAGAAGAATTAAAACAAAAAGGCCAAGAAACCCTCTCAGCTATGGTTTCTGCTGACATAAAAACCTTCTATGGAGACTTCGTAAAAATTGTAGACAAACTAAGAGAAGAAGGGGTCTATAATGTAGCGCTCGATGTCAAACCAGAAGATAGCACACCATGAGGTTTTTGCGATGTCTTTTATTTCAAAAAACCGTTTAATTTTAAGCTTTTTTACTGGTTTTTTCCTTCATGGGATTTTGTTTTTTTTCCTTTTCACATCAAAAGCTCATCAGCTAGAAAACAAGACAAAAAAAAAGATAGTTGAAATACGTCTTGTTGAAAAAGAAAAAAAAACTATAACTCTTTCTGAAAAAGATATCGAAAATTTACAAAAGAGTATAGATCCCATAACAAAAAAAGAGGCACCTAAAAAAGTCATAAACAAAAAAAATCCGCCTGTAGAAAAAAAATCTGAGAAAAAACAATCTTCAGAAAAACCTAAAAATCTAAAGCCTAGAAAATTTGCTATTTCAATGGAGGCTACTGTCGCTGAAGGTACTGTTGGGGTACAAGCAACAACAGCAGAAGAATCATTTGCCTTTGGATCAACAGAAGGCGATTCAAATGCACCTAAAGAAAAAGTAGTCTATGATTCTAGTGACCCAAGTGCTATTTCTTCTCTACCAATTTTAGAAGAAGAACCAAGTTCTTTTGAAATGCAAAAGCTCTACCCAGAAGCAGCTAAAAGAGAAGGCAGAGAAGCGAATGTAAAACTAAAACTTCTAATAGACGAGACAGGAAAAGTTTCTCAAGTAGAAATCACAGAAGAAGCCGGTTTTGGTTTTGACGAGGTTGCTCTGAAGCTAGCAAGAAAATTTAAATTCAAACCTGCTCAAAAAAATGGTGAGCCTGTATCTGTTTGGATTCCTTGGACTTATAAATTCCGTTTGGAGGAGTCATGAAAAAAATTTTTGTTATTTTAAAAATTCTGTTTTTTTTCTTTTTCTTTCTAGGGCAAACAAAGCTACTTATCTCAAAAGAAGAAGCTGAACCAACCTTAGAGATTCCTCCAAAACTTTTAGCACCTATTGAAACAAAAATCCCCGAGGGAACACTCTATCCAAGTGACGAAGTAGTAGTCACTTTAGAGTTAGATGTAAATACAAAAGGAGAGGTTGAAACTCTTCGCCTTCAAAAAAGTTCAGGAGAACCCTTTGATTCTGTTGCAAAAGAAGCTGGTAAAAATTTAAAATTTAGCCCTGCTCTTTTATCAAACGGAGAACCTACACCGATCACAATCACTTTTGAAGTCAAGTTTAAAAAGCCAATAAAAGAAAAAGTTCCTTTTGTTTTAAATGGAAAACTGCTTGAAAGAGGGACAAGAACACCTATTAAAAATACAAATCTTCTAGCTAAAAAAAATGAACTTACTCTCGCAACATCACAAACAAATGAAAAAGGTTCTTTTTCTCTTTCTGCCCGAGAAGATAATTTCACTCTTTTTGCACTTCCAGTTGGCTACGAACAAATGAAAATTGAGATAAAAGGACAAGCAGGAGAAACAAGAGAAGAAATTTTTTATCTAGAAACAGCTAAAAAAGGTTTTGAAACAACAATCCGTAGTGAACGAGTAAAAAGTGAAGTCACAAAAAGGGTTATAGGGAAAGACACTGTTGAGATTATTGCCGGAACCCAAGGAGATACTCTTAAAGTAGTTCAAAATCTCCCAGGAGTGGCTCGCCCGAGTTTTGGTGGAGGAGCTCCGATTCTCAGAGGATCAAGCCCAGGAGACAGTAAGGTTTATTTAGAAGGGCAAGAAATTCCTCTTCTCTACCATTTTGGAGGACTTAGAAGCACTTTCCATAGCGCATTTTTAGACAGTGTAGAATACATCCCTGGAAACTTTAGTGCTTACTACGGAAGAGCTACGGGTGGAGTAATTGATGTTAAAGTAAAAGATTTAGCAAAAGATATGTTTAGAGGGCGTATCGATCTAAATCTTTATGATGCTGGATTTGCAGTGGAATCTCCCGTTTCTAAAAAAGTAAGTATTGGAATGGCGTTTAGACGTTCTTATGTGGACGCTTTTTTAAATGCTTTTATCCCAGACGATGCAAATATTGCTTTCACTACAGCACCAAGATTTTATGATTATCAATTTCTCATGGACTATAGACCAGACGAGAACCACAAGTTTAAATTTGTTTTCTTTGGCTCCCTTGACACAGTCAGATCTATTTTTGATAACCCCATTGAAAATAATCCTGTGATCAGAGGAGAACTTGCTGTTCGAACAATGTTCCACAACCTCCAAGTGATCTATGACTCAAAGCTAAGTTCTGTTTTAAGACAAAGAAGCTCTATTCTTTTTGGTTATCAAGAATTTAAAACAAATGCAGGAAAAAACCTTTATTTTGATCTTGATGTCAAAAGACTCTCTTTTCGTTCTAACTGGGAATACACACCTCTTTCCTGGTTTCGTATTCGAACAGGAATTGATAACAGATGGGATTTTGTTAATATTAATTTAAGAGCACCTCTTAGGCCTCTAGAAGGAGAACCGCCTACTCCTCTTGCTAGCAAAGACTTCCTCACCACTCAAGATAAAAACGTAGGATACGAACCATCTTGGTACTCTATTTTTAGTTTTGAGCCTTTTAAAAGTTTTATTATAGATCCAAGTGTTCGTTTAGACTGGTATAGAGCAATCAAAAAATGGACGTTCGACCCAAGGCTCATGGTTCGTTATGAGTTTCCTACAAAAACAGAACTAAAAGCAGGAGTTGGTCTTTATCACCAACCTCCATCTCCTGACCAAAGTGCTAAAAAAGGAGGGAACCCTGAATTAGAAGCTGTAAAAAGTTTGCAAACAAGTGTTGGTGTCTTTCAAGAAATCACAACTGGTATAGATTTTGAAATCACAGGTTTCCATAAAAACCTAAGTAAAGTGGTGACAAGAAATTCAAATTACCAAGCGAACCCTACTACTGAGAAACCTTACCTTAATACAGGGCTTGGAGAAAT
>JACCDV010782670.1_pt1 | contig 15903 bp, 9 predicted proteins | sample 7446131 | NCBI WGS metagenome assembly JACCDV01 (sample SAMN15323448, study PRJNA562643) | freshwater metagenome | isolation source: river surface water | place: USA:Blue River Watershed | collected 2017-08-17 | reverse complement strand
TTTGGTGGAAAGTGGACTTCACTACTGGCAAAGACGGTTGGGTAGCATCTGACTATCTCAAGGTTCAATAACTCTGACCACAGACAAAACACAACAGACGGCGAGGGCCGTCTTTTGTGTTGATAAATCTGGTGGCTCGATTCGGACACCAGGCCATTTGTCGCGTCTGCTACAATAGATTGATGCGAGTCTATGCTCAGAGATTAGTTTGCCTATTTTTGTGTTGGGCTGTTCTGCTATTGATGCAAGCACCGGTTCTGGCGCAATTTGATTCTGCGCCAGCCATCCCAAATGAACCAACCGTCATCGAAGATCAAGTGACAGTGGTAGACGATACGAGCAATACGGAAAACAACATCAATACTATTGAGATTATTGACTTAGTAGAATCAGGGGCTACTAACACTACGCCGGACCAGACGGACTTACTAGATGTAGCGGTTACGACCGAAGTAAGTGATGAAGAAAATCCGTCAGTAGAATCATCCGATAGTACTATCAAAACTATTTCCGAAAAACTATTCTCGTTATTTGTGGGACAAGAAACTTATTCCACGGCTGTGGCAGAAGTGATACCAGTTTATGATTTACAACAAACTATTAGTCTCAAAGCCAAACCTTATCAAGCGATTGTCATATCAGACAGTACACCTACTGCAACAGGCTTGATCGAGACAGTGATAGAGACGGTAGTGGACTGGTTTACTACTGACACTGTCATTAACGATGTTTCTGATTCGGACACCTTGCCAAGCGATACGATTGATAATCCGCCAACCACGGACGACACAGAAAACCCAACTCCACCAATACCGCAGGAGACGGAAATTCCAGAGACATCATGGTGGGGTAACCTAGTTTATGCCGATGAACTAGAAATCCCCGTACCTGTGTTAGAAGCAGTGGAGGAGACAAAAATCGTAGATACAAGTGTAGATATTGCTACTAGTACTAGTGGTACAATCGAGGCGACTACGACCGTTTATACTGAGGCTACTACCACCGCTACTACTACTACGGAAATAATCAACTCTTATTGGGCTAGGGTCGGCACCACTTCTTTGACGCAAGCATCGCTAGTACCAGCCACCGTCGATGGAGAGATTGTTTATTATCTTAATATACCACCTGGGGCCCTAGCGCTTGGTTTGCATGAAATCATGATATCCACCACTACTGTTCATGGTGAAATCAACGAAAGGTTTGTGGTGGATATTGGCGGGGGAGCTACACGACATTATTTCATTGATGATTATTTGGAGGTAGTAGTAATTACCAGTGAAGAAGGACAGGAATCATTATGGTTATCACATAATAACAATCAGAGCTTCACCTACAAACTAATCGCCGATTTTGGTGCGATTCAAAATCATTCGCCGCTGTCTGTTTTTGATGGTGTCATCTTTTATCTTGATCAGACCGGACAATCTATTGTTAGTTATGATTTGGTGAGTCAAAGTGTGTCGTCACTGGGAGTGGATGACGGGGTTAGTCAAACGATCATTTTACCTTCGGGGTTATATTATATTGATTTTAACGAAACGGAATTCCTATTTATCTCTGAAGCACCTGCGGTATACTAGAAGCATGAGACGGATGCGTTTGTTTTTGACAAAATTCAGTGAGAAACCACTGTGGTCTATTGCGGTGCTGATTTTTGTCCTACAAGCCTGGGCGATTGCCAGTGAGTCACCGTCATTTTGGCGATGGCTTAATTATCAAGGCGATAGCTATTTATTTCCTCAGGAAGCCAGCGCGGTTGGACAGTATACGGCTACGGGCGGTAGTTTAAGTGTTGGCACTGACGTGGCCGCGGCGGTAAATGACATCAATTCATGGCGGGCGACGATGGGTAATGATGGAAACTTTTGGACATCAGCCCGTACTACGACTGGTCTGAGTAAGTTGGTTTATGTCGATGGAGTAAAACCACAAGGAGCCAACAAGATGATTATTACTATTGAAGATAGTAATGTGACTACCGGTAATACTTACGAACATTTGATTTGTGATTGGGCTACGTCTACGGATGTATATCTGGCAGCTGACAGTGATTGTACTGGTGGTGGCTGGCGCAGTCTCAATCCAATTCGTACTACTTATACCAATACCACTGACACCAATCGTGTTTATGAAATTTATGATGGTTATTTTTGGAGTACCTCTAATGTAGCAGTCGCTACACCACTTACTAACTTTATTGATTCTACGAGTGGGCGAGTGTTAATCCGCACATATTCAACTGTGAATTCATTAGTACAACATCGTACGGACTGGGTGCAGGTAGAGATGGCGATTGATCCGATTTATGAGCCGGCTGGTTTTGCCACCACTTCGGCTGGTACGATTACTAACGGTATAAGACATCTCATCGGAGCTGTCTCTACCAACGTCAACGGTTCGGACAATACGCGTATGACCATACCAATGCCGGCTATCAATCAGCCGGTAGACATGTATTTCTCTTTTGCGAATGTGAATACTTATGAAGGAATGAATTCCATTTTGATCTCGCCAGAATTTTGCGTTTCCAACACGGCCCTTACCTTCGCGTTTTATTTGTATAATTTTGCCAATAGTAGTTGGGATATAGGTACGGCCACTACCACTGGTACGGCTTGTACGACTGATACTGATTATGCCTTTGCTATGAACGGCGCTAATATACCGGGTTTTGATATAGATAATTATATTAGTGGCGGTGAATTGCGTTTACGTTTCCTGACTGCTGCTCCTGGTGTTGTCTACAACGCTCAATTTGACCGTCTGTATATCATGCTGGGTTCGGTCAATAGCGACACTTCTTTATGCGAAATCACTTGGGGCACAGGGACAGCGGCCAACTGTGCTAATACTAGAACTATTGGTGAAGCCGTGACAGCTACTCCGGCCAGTACCACCTGGCAAGTCACCAGTGCGGTTGAATATCAAGCCGGTCAGCACCCTACTGATAATGACGATGACACGACCGGTTCAGAACATGCCTATTCGGCCAATATTACTTTTCCGGCGTCGGTGCCACATCAAGCTACCGTCACTGGTATTCACTATGCGATGAAACATCGCTCCAACATTACAAGTTTGACGATTGATCCGCAGTTGCGTAACTATGGCAGTATGACGGGAGTGGGTGGTATGACCTCAGGAGCCGGGTGGTTTGCGACACCCGGTAGCGATAGTAATGCTTTAACGACCTATGGTTATTTTGACACTTGGCGGCTGGCGGAATTGCAAAATGACGCTCATAAATATGTAAATACGCACAAGGGTCAGATGAATATGCGTTTGCGTACCAATACCTCTACCAACACCACCACACCGACCACTTGGGATTGGTCTTTTGCGATGGTTAGTTTTAGGTATTTGTTGGCCAATCGCACCACTACCGTCACCGCCGCTTTTCCACCTACCGGTGGTCTGCTTGAGACTGGTACTGCAGAAGCCGCTTCTGATAGTGTGATAAATTCTTGGCGGGCCACTGTGGGAAACGATACCAATTATTGGCGAGTAGTTCGTACTCCCAGTGGCTTTAGTCAATTGTTCTACATAGATGACGTCAAGTTGTTAGGTGCCAACAAGCTGATTATTACACTCGAAGACCACAATGTGGCCGTAGCCACCAACTATGAAAACTTAATCTGTGATTGGGTCTCTAATTCGGGTGTCTATCTGGCCGCTGATAGCAATTGTACCGGTGGCGGCTGGCGTACCTTACATCCACGGGGGTCACTTTTTACTGATACTTCTGTCCGTACTAGAGTGTACGAAATTTACGATGGTTATTTTTGGAATTCTAGTAATGAATTGATTGATACGCCGTTGTCTAATTTTATTAGTACATCAACTGGTCGCGTATTGTTGCGCTCATATTCCACCGTGAACTCTGCGAACACCTTTGAAACAGATTGGGTGCAGGTCGAGCCAGCCATTGATCCATTTTATGAGCCAGCTGGTTTTGCGACCACTTCAGCCGGGGCGATTACCAACGGTATAAAAAATCTTATTGGACCCGCTTCGACGGTGGGGGTGACGGCTACCGATGGTAGTAAGATGACCATACCAATGCCGGCTATCAATCAACCGGTAGACATGTATTTTAGTTTCAAGAATGTCAAACCTTATGAAGGAACCAATACCGTTTTGATAGTGCCAGAGGTCTGTGCTACCAATGCTGCGCTGACGTTTGCCTTCTATTTGTATAATTTTGTCACCGATAGTTGGGAGAAAGGAATGGCTACTACCACTCCTACGGTTTGTGCGACCGATACGACTTATGCTTTTTCGATGAATAGTGTAAATATGGCTGGCTTTGACATAGATAATTATTTGGAAAATGGCGAATTACGTTTACGTTTCCTGACCGCCGCTCCTGGCACTGTCTACAATGCTCAATTCGACCGTCTGTATATCATGTTGGGTTCGGTCAATAGCGACAATTCTCTATGCGAAATCACTTGGGGGTCGGGGACAGTCGCTAATTGTGAGAATACTAGGTTTATCGGTGAAAGTATTACAGCCACTCCAGCTAGTACGACTTGGCAGATTACTGGTGCTATTGAATACCAATCAGGTCAACATGCTTCTGATAATGACGATGATGCGACTGGTGGTGAATATGCGAAGGCCGCTAATATTTCTTTCCCGATTACAATGGCTACCGGCACGATGTTGACCGCCATACATCATGCTCAAAAGTTTCGTAGTAATGAAACGACTGTAACGTGGGATACCCAACTACGTAACTACAGTACTCTCACTGGTGTCGGTGGCGAAACCGCTGGCGGCGCCTGGGCCAACACACCAGGTACAGATACGAACCTGGCTACAACTTATTCTTATTATGATAGTTGGCAAGTAGTTGAGTTACAAAACGCCCCAGATGATTTTGTGGACTATAGCAATAATCGTATGAATATGCGCCTGCGCACCTCGGCTTCTACCAACGTGACCAGTGGGGTAGCCGGTGATTGGTCTTTTGCCATGATGAGTGTACGGTATGTCGAAGCGCCTAGTACCCAGCAGTTAACATTTAGTATCTCCGATAGTACGGTTGGATTTGGATCCTTGTCGGCACTATCAGCTCGCTTTGCCACCGGTGATACTACCGGTAGTGCTAGTGTAGCGTCTGCTCATACTATGACAGTGATGACCAACGCCGCTAGCGGTTACGCCTTGTCTCTTAGTGGTACTACTTTGACTTGCTGTGGAGGGGTTGGTGAGATTACTGCTATTGGCGATAGTGCCACTACGAGCCAACCAGGAATCCCACAATTTGGCCTGTCACTTGAGGCTAATGAGGGTTCAGGCACAGTCGCTAGTCCCTATAACGGTAGCACCACTTTGTTTGCTTTTGCTACCTCTAGTTTTCCTGATACTTTAGCAACGGGCTTAGGATCAGGGCTCAATGATCTCTACACTGCCCGTTATTTGGCTAATATTTCGGCCAATACTGAAGCGGGGGATTATAGTGCAGTAGTGACTTATACCGTGACAAGCACCTATTAAACACTCTTAATATACAGACTTATACACAACTTTGTACACAGCAGGCATAAGAATAAGCTATACTAGTTTTGAATTACGTATATGTTATTTACCCATATCCCATTAGCAAACAGCGCCAAAGTGGCCTTTTTAACAGTGCTGACATTGGCTTTGCTTTTGGCACAATTGCCAGTTTACTTTAAAGTCGCAGAAGCGGCGTCACTCACGTCAATCTCTGACACGATGTCATCAGTGACTGTCAGTACTTCTTCCTCTCATGTCATTCGTTTTACCACTCCGACTGGTGCGGGGCAAAATACCGACACCATTACGATTACTTTCCCGTCCGATTTCAACTTCACTGGTAAGACTATTGGTACTGTCACTTTCACTCACGGCGCTACTACTGGTGCTGAATCAACAGAAACTCTAGCTGCTTCAGCTGACGGCTCTTCCTGGGGGGCAGCCTTTTCTGGTACCCAAAACCGTACACTAACTCTGACCGCTCCTACCGATGGGGTCGGTGCAGCCGAGTTGCTTGCCGGCGATAAAGTGATTTTGACTTATACTAGTGCCAGCTCAGTCAACCCTTCAACCCCGGGCTCATATGTGATTGGTATTGCTGGTACTTTTGGTGATGCAGGTAGTACGACCGTGAACATTCTAGCCAATGACCAAGTGTCTATTGCCGCTGAAGTGTCACAATCACTTACTTTTACTATTTCTGACAATACAATTGGTTTCGGTACACTGTCACCATCAGCAGCGCGTTTTGCTACTGGCGATGGTACCGGTAGTGGCTCAGAGACAGAGGCTCATACGTTTGTGGTAGGTACCAATGCTGCTAATGGTTATACCGTAAATGCTACCGGTACTACTTTGACTTCGGGTGCCAATACCATTACTGCCATCGGTGCTGCCAACACTGCCTCTTCAGTCGGTACTGAACAATTCGGTTTGCGCATCCAAGCTTCCGGTGGATCAGGTGCGGTGACTGCTCCTTATGCAGCGGCCGGCTACGCTTTTGACAGTAGTAGTTTCCCAGATCAGGTTGCCAGTGCGGGCGGCGCTTCAGCCAACACTACTTATTCAGTGCGCTATATTGCTAACATAACCTCAAATACAGAGGCTGGTAATTACAGCTCAATTGTTACTTACGTTGCCACTGCCAACTACTAGCTATTTGAAAAGGTACAAAAATAAGCTACAATTTCATTATGTATAAGCTTATTGGAGTCCTGTGCGCCGTCACTCTCTATATCGTTAGTGTCTATCCCGTTTCAGCGTTGACCATTTCTCCAGTTAAGATGGAATTAGAAGGTGACCCGGGACAAACTATTGGCGGAGTTTTTGATTTGCATAATGAGGAAGGTAATCCTCGTACGTTATATGTTAGTTACGAAAATTTCGAACCTAGTGGTGATTTAGGGACGCCACGTTTTGTTGGTGCCAGCGATGGTTTGGCGACTTGGCTCCAGGCTACTCCGGAATTGGTATTGGCGGTAGATGAGCGTCAGACCATTCCTTTTACAATTAAGATTCCAGTCGACGCAAAACCAGGTGGCTATTTTGCTGCGGTATTTTATGGCGGTCAAGATCCAAGAGCCAATGGAGATGGCGAAGTAGCAATTGGCGGTAAATTAGGAATGCTAATTTTATTGCGAGTCCGTGGTGATATCACTGAAGATGGTGGTATCAATAGTTTTTCGACGTTACAAAGTGAGCGGGTTTTCACTAGTTTGCCGATTTCTTTCGTGACCAAGATGACTAATCGTGGTGGTGATAGAATTACCCCAAGAGGCTCAATTGTAGTGAAGAATATTTTTGGAGGCACCGTGACTGAACTCGAGGTGAACGCCAACGAAGGTAGCATTTTACCCAACAGTAGCCGTACCTACACTGAAGTGTGGCAAGGGGACGATATGTCTACTTCGACTAGCTTCGTCAATTCAGTAGCGCGTGAATGGGCAGATTTTCATTTTGGATTTTATAAAGCCAAGATAGCTCTTGTCTGGGGTCAAGACGAAAAGAGTTCGATGGCTACATACTGGCTGTTGATTGTGCCATGGCATTTGCTACTGGTTTTGCTTTTTGGTTTGGTGCTTTTTGGACTGCTACTACGTAGTTATAACCGCTTTATTATAGCGAAAGCTAGGCGTAATTAAACGCCTGAGTAGGTGGTACAATTTGATTGTGTATATGTACCGCAAGTTTTTCTTTTTGTTGGCTTTGGTCCCATGCTTGGTTGGCGCGCAGAGTGAGCCAGTTTACATTGAGGCGCTAGTCCCTGGTTGTGGCAATGGGGTAGTTGAAGTTGGTGAGTCATGTGACGGCAGTAATCTAGCTGGCAATTCCTGTGCGACTATTGGATTTCACTCAGGCACCTTGAGTTGTAGTAGTCTCTGTACCTTTGTGACAACTAGTTGCCAGATTAATAATGTGTCGCAAAGTAGCAGCGCTACTTTGCCAAAAATTCGCAGTGAAGTGGCCAAAACGGTCGTGATTGAAGGTTTGTCGTCGCCACGTAGTATGGTTTATGTTCTTAGTAATGGTATAAGGGTGGCGCAAGGTATGGCGAACGAATCAGGTTATTTTCAGATACCAGTTGCGCGTAGCACCAAGAATCAACATTTCAGTATCGTCGTAGAGACACCAAGTGGTTTGCGTGGTGGTACCTTTGCCTTCACTCTACCGTCCTTCGGCGAGGGGGTATTTAAGGTCAGTGATTTATTTGTAGGACCTTCCATTGATGTCACCCAAAGTCTAGTATCGACTAATAGTCGTTTGGATATTTTTGGCGAAGCAGTGCCTGGTAGCATTATTCATACCGTTTTATATCGAGATGGTGTAGCCGTGCGTCGTGCTACCACTACAGCATCGCAGTCAGGAATTTATAACGTCGCTCTATCAACTAGTTATTTAGCAAAAGGTGTTTATACCATTTTGAGTTACAGCGAATTAAATAGCCAGATGAGTGCCCCTAGTCGCGTCATGAGCGTTAATATCGGCAACTTTGACATGCCACGTTACCGTGACTTTGATACCTGCGCTTTTGTACGTGGTGACGTGAACAAAGACTGTCGTGTTAATTGGGCCGATATTAGTATCTTGTATCAAAAAGGTAAGTGGCAGACAGCGAGTGGTTTAATTGAACTTGAAGCTCTCTCCGGAGACGGAAAGATTAACATGACAGATATTAGTATCATTATGTATAACTGGACGGGTTAACCTTTAGTTTTGGTATAGATATCTAACAGACAAGAGTTTTTATTGTTACAATAATGACAATGGATGAGCAAACATCGTTGGTCAAAAGACTCAAATATCTATTCAGACACCATCTCATGACGGTGATGTTTTTGGGAGGCTTTGTGACCGATTATATTTTGCTCAATCGAGTAGACGATCAAGTTGATAATACCATCTTGACCTTTTATGCGGGACTAGCCACTGCATCCTTGATATTTTTTTATGCCGGTATTGCTAAACGATTTGGCGATAGATTTTCCGTTATAGTAGAGCGTTATGCGGGTGGCTTGATGCAATATGCATCGGGGGGGTTGTTTTCCGGCATGCTAATTTTTTATGGCCGTAGTGGTTCTTTGTTATCGAGTTGGCCGTTTTTGCTATTTATTATCAGTGCTATTTTGGGTAATGAATTAATCAAAAATCGTGGCCGCCAGTTGGTATTCAATCTTTACGCTTATTTTATTGGTATTTTTTCATTTGTAGTATTACAGGTTCCGGTGATTACCGGCAAAATGGGTGGTCTGGTGTTTGTGGCTTCCAGTGTGGGTGCTCTAGTCATTGTATATATTGTCGTGCAAATATTGACTTTGCTTATTCCTAATTATTTACAAATGGAAATGCGCAAAATCGTCTTCGTGATTTTGAGCACTTTTGCTTTGCTAATGACACTTTATTTTACAAATGTGCTACCGCCAATTCCGCTGTCACTAAGTGAGATCACCATCGCTCAAAGTGTTACCAAAGTCGGTAACGATTACGAAGTAGTTTATGAACCAGCTCCTTGGTGGCAGTTTTGGCGTTTGGCTCACGAAACTTTTAATCCTGGTGCGACTCACTCAGTGGCTTGTTTTACTCGTGTGTTCGCTCCCACGAAGTTAACTACCGATATCTATCATGTCTGGGAGTATAAGGACAAAAACGGCAATTGGACAGAGCATTTTAAATTGAAATATCAAGTCGCCGGTTCAGACGGTAAGGGTTATCGTGGCTATACCGCCATTTCCAGTTATCATGATGGCGTTTGGCGTTGTCGGGTGGAGACCGCCCGCGGACAGGTGATTGGACAGCAAGTTTTTACCATTGATTCTTCCGTAGCACCGACACAAACCGAGCGCCGGGTTGAATAATTTGTGGTTTTCTGGCATAGTGTCAATCCGCTACAGGGGCGGAAGTTAAAAAAGGAGGCTGCAGAATGCAGCAAAGTGAAGGTCGTCATATGCCTCGTGCCGCCGTAAGGCAGTTCGAAAAAGCTGTCGTGCAAAGCGGCTTGGCATCTCGACGAGAAGCAGTTGGCAGAACGGGTCAGCCGTTCGTCAAGACAGGCCAAATCACTACCGAAGTGAGGAGGCGCAAGAAACTGTAACACTGAGGTCATGAGCAGGGAGCGGCCAGCTGGCCCTCCCGACTCACCCATACGCACGACCGTCCGGTCGGGCGTTTTTTCATTTTTCTGCTATAGTGTGCACATATGGAAGACGTATTACGTACCGCGATTATAGACACGCTTGCCGCTCTCAGTCTACCAGAGTGTGATTTTACCATTGAACACCCAAAGTTGCTTGATCACGGCGATTACGCCTGTAACGTAGCGATGGTACTAGGTAAGCAAGTCGGGCAATCGCCACGAGCTGTCGCTGAACAGATTGTGGCAAAGCTTGATGGCCAGATTGAATATGTCGATCGTATCGAGATTGCCGGCCCAGGCTTTTTGAACTTTTATCTTAGTCGGGATTTCTTTTCGGCTGAGGCGGCCCGCGTACTTGAAGAGGGAGCGGGTTGGGGTGAACATGATACCGAGGTAGACGAGGTCGTGCTGTTTGAGTACACGAGCCCGAATCTCTTTAAGCCACTACACATCGGGAACCTCGTTGGCAACATTATTGGTGAGTCTTTTACGCGACTGTTTGAAATGGCGGGTGCGGATGTGCGTCGCATGAATTACCCGTCTGATATTGGACTAACGGTGGCAAAAGGGGTGTGGGGTCTCAAAACGACTGGGAGTGACCCGAGCGATATTGCTGCCTTGGGAAATGCTTATCGGTTGGGAAATGAGGCCTATGAAAACGATGGAAACGCAAAGACTGAAATCGAAGCCATCAACAAAGCATTATATGCTGGTAATGATGAGACACTGATGGCCTTGCGCGAAGCCGGTATTAATACTTCTCGTCGTAGTCTCTCGGCACTGTGTGAACTTTTGGGCACTCACTTTGATACTGAGATAACCGAAAGCCAAGCGAGTTTGCCTGGTATGGAAATAGTGAAGGCCAATCTTGGTAAAGTATTTACCGAAAGCGATGGAGCCGTTGTTTTTGAAGGCGAAAAAGTTGGCCTTCATACGCGGGTCTTTCTTAATTCTCAAGGTTTACCTACCTACGAAGCCAAAGATGTTGGACATTTTACCCTCAAAGCAGCTGCACATCCTGATTGGACAAAGTCTATTATTGTAACAGGTAACGAGCAGACGGAATATTTTAAGGTTCTCTATGCTGTGTTGCGAGAATTATTCCCAGAAGTGGCTGATAAATCACTCGAACATATCCCAACTGGTTTTTTAACGCTCACTACGGGCAAGATGTCTTCACGTAAGGGTAATGTTCTCACCGGCGAATCACTTTTTGCTGAAGTGTCTGAGGCGGCGCGTGAACGCGCAAGTGAGAGTCGAGCCGATGATATCGATAAACTCGCCAATCAAATCGCGGTAGCGGCTATCAAGTACCAGATTCTCCGTCACAGCGTTGGCTCGAACATCGTATTTGATAAAGAAAAAGCCCTTTCGTTTGAAGGTGACTCTGGTCCGTACTTGCAGTACACCTACGCGCGCTGTCTCTCTGTGCTTGAGAAAGCCAAGGGGGTAGGGGTTGAGCCACAGCTAGCACCCGCGCCCGAGGCACCATACATCATCGAACGCATCCTGTATCGGTTTCCGGAGGTGACCGAGGCGGCGCTCCGTGATCGTGCCCCACATACGGTTGTGACCTATCTCACCGAATTGGCCGGGGAGTTTAACTCTTTTTATGCTCACGAGATGATTGCCGACAAGAATGATGCTTATGCTCCATACAAGGCCCTCCTCACGAGCGCGGTCGCCACTACCCTCAAGAACGGCCTCTGGGTCCTCGGCATCGAAGCCCCCGAACGTTTATAACACACTTGACTGCATTAGTGCTGGGTGTACCATTTTATTAACGTCAAGCAATGAGGCTAGGACGGAGAGAAGGAGTTGATTAATGGACTGGGGTACTTTTTTCGTATCATCAGGACTGTTAGTCCTGATCATCATTGCAGTTTGGTGGATGTTACCGCCAATCGACTGGGAGGCGGTCGGCAAGGCTTATGCCGATCTAGACAAGCAAACTGACTACTGAAGTCATGTTGCTTCACAAAGTTGCGACAGGCCGCGTCCGCGTGGCCTTTTTGCTATCTGGTGGCAATCAGAAATCATGGTACTATTCACAGTACCGGCCTGATATGTCGGTATAAGTAAGGGGTCTGACCCCTAACTTATATTACTAATGTCTGATATACATTTCATATTTTTATGTCTAAACAACACGGTCGTGAAAACGACACGGTAGCGGTTGAAACCGCTACGCAGAAGAGTGACGTCGCCCTGCGCGAAGAGACCATCCTCGCGTTCTGGCAAGAGCACGATATTTTTAATAAAACACTAGCCACTCCAGCGGGGGAAGCACCAATTGGTGATTACATCTTTTATGACGGGCCACCGTTTGCGACAGGTACCCCACACTACGGACATATCCTAGCAAGTACTATCAAGGACGCTGTCCCGCGCTTTTGGACGATGCGTGGTTACCGGGTCCCGCGCAAGTGGGGCTGGGACTGTCACGGACTGCCACTGGAGAACCTCATCGAGAAGAAGCTCGGACTGGCGACCAAACGTGACATCGAAGACTACGGGGTGAAGAACTTTAACGAAGCCGCGCGCGGTACCGTGATGGAATACGCCGACTATTGGAAGATGGCCATCCCGCGTATGGGACGCTTCGCCGACATGGAGAACGACTACAAGACCATGGATAGTACCTACACCGAAAGTGTGTGGTGGGTATTTTCTGAACTGTACAAAAAAGGTCTCGCCTTTGAAGGATTCAAAACGATGCATCTCTGCCCACGTTGCGGGACAACCCTCTCTAACTTCGAAGTGAACCAAGGTTACAAAGATATCAAAGATATCGCCGTGACGGTGAAGCTACCACTGCTCGATGACGCTGGGCAGGTGACTGACACTTCACTCCTTGTGTGGACCACCACACCCTGGACACTACCGGGCAATCTCGCTGCCGCTATCAACCGTGAGTTTGACTACGTGAAGGTTTCAATCCCGTCATTGCGAGCGGAGGGAGCGACGAGCGACCACAGCGTGGCAATCCAGGAATTTGTCATTTTGGCCAAAGGTCGTCTTGCCCAGCTTGGTGATGTTGCTTATGAAGTGGTCGAAGAGATGAAAGGCGAAGTTCTCCTTGGTCGCCGCTACCAACCGCCATTCCAATTTCTAAAAGGACAGAGTTTTGACCAGACTAATGCTTGGAAAATCTGGCATGCGGACTATGTTGAGCTGGGCGAAGAGGGAACTGGCGCCGTGCATATCGCACCCGCTTACGGTGAGGATGATATGCAGCTGGCAAAAGCCAATAATGTGCCCATCGTCCACCATGTCGATGAGAGCGGTCGCTTCAAAGATTGGGTGACTGGTTTCAATTGTGCCTTGGTAAAGCCAAAGGATGATGATACGGCCGGGATAGATCACAAAGATACCGATATCGAGATCCTCAAGTCCCTTCAAACGGCTGGCAAGATCTTCAAAAAGGAAAACATCACGCACAGCTACCCGCACTGTTGGCGTTGTGATACACCGCTCCTTAACTACGCGACCACCTCGTGGTTCGTGAATGTACCGAAGATCAAGGACGAACTCGTCGTGGTCAACAATGGTGTAGAGTGGGTCCCTGAACACGTCGGACAAAACCGCTTTGGCAAGTGGCTCGAAGGGGCGCGCGATTGGGCTATCTCTCGTCAGCGCTACTGGGGCGCACCATTACCGATTTGGAAGAATCCAACCACCGGTGAGGTGAAGGTGATTGGCTCACTGCGGGACCTGCAATCGTATGTCCGAAAGAGTGGGAACACCTATACCATCACCCGTCATGCCGAGGCTGAGAGTAACCTCACTGGTGTGATTGATGCATTTGCTGACACGGGGAACCATCTCACTGATAATGGCCGCGCTCAGGCTAAGGCCACTGCCGAGACTCTCCGTTCACAGGGCGTGACCCGTATCGTACACTCGGGTATGACACGTGCTCGTGAGACCGCAGAGCTCATTGCGGCAGAACTTGGACTTGGTAGCGACGCAGTTCTCGCCGATGAACGACTCCAGGAATTTAAGGTAGGTACAGAATGGGAGGGGAAGACCTGGGCCGAGTTCAACTCGCAGTTCGCTACCGAAGAAGAAAAGTTCGAGAAGACTTTTGCTGGCGGAGAGAGTCGCTATGATCTCCTTAAACGTGTAGGGCAATGGCTCTACGAGTATGAGGCTGCCAATCAAGAACAACATACGCTTGTGATCGGGCACGGCAGCTCACTCTTCGCGCTCGAGTCTGTAGCCCGTGGGGCGCAGCATGAGGAGATGATGACTCTAAAGAAGCAAGGCTACCTCAACAACGGTGAAGTGCGTCCGCTGCCGTTTGTACCAATGCCACACAATGATCTCTATCAGCTCGACTACCACCGACCATACATCGATGAGATTGAGCTCTACGATACGGACGGCACGAAGCTTGAACGTATCAAAGACGTCTTTGACTGTTGGTTTGAGAGTGGGTCAATGCCGTACGCGCAGCACCACTACATGGGTGAGAATCAGGATGAGTTCGTAGGGAAGTGTTTCCCGGCGCAGTTTATTGCCGAAGGACTCGATCAGACACGTGGCTGGTTCTACTCACTCATCGTACTCGGTACTGCACTGTTCGGCCGTTCACCGTACGAGAACGTGATTGTAAACGGACTCGCTCTCGCCGAAGACGGCAAGAAGATGTCAAAGAGTCTCCGCAACTATCCGGACCCGATGGAGCTCGTTGACCGCGTGGGCGCCGACGCCATCCGCTACTACATGATGTCTGCGCCGATCATTCGTGGTGAAGACCTCAACTTTAGTGAGAAGGAGGTAACAGAGCAGCAGCGCAAGAATATTGGTCGCCTCCACAACGTGCTTGCGATGTACGAGATGTATGCTGATGGCACTAAGGCCGATGGAACATCGAGCAATGTCCTTGATCGCTGGATTGTCTCACGGCTTAATCAATTGATTGGGGAAGTGACAGTGGGGTACGAAAGCTATGAGCTTGATAAAGCCACTCGACCACTCGCCGATTTTATTGACGACGTATCAGTTTGGTATTTGCGCCGCAGTCGCGAACGCCTCAAGCAAGATTCGAATTTTGAGGCATCTGCTTTGTTGCGGGTCCCAGTTGTCGATTCCGCCGTAGCAGAAAGTACGTCTTCATCTCCAACTATCCCGCGCCTCGCATCTGACACTCAAAATTCAAATCTTGTGGGAGATAAGCAAAATGCATTAGCAACCCTTCGTCATATCTTGCGAGAGCTCGCGAAGGTAATGGCACCTGCCATGCCGTTCTACGCTGAGTACCTCTACCACGCCGTGCGTGAAGAAAGTGAGGTTGAAAGTGTGCACCTCACCAAGTGGCCAAGTGCTGACAGTATCGATGAAGCTGTGATTGCAGATATGGTCACTGTGCGAGACATAGTTACTAAAGCCCTTGAGGCGCGCACCAAGTCTGGCATAAAAGTCCGGCAGCCAATTGCCAGTGTCACTGGTCCTGAATTAGCTCAAGAATATCAATCTATTGTACTTGATGAACTCAATGCCAAAGCGTACCAAGTCAGAGAGACTATCGTAATTGACACCACCCTCACACCCGGCCTCATTGCCGAAGGAGCGGTCCGTGAAGTCATGCGTGCCATTCAAGAGATGCGCAAGGCAGCCAACCTTACCCCCAGCGATGTCGTGAGCCTCATCATCGAGACTGAGGCGGCGGGCCAGGCGGCACTTGAAACACCAGAACTCAAGACCCTCCTTGTAAAGACGGTTAATGCCAAAAGTGTTGTTTTTGCTCCAACACAGGGGAC
>JACCDV010471069.1_pt1 | contig 15911 bp, 11 predicted proteins | sample 7446131 | NCBI WGS metagenome assembly JACCDV01 (sample SAMN15323448, study PRJNA562643) | freshwater metagenome | isolation source: river surface water | place: USA:Blue River Watershed | collected 2017-08-17 | reverse complement strand
GTGATAACGTGTCTATCACAGTGACCTTGATTGCGCCTATTGCGATGGAAGACGGTTTACGTTTTGCTATTCGTGAAGGTGGCCGTACCGTTGGTGCAGGTGTGGTAGCTAAGATTATTGAATAATCGTTAAATGAACACCTTCAAGCTACGTCATAAACTGACGTAGCTTGTTGTGTTTAAAGTAGTGCAATTCGAAGTGTTAAGTTGTAACAACAGGCCAATAGCTCAACTGGTAGAGTATCGGTCTCCAAAACCGAGGGTTGGGGGTTCGAAACCCTCTTGGCCTGCCAAATTTGGAGTGAATGTTAATCAATATTTTTTTTGGTTAACTTGACTAATGTTTTAGTCGCTATTTTAAGTAAATGCTAATTAAGTAAATTATGATCAACAAAATTAAGTTGTTAGTAGCATTCTTGCTACTTGCTGCAGGCATAGCTGGCTTCTACCTGTTGGCAGACAAGGCGACGGTTATCCGTATTCTTGTTGTGCTTGCTGGTATGGCGGCGGCCGTTGCCGTGCTTTGGACGACAGCTGTTGGTCAGCAATCACTAGGCTTTATTGCAGAAGCAGTGGCTGAGGCGCGTAAAGTGGTGTGGCCTACACGTAAAGAAACCGTGCAAACAACCTTGGTTGTTTTTGTGTTGGTGGTGATTATGGCGGCATTTTTAGCGGTAGTGGATATTGGGTTTGCTTATATGGTGCAGTGGTTAATGGGACGGAGCGCGTAATGAGTATGAAATGGTACGCGGTACAAGCTTTTTCAGGCTTTGAGAAATCCGTTCAAAAAGGATTGGAAGAGCGCATAGTACGCAATGGTTTACAAGACCAATTTGGTCAAATTTTGGTGCCTATCGAAGAAGTGGTGGAAATGAAGGCTGGCCAAAAAACCATATCGGAGCGGAAATTGTATCCAGGCTACGTATTGGTGCAAATGGCCATGACAGATGAAAGCTGGCATTTGGTTAAAAGTACACCGCGCGTAACAGCGTTTATTGGCGGCAGTGCGCAAAAGCCTACGCCAATCAGAGACAAAGAAGTGGATATCATCTTGCAGCGCATAGATGACAGTAAAAGCAATCCTACACAGAAGCTTACCTTCGAAAAAGGCGAGTCTGTACGAATTATCGATGGTCCGTTTAAAGACTTTTCTGGCAACGTTGAAGACATCAATTATGAGAAGAGCAAGTTGCGCGTCTCAGTGGTGATTTTTGGTCGTTCTACTCCGGTTGAGTTGGAATTCAGTCAGATCGAAAAAGAAGTTTAAAAGTAGTAGTAAGTTTATTAACCGGGGAGCTAATTTCAATTAGCGTTTGTACCCATTTAGGAGTCATAGCATGGCAAAGAAAGTCATAGGCTACATTAAACTGCAGATTCCTGCAGGTAAAGCCAATCCAAGTCCTCCAGTAGGTCCGGCCTTAGGTCAACGTGGTTTAAACATCATGGAATTCTGTAAGGCATTTAATGCCGCAACCCAAAGCGTTGAGCCTGGTTTGCCAATTCCTGTGGTGATTACAGCATTTGCGGATAAGAGTTTTACTTTTATCATGAAATCGCCACCGGCCACTATTTTGATCAAAAAAGCTGCCGGCATCACTAAAGGTTCACCACGTCCACATACAGACAAAGTAGGTAAAATCACTCGCGCGCAAGCCGAAGAGATTGTTAACACTAAACGTGCTGATCTTTCAGCGGCTGATATGGATGCAGCGGTACGTACCATTGCTGGTAGCGCACGCAGCATGGGCATTGAAGTGGAGGGTGTATAACATGGGTAAAAGAATTGAAGCGCTACGCGCAAAAGTGGATCGCAATAAATTGTATCCAGTAACAGAAGGCTTAACTTTGGTTAAAGAAAATGCAAAAGCCAAATTTAACGAGTCCGTGGATGCGGTGATCAATCTAGGTATTGATGCACGTAAATCTGACCAATTGGTTCGTGGCGCCTTAGTGTTGCCTAACGGTACAGGTAAAACGACACGCGTTGCCGTGTTTGCCCAAGGTGCACAAGCCGAAGCAGCTAAAGCAGCCGGTGCGGATGTGGTTGGTTTTGAAGATTTAGCAGAACAAGTTAAAGCCGGTGTAATGGATTTTGACATTGTGATCGCTACACCAGACGCCATGCGTATCGTTGGTGCCTTAGGTCAAGTATTGGGCCCACGTGGTTTGATGCCTAACCCAAAAGTGGGTACCGTGACACCTGATGCAGCGACAGCGGTTAAAAACGCTAAAGCCGGTCAAGTGCAATACCGTACTGATAAAGGCGGCATCGTGCATTGCACTATTGGACGTGCATCGTTCACTGTTGATCAATTGCAAGGCAACTTATTAGCACTAGTAGACGCTTTAAACAAAGCTAAACCAGCCGCTACTAAAGGTGTTTACCTTAAAAAATTGTCTGTATCTAGCACCATGGGTGCAGGCGTTCGTGTAGATCAAGCCAGCTTGGTTGCATAGAAAAGAATGATGAGTCGTGCCTAAAGGCGCGACTCGCAAAGGCCTTTGGGCTCTTTATATTAAGCATGCGTGCTGACGATAAGGAGGTTATCAAAGACCGTAGGTGTCCGTAAGGACTTAATGTAAGTGTGTTGGTGGTGGGTGAAGAAGGGTAACTAACTTCGACCTCTGGCATGAATACACAAAACCCTACGCAGATGGCGTATCCCTAAACAGGAATAATTCCCTGCTAAATGATCGCCGTATAAGGTTTTTAGTGTTGATGTTGGCATTAAAAACGGATTCTGTTTTAGCAATAAAGCAGAGATTTTAACGGAAGGAGTACAGACCTTGAGTCTAAATCTTACAGAGAAAAAAGCAGTAGTTGCAGAAGTTAGCGCACAAGTTGCTGAGGCGCAAGCCATCGTTCTAGCCGAATACCGCGGCATGGGCGTGGCAGACATGACTGTGTTACGTGCAGAAGCTCGTAAATCTGGTGTATACCTACGTGTGTTGAAAAACACCTTGGTACGTCGTGCAGTTGACGGTACACCGTTTTCAGCTTTAGCAGGCAATATGGTTGGTCCATTGGTGTTTGGTATTTCAGCTGATCCAGTGGCTGCGGCAAAAGTGTTGAACAATTTCGCTAAGGCTAATGACAAATTTGTCATTAAAGGTGGCGCAATCCCAAATCAAGTGATGGATGTTGCAGGCGTTCAAGCCTTAGCATCTACATTAAGTCGTGAAGAATTGCTTGCAAAATTTGCACGTACGCTCAACGAAGTGCCAACTAAGTTTGCACGTGCGTTAGCAGCCGTTCGTGATGCAAAAGCAGCGTAATTCATACACACCTAGTTCACTAATTTATAGTTAACTTGGGCGACTAATTAAAAGCAACATTATTAAATTTTAAGGAATATTAAAATGGCAGTTTCAAATAAAGATATTTTAGATGCAGTAAGCAAGATGTCAGTGTTGGATTTAACAGCATTCATTAAAGAAATCGAAGAAACATTTGGTGTGTCAGCAGCTGCAGTGGCTGTGGCAGCTTCAGCAGGCGGTGCAGCTCCAGCTGCCGCTTCAGAGCAAACTGAATTCAGCGTTATCTTAACTAACGCTGGCGAACAAAAAGTAAGCGTTATTAAAGCCGTGCGTGAATTAACAGCGTTAGGTTTGAAAGAAGCTAAAGACCTAGTTGATGGCGCACCAAAAACCATTAAAGAAGGTTTGAACAAAGCTGATGCTGAAGCAGCATTGAAAAAATTGATCGAAGCTGGTGCAACTGGCGAAATCAAATAATTCTTAACTGAATTGATGGCCATGGGCTGACGGGAAACCGTCAGCCTTCGCCGTTTATAGCGACGTAAAAAGTGTAACAAAATGTAATGCCAGAATGTAATACAAGTACGGCCGGTTTTTTATAAATTTTTAACACATGAAGTTAGAAATAAAAGCGTTTTTCAGGCGTATAAATTTTCAATTTATAACAAGTGCTTTAATTTCTGCCCTCAAATATTAGGAGATGCAATGAGCTATTCCTTCACCGAAAAGAAACGCCTTCGTAAAAGTTTTGCTAAACGCGAAAGTGTCCAGGAAATTCCCTATTTACTTGCAATGCAGCTAGAGTCCTACGCGGCCTTTTTGCAGGCAGACGTCGCCGCTGACAAGCGCACGGATGACGGTTTGGAATCCACCTTTTCATCCGTTTTCCCTATCATCAGCCATTCTGGCAATGCTAGATTGGATTACGTAAGCTATCAGTTAGGCGCTGAGCCATTTGACGTTAAAGAATGTCAGCAACGTGGCCTCACCTATGCGGCTCCATTGCGCGTAAAAGTGCGCTTAACCATCATGGATAAAGAGGCTTCTAAGCCTACCGTTAAGGAAGTCAAAGAGCAGGAAGTCTACATGGGCGAATTGCCATTGATGACTGAAAATGGCTCATTTGTGATCAACGGTACCGAGCGTGTGATTGTGTCGCAATTGCACCGCAGTCCAGGTGTTTTCTTTGAGCACGATCGTGGAAAAACTCACAGCTCTGGTAAATTATTATTCTCTGCCAGGATCATTCCTTACCGTGGTTCATGGTTAGATTTTGAGTTTGATCCTAAAGATTACTTGTATTTCCGTATCGATCGTCGTCGTAAGATGCCGGTGACCATTTTGCTGAAAGCATTGGGTTACACGCCTGAGCAAATCATTGCTACCTTCTTTGATTTCGATACTTTCCATATCAGCGCTAAAGGCATTGAATTTAGTCTGGTGCCAGACCGTTTGCGTGGTGAAGTCGCTAAATTTGACATCGTCGCTAAAAATGGCGATGTGTTGGTGGCTAAAGATAAACGCATTACCGTTAAGCACATACGCGACATGGAAAAAGCCGGCGTTAACAAAATTGCCGTGCCTCAAGACTTTATCCTAGGTCGTGCGATTGCAAATAACATCATCGATACTGAAACCGGTGAAGTGGTGGCCAATGCTAACGATGAAATCACTGAGTCATTATTGGAAAAATTAGTCGCGGCTAACGTTAAGCAAATTAGCACGCTCTATTCTAATGATTTGGATCACGGCGATTACATTTCACAAACCTTACGCATCGATGAAATCCCTGATCAATACAGCGCTCGCGTTGCTATCTACCGCATGATGCGCCCAGGTGAGCCACCGACTGAAGATTCAGTAGAGGCATTATTTAACGGCTTATTCTTTAATGAAGACCGTTACGATTTATCACGCGTTGGTCGCATGAAGTTTAACCGTCGCGCCTTCCCGGTTAAAGCGGAAGAGCGTCAATCAAACTGGATGCGTAAGTTTTACGAAGAAAAAGGCCCTCGTGGTGCTGAAGGTGCGTATGTGCTTTCAAATGACGACATCCTTGCGGTGATAGGCGTGCTATTGGAATTGCGTAATGGCCGCGGTGAGATCGATGACATTGACCATTTAGGTAACCGTCGTATCCGCTCAGTGGGTGAGTTGGCAGAAAATCAATTCCGCACTGGTTTGGTTCGCGTAGAACGCGCTGTTAAAGAGCGTTTGAGTCAAGCTGAATCAGACAACTTAATGCCGCACGACTTAATCAATGCTAAACCGGTATCCAGCGCGATACGTGAGTTCTTCGGTTCCAGTCAATTGTCACAGTTTATGGATCAAACCAATCCATTGTCTGAGATTACCCATAAACGCCGTATTTCAGCTTTGGGCCCAGGCGGCTTGACGCGTGAGCGTGCTGGTTTTGAGGTACGTGACGTGCACTCTACCCATTACGGTCGTATGTGTCCGATTGAAACACCGGAAGGTCCAAACATTGGTTTGATTAACTCATTGGCCTTGTATGCGCGTACCAATGAGTATGGTTTCCTAGAGACACCATACCGTCGCGTGGATGGCAATAAAGTGTCTGGCACTATCGATTACTTGTCAGCCATTGAAGAAAGTCAGTACATGATTGCGCAGGCCAATACCGATTTGGATGCGAAAAATATGTTCGTTGAAGACTTAATTTCTTCACGTCATCACAACGAATTTACCATGACGCAACCTGAGCGCGTCCAATACATGGACGTGGCGCCAGGTCAAATCGTGTCGGTTGCGGCATCGTTAATTCCATTCTTGGAACACGATGATGCGAACCGTGCATTGATGGGTGCCAACATGCAACGTCAAGCCGTGCCTTGCTTACGCGCAGAAAAAGCCGTGGTAGGAACGGGTATTGAACGTACCGTGGCGGTAGACTCTGGTACGACAGTGCAAGCACGTCGTGGCGGCGTAGTGGATTACGTGGATTCAGGCCGTATCGTGGTTCGTGTTAACGATGATGAAGCCAAAGACGGTGAAGTTGGTGTGGATATCTACAACCTAATCAAATACACCCGTTCTAACCAAAATACCAACATTAACCAACGTCCATTGGTGCAAGTTGGCGATAAGCTAGCGCGCGGTGATGTGATTGCCGATGGTGCATCAACAGACATGGGTGAATTGGCTTTGGGTCAAAACATGTTGGTTGGTTTTATGCCTTGGAATGGTTATAACTACGAGGATTCCATCTTAATTTCAGAGCGCGTGGTGGCAGACGATCGCTACACATCCATCCACATTGAAGAGTTGACTGTGGTGGCGCGTGACACAAAATTAGGGCCTGAGGAAATCACTCAAGATATCTCCAATTTAAGCGAGCGTATGTTAAGCCGCTTGGATGAAATCGGTATTATTTATATCGGTGCAGACGTTGAAGCCGGTGATGTATTGGTGGGTAAAGTGACACCAAAAGGTGAAACGCAATTGACCCCAGAAGAGAAATTGCTGCGCGCGATTTTTGGTGAAAAAGCCTCCGATGTTAAAGACACCTCATTGCGCGTGCCTTCAGGCATGAGCGGTACCGTCATTGATGTGCAAGTCTTCACCCGTGAAGGCCTAGAGCGCGATGCACGTGCTCAGCAAATTATCGACGACCAATTGGCGCACTATAAAACCGATCTTGCCGACCAAATGCGTATTGTTGAAGACGATGCCTTTGGTCGTATCCGTCGTTTGATCGAGGGTAAAGTGGCGACCGGTGGTCCAAACAAATTGAAAAAAGGCGAAACATTGACAGCAGAATATCTAGCTGCCGTGGGCCGTTACGATTGGTTTGATATTCGTTTAAGTGACGAAGAAACCGCACGTCAATTGGAGCAATTGAAAGACAGTTTGGCTCAGGCTCGCGTTGCTTTCGACAATAAATTTGAAGAGAAAAAACGTAAATTGACGCAAGGCGATGAATTGCCTGCTGGCGTACAGAAAATGGTTAAAGTGTATTTGGCCGTTAAACGTCGTATCCAGCCTGGCGATAAAATGGCCGGCCGTCATGGTAATAAAGGCGTTATCTCAAAAATCTGTCCAGTTGAAGACATGCCACACATGGCTGATGGTACACCTATGGATATCGTATTGAATCCATTGGGCGTGCCATCACGGATGAACATAGGTCAAATTCTAGAAACCCACTTGGGTTGGGCGGCTAAAGGCTTGGGCCATCGCATTGATGAAATGTTGCAAGCCGAAGTTAAAGTGGCTGAACTCCGTAAGTTCCTAGAACAAATCTACAACGGCAGCACAGGCAAAAAAGAAGACATCAAATCCTTTAGCGATGCGGAAGTGTTGGAATTAGCTAGAAACCTTAAAAATGGTGTGCCGTTTGCGACGCCAGTATTTGATGGCGCAGCTGAATCTGACATTAAAGCCATGCTAGATCTTGCTTTCCCTGATGACGATGCACGCACTAAACAATTGCAATTCTCTGCTGGAAAAACGCAGGTGAAATTGTTTGATGGTCGTACCGGTGATGCGTTTGAGCGTCCAGTGACGGTCGGTTATATGCACGTGTTGAAATTGCACCACTTGGTGGATGACAAAATGCACGCACGTTCAACCGGTCCATACTCATTGGTGACACAGCAACCATTAGGCGGTAAAGCGCAATTTGGTGGACAACGTTTTGGTGAGATGGAGGTCTGGGCATTAGAGGCATACGGTGCGTCATATACCTTGCAAGAAATGCTGACAGTGAAGTCGGATGACGTTACTGGCCGTACCAAAGTATATGAAAACATCGTCAAAGGCGAACACAAAATCGATGCCGGCATGCCGGAATCATTTAACGTGTTAGTGAAAGAAATTCGTTCACTCGCTATCGACATTGACCTAGATCGCAATTAAGGAGAATTCACATGAAAGCTCTATTAGACTTATTCAAACAGGTAACGCAAGAAGAAGAATTTGATGCAATTAAGATTGCGCTTGCTTCGCCTGAAAAAATCCGTTCATGGTCATATGGCGAGGTAAAAAAGCCAGAAACTATTAACTACCGTACCTTTAAACCAGAGCGTGATGGTTTATTTTGCGCCAAAATTTTTGGCCCAATAAAAGACTACGAATGCTTGTGTGGTAAATACAAACGCTTAAAACACCGCGGTGTCATTTGTGAAAAATGTGGCGTTGAAGTCACCTTATCTAAAGTGCGTCGTGAGCGTATGGGTCACATAGACCTAGCGTCACCGGTGGCTCATATTTGGTTCTTGAAAAGCTTACCAAGCCGTTTAGGCATGGTGTTAGATATCGCCTTGCGCGATATCGAGCGTGTTTTGTATTTTGAAGCATTCATCGTGGTTGATCCTGGCATGACGCCATTAACACGCGGTCAGTTATTAACCGAAGACGACTACTTGGCTAAAGTAGAAGAATACGGTGATGAATTTAACGCGGTCATGGGTGCGGAAGCGGTACGTGAATTATTACGCACTATGGACATTGAGCGTGAAGTGGTGCAATTGCGCCAAGATTTAAGCGCTACTGGTTCTGAAGCGAAAATCAAGAAAATCGCTAAACGTCTTAAAGTGTTAGAGGCCTTCCAAAAATCCGGTATTAAGCCTGAGTGGATGATATTGGAAATATTGCCAGTATTGCCACCAGAACTACGTCCACTGGTGCCATTGGATGGCGGTCGCTTTGCTACATCCGATTTGAACGATTTGTACCGTCGCGTGATTAACCGTAATAACCGTTTAAAACGCTTGTTGGAATTAAAAGCGCCAGAAATTATCGTGCGTAACGAAAAACGCATGCTGCAAGAAGCGGTGGATTCGCTGTTGGATAACGGCCGTCGCGGTAAAGTGATGACAGGCGCGAATAAGCGTCCATTGAAATCATTAGCAGACATGATTAAAGGTAAGGGCGGCCGTTTCCGTCAGAACTTGCTTGGTAAACGTGTCGATTACTCTGGCCGTTCAGTGATTGTGGTTGGCCCACAATTGAAACTGCATCAATGCGGTTTGCCGAAAAAAATGGCCTTGGAATTGTTCAAACCGTTTATTTTCCACAAGTTGGAAGTATTGGGCATTGCCACCACCATTAAAGCGGCTAAAAAGAAAGTAGAAGAAGAAGGACCAGAAGTTTGGGATATCTTGGAAGACGTGATTCGTGAGCATCCGGTACTATTGAACCGTGCGCCTACGCTACACCGTTTAGGTATACAAGCCTTTGAGCCTATCTTAATTGAAGGTAAAGCCATTCAATTGCACCCATTAGTTTGTGCGGCATTCAACGCCGACTTCGATGGTGACCAAATGGCGGTGCACGTTCCATTGTCTTTAGAAGCGCAAATGGAAGCACGTACTTTAATGTTGGCCTCCAATAACGTCTTGTCTCCAGCCAATGGTGAACCCATCATTGTGCCTTCACAAGATATCGTGTTGGGCTTGTACTACATGACGCGTGATCGCATGGCAGCTCGCGGTGAAGGCATGCGTTTTGCTGATGTCAAAGAAGTGCAGCGTGTGTTTGACCAAGGTTTAGTGGACATTCATGCCAAGATTACCGTGCGTATTAAAGAATACGAAGTGGATTTAGACGGTGTAAAAACTGAAAAAACCACCCGTTACGACACCACGGTCGGTCGTGCCTTGTTGTCAGCCATCCTGCCAGCAGGCCTAGCCTACAGCAATATTGATAAAGCCTTGAAAAAGAAAGAAATTTCTAAATTAATCAATGCTTCATTCCGTAAAGTGGGTATACGTGAAACCGTTATATTTGCCGATAGACTAAAAGACATGGGTTATGCCTATGCCACCAAAGCCGGTATCTCAATCAGCATTAACGACATGTTGGTGCCTAAGGAAAAGGAATCCTTAATCACGGCGGCTGAAACCGAAGTGAAAGAAATTGAAGATCAATACGTTTCTGGTTTGGTAACACAAGGTGAGCGTTACAACAAAGTGGTGGATATCTGGGGTCGTGCTAGCGATAAAGTTGCAGACGCCATGATGAAGCAACTTAAAGAAGAAGACGTGTTGGACCTAGATGGCAAACAAGTGAAAGATAAAGCGGGCAAAGCGCTACGCCAAGAATCATTCAATGCTATTTACATGATGGCCGATTCGGGCGCGCGTGGTTCTGCTGCCCAAATTCGTCAGTTAGCAGGTATGCGTGGTTTGATGGCTAAACCAGACGGTTCAATTATTGAAACGCCAATTAAAGCTAACTTCCGTGACGGTTTAAACGTCTTGCAGTACTTTATTTCTACCCACGGTGCACGTAAAGGTTTGGCCGATACGGCATTGAAAACAGCTAACTCTGGTTACTTGACTCGCCGTTTGGTGGATGTAACGCAAGATCTAGTGGTCACAGAAAATGATTGCGGCACCAGTGATGGTTTGGTCACCAAAGCTTTAGTTAAAGGCGGTGAAGTGATAGAGCCATTGCATGATCGTATCTTGGGCCGTACTGCGGCCTTGGATGTAATCGATCCTGAAACGCAAGCCGTGATTTACCCAGCAGGTACCTTGTTGACGGAAGATGAGGTTGAGCACATCGATGCCTTGGGTATCGATGAAGTGAAAGTGCGTACTGCACTAACCTGTGACACGCGCTATGGTATCTGTGCTAAATGTTACGGCCGTGACCTAGGTCGCGGTAAGTTAATTAGCATGGGTGAAGCCGTGGGTGTGATTGCGGCGCAATCGATTGGTGAGCCTGGTACACAGTTGACCATGCGTACCTTCCACATTGGTGGTGCCGCTTCGCGTGCTGCCTCCGTGTCGCAAGTGGAAGCTAAATCCAATGGTGTGTTGAATTTCACCTCTACCATGCGTTATGTAACCAATGCGCGTAAAGAACAAGTGGTGATTTCCCGTAACGGTGAAGTGATCGTGGTGGATGAAAACGGCCGTGAGCGTGAGCGTCATAAAGTGCCTTACGGTGCGACTCTGCAAATTACCGATGCTAAACCGGTTAAAGCAGGTCAAGCCATTGCTACATGGGATCCGCATACGCGTCCTATTATCACGGAGTACGCGGGTCAAATTAAATTTGAAAACGTGGAAGAAGGTATCACGGTTGCTAAACAGATTGACGATGTCACTGGCTTGTCATCATTAGTGGTGATCGATCCTAAACAACGTGCTGGTCAAAGCAAAGGTTTGCGTCCACAAGTTAAATTGATGGATGCCAACGGTGCGGAAGTTAAAATTGCCGGCAGCGAGCAATCGGTTAACACCACATTCCAATTGGGTTGCATTATTACCGTGAAAGACGGTCAAGAGGTTGGTGTTGGTGAAGTGATTGCACGTATTCCACAAGAGTCATCAAAAACACGTGACATTACCGGTGGTCTACCACGCGTGGCTGAATTGTTTGAAGCACGCTCACCAAAAGATGCCGGTATGTTGGCTGAAGTGACCGGTACTGTATCGTTCGGTAAAGATACCAAAGGCAAGCAACGTCTAGTCATCACTGATTTAGACGGGGTAAGCAATGAGTTCTTGATTCCTAAAGATAAGCACGTGACGGCGCACGATGGCCAAGTGGTTACTAAAGGCGAAACCATCGTGGATGGTCCGGCTGAGCCGCAAGATATTTTACGTCTGCAAGGTCGTGAAGCATTGGCCAGATACATCATTGATGAAGTGCAAGACGTGTACCGTTTACAGGGTGTAAAAATTAACGATAAGCACATTGAAGTGATTGTTCGTCAAATGCTACGCCGTGTTCGCGTGACCGATGCCGGTGACACTAACTTCATTATGGGTGAACAAGTTGAACGTGCTGACTTGTTGGCTAGAAATGAAGAGGTCATTGCCTTGAACCAACGTCCAGCTGAATTTGAATACGTATTGCTTGGTATTACAAAAGCATCGTTATCAACCGATTCATTCATCTCGGCCGCTTCGTTCCAAGAAACAACACGTGTACTAACCGAAGCCGCTATATTGGGCAAACGTGATGATCTTCGTGGTCTGAAAGAAAACGTTATTGTGGGTCGTTTAATCCCAGCCGGTACAGGCTTGGCTTATCACGATGCACGTAAGTTGGCCGCGGTTGCTGGCGGTGTTCCGGCCAAAGAGATTCCAGCAGAGGCCTTGTTTGCCGATGCTGAAATGCCTGTAGAAGAAGGTTTGGTCGAGACCGGAAGCGAAGTTGCTGGCGAGATCGCAGCGGAGTAAGCAAACTATTTAAGCCTTGACAAGGGTAGTAAGGCTAAATAGAATGTTGGGTTTTTCAGGATGGCCTTATTGTCATAATTGACATGGTCGTCCTGGCTTAACTTGCAAGGCTTGATTTTTAGGCCTGCGAATTAATATTAAGACATATTTAAGAACATCATTAGAGGTTATAGGCAATGCCAACCATCAATCAGTTAATACGTAAGCCACGCGCTAAAGTGGTCACAAAAAGTAAAGTGCCTGCACTTGAATCTTGCCCACAAAAACGTGGTGTATGTACGCGTGTTTATACAACGACACCGAAAAAGCCTAACTCGGCTTTGCGTAAAGTTGCAAAAGTGCGCCTAACCAATGGCTATGAAGTGATTAGCTATATCGGTGGTGAAGGCCATAACCTACAAGAGCATAGCGTGGTTTTACTACGTGGTGGTCGTGTAAAAGACTTACCGGGTGTGCGTTACCATATGGTTCGCGGTAGCTTGGATACAGCGGGTGTTAAAGACCGTAAGCAATCACGTTCTAAATACGGTGCTAAACGTCCTAAAGAAGCTAAAGCCAAATAATTGGCTGGCGGATTTAAATTTTATTAATAGCGGCTAACCAAAAGCCTTGCTCGTGAAGTTGCTAGCAAAAACATAAGTAGAATAGAGAAAATTATGCCAAGACGTAGAGAAGTCCCCAAACGCAATATACTGCCGGATCCAAAATTCGGTAGCCAAGAAGTGTCTAAATTCGTTAACGTTTTGATGACGGGTGGTAAAAAATCCGTTGCTGAGCGTATTTTATACGGTGCATTTGATCAAATCGCCGTTAAAACAGGTAAGGATGCCCTAGAGGTGTTTACCTTGGCGCTAACTAACTTGCGTCCATTGGTCGAAGTAAAAAGCCGCCGTGTTGGTGGTGCTAACTACCAAGTGCCAGTTGAAGTGCGCCCTAACCGTCGCAGTGCCTTGGCTATGCGTTGGATGCGTGATGCAGCCCGTAAACGTGGTGAAAAATCAATGGGCTTGCGTTTAGCGGCCGAATTGGTTGAAGCTTCTGAAGGCCGTGGTTCAGCCATGAAAAAACGTGAAGAAGTTCACCGTATGGCAGAAGCGAATAAAGCATTTTCACATTTCAGGTTCTAACGTTGTTAGCATTTGTAATTTGATTGATCGTTTGTTTAATTGGCCTAATCTTACAGTTAGGCCAATTGTTCTTTAAGAATTTAAGCAATAATATTAAGTAAAGGTAATGGCCGTGGCTCGTATAACCCCTATTGAACGCTACCGTAATATCGGTATTTCTGCGCACATTGACGCAGGTAAAACCACCACTACAGAACGTATTTTGTTTTATACCGGTGTTAACCATAAGATTGGTGAAGTGCATAATGGCGCTGCCACGATGGACTGGATGGAGCAAGAGCAAGAGCGTGGTATTACCATTACTTCAGCGGCAACCACTTGCTTCTGGAAAGGCATGGCTGGTCAATTCGACCAACATCGCATTAATATTATTGACACCCCGGGTCACGTGGACTTTACCATTGAGGTAGAGCGTTCTATGCGTGTGCTTGATGGCGCATGCATGGTTTACTGTGCGGTGGGTGGTGTACAACCTCAATCTGAAACTGTTTGGCGTCAAGCCAATAAATACAAAGTGCCACGTATTGCGTTCGTTAATAAAATGGACCGTGCCGGTGCTAACTTCTTTAAAGTGTACGATCAAATGCGTGCACGTCTAAAAGCTAATCCAATTCCTTTGCAAGTGCCTATCGGTGCTGAAGAGAAATTTGAAGGCGTGGTTGACCTAATCAAAATGAAGGCCATCTATTGGGATGAGGCTTCACAAGGTATGAAATTCGACTACCGCGATATTCCAGCCGACCTAGCAGCAGAATGTGCTAAATGGCGTGAAAACATGGTTGAAGCCGCGGCTGAAGCTAGCGAAGAGTTGATGAATAAATACCTTGAAGATGGTGATTTATCTGAAGCGGACATCCTAGTTGGTTTGCGTATTCGTACCATTGCTTTTGAAATTGTGCCTATGGTTTGTGGCTCAGCATTCAAAAACAAAGGCGTACAAGCCATGTTGGATAAAGTGATTGAGTTGATGCCAGCGCCAACCGATATTCCACCAACTAAAGCGGAAGACGGTGACGGTAATGAAATCCGTCTAAAAGCCTCAGATGATGAAAAATTCTCTGCACTAGCATTTAAAATCATGACTGACCCGTTCGTAGGTCAACTGATTTTCTTCCGTGTTTATTCTGGTGTTATTAATGCAGGCGACACTGTCTATAACCCAATTAAAGGTAAAAAAGAGCGTATTGGCCGTATTGTGCAAATGCACGCTAATACACGTGAACCTTTAACCGAGGTTCGTGCTGGTGACATTGCTGCGGCGATTGGTTTAAAAGAAGCGACTACTGGTGATACCTTGTGCAGCGTTAATGATGAAATTATTCTTGAGCGCATGGTGTTCCCTGAGCCAGTTATTCACGTGGCGGTTGAGCCAAAAACAAAAGCCGACCAAGAAAAAATGGGCGTGGCATTAAATCGCTTAGCTCAAGAAGATCCTTCATTCCGCGTTAAAACCGATGAAGAAACTAACCAAACCATCATTTCTGGTATGGGTGAGTTGCACCTAGAGATTCTAGTGGATCGTATGCGCCGCGAATTTAACGTGGAAGCTAACGTTGGTGCGCCACAAGTGGCATACCGTGAAGCGATCAAGAAGAAAGTTGAAGTTGAAGGTAAGTTTGTTAAGCAGTCAGGCGGTAAAGGTCAGTACGGTCATGTTTGGTTAATTATGGAGCCAAATGAAGCCGGTAAAGGCTTTGAGTTTATTGATGCGATTAAAGGCGGTACTGTGCCTCGCGAATTTATTCCTGCTGTTGAAAAAGGCCTACGCGAAACCATTCCTTCAGGCGTGCTAGCTGGCTTCCCAGTGGTGGACGTAAAAGTAACCTTGTTTGATGGTTCATACCACGATGTTGACTCGAATGAAAACGCCTTTAAAATGGCCGCTTCTATCGGTTTCAAAGACGGTATGCGTAAAGCGGACCCTATCTTGCTTGAGCCTATGATGGCTGTTGAAGTTGAAACGCCGGAAGATTACATGGGCGACATCATGGGCGACTTGTCATCTCGTCGCGGCATCATTCAAGGTATGGAAGATAATGCAACCGGTAAAGTGGTGCGTGCCGAAGTGCCATTGGCAGAAATGTTCGGTTACTCCACAACGGTGCGTTCGCTTTCACAGGGTCGTGCAAGCTACAGCATGGAATTTAAGCACTACACAGAAGCACCTAGAAACGTGGCTGAAGCCATCATGAATAAGAAGTAATGGTAACTATTCTTAAATATTGAATTTAAAGGAAAATTAAATGGCAAAAGGTAAATTTGAGCGGACCAAGCCGCACGTTAACGTAGGCACAATTGGCCACGTTGACCATGGTAAGACAACATTAACGGCAGCGATCACAACGATCTTGTCTAAGAAATTTGGTGGT
>JACCDV010221153.1_pt1 | contig 15912 bp, 12 predicted proteins | sample 7446131 | NCBI WGS metagenome assembly JACCDV01 (sample SAMN15323448, study PRJNA562643) | freshwater metagenome | isolation source: river surface water | place: USA:Blue River Watershed | collected 2017-08-17 | reverse complement strand
TGACTTGAACTTTTCCCGATGCAAGAACCTTCACACCTGTTGCAGCAGTTGCACTTTCGGGGGATGCAAAGACACCAACGCCAATAAGTGAGAGTGCGCAGAAGGCACCTCGACGAGTAATTCCTTGGTTTTCCTTGCTCTGCTCCATCTCAGGCTTCCCCTATTCATCCTCGCGGCTGTGCGTATAAGAATTGTGTAGGTGCGAACTTACCCCATCATCAGGTTGAGTGCATTAGTAATTCTGGCCCTACATGGCCTCATTCGATTGCGCGCAGATGGTCCCAACCTTTGGCTCGACCTCGTGCTCTATAACGCGATTGCCTTAGCGATTCTTATTGGACTTTTCTTCTCCCCGAAGGGCAACGACCCGCTCGCAATTGCATTCTTAGCCTGCGCCCTTGGATCCTGGAGCTGCGGCTCATTTCTTTCAAGCTTGAATCAATTCTTCTCTCTCGATAGATCTTTCGATTATCTGATTAATATCTCTTACACGCTCTTCTATCCCTTTGTGCTGCTTGCGATTCCTCGCATACTCCATCGTCGCAAGAAACTCTCAGTTATTGAAATCCTCGATGCTGCAATCTTTGGTCTGGGTTTAAGTTCAATTGCCACAGCCCTCATCTTCTCGCAAGTAATCTCGGCAGAATCAGATCAGACTTTCTTTGAGATCTTCTACCCCATCTGTGATCTAGCAATTCTGATTACCCTTGCTATTGCATCGATCACGCAAGCACTCAATAAGAGATTCCTTCTCTTGGCTAGCGGCTTTGCGATCTACCTCATCTTCGATTACCTCTATCTCTGGCAGACCATCCAAGAGCGCTACACATTTGGAACTCTCTTTGATAACGGATGGTTGTTGGGCTTTCTCCTGATCTCTTTTTCGCTCTGGCTCAATCCGGTAGATCGTTCAGATGCAACGCCGATTCATCCAGCCTTTATTGCTCTCTCAATCTTTATCAGCCCATCTCTTCTTGCGATGATGGCGTTGCAACCTGGAATTTTTCCTTCGTACATCATCGCTCCAACGATTGCCACGCTCTTCTTAGCCTTTATCAGAATGACTGTAAGCCTTAGACAGGCAAGTGCCCTTAGCGATGAGAGAGCGCTAGCACGCACCGATGAATTGACTGGGCTACCTAATCGCAGACGGCTTATTGCATCGCTCAATGATTTCTCGCAGGTAGAGGGCGCTCTAATGTTGCTTGATCTCAATGGTTTTAAGCAGGTTAATGACCAATGTGGCCATGGTGCAGGCGATCAGGTGCTAGTTCAAGTAGCTGCTCGCTTTTCCAAGGTGCTTCCACAAGGTGCGCTGCTTGCGCGACTTGGCGGCGATGAATTTGGAGTATTGATCTCAGGAAGTACTTCTTCTATCAATGAGATCTCATATGCACTTAAAGCGTGTGTGAGCTATCCATTTCTTATCGATGGACGATCAATCACGATCGGAGTCAGTATCGGATATGCCAGCAATAGCGAAGGTGGAGATCTCTTAGCGAAGGCAGATGCTGCGATGTATCGTGCGAAAAGGTCGATTAACCCTTAACCGGTTTCTCAGGTTTATCTGCCTTAATCTCCTGCAGTCGCGCAAGAGATTCCAGGCGCTCGAGTGCATGATCGACGATTCGCTCCGAGTAGCCATGTGAATATCCATCGAGATAGAGCCACGGTTCGTGAATCTCGGCTGCAGTTAGATGGGCAAGCTCTGGAACGTACTTACGAATGTAATCGCCGTTCTCATCAAATCTTCTACCCTGTTCGATCGGATTAAAGACTCGGTAATACGGTGAGGCATCTGTTCCTGTCCCTGCGGTCCACTGCCAACCATGGGCGTTGGATGCAACGTCATAATCAACAAGGTGCTCTGCAAAGAATCGTTCGCCGAGCTGCCATTCAAGATGGAGATCTTTTACGAGAAATGAGGCAACGACCATACGTGTGCGGTTATGCATCCATCCTTCCTGCTGAAGTTGGCGCATAGCCGCATCTACAAATGGATAGCCTGTCTTTCCTTCACACCATGCCTGAAATTGCTTACCTGGCTTGTCATATCGCATCGCCTTAAATTGCGGTGCGTAGTAATCAGTATCTGTATGCGGATTGTTAAAGAGGACATCGGCATAAAACTCGCGCCAGGCAATCTCTTTACGGAAAGTATCGTGAGCTTTACTCTCACCCAACCCTGCAAGCAAGGTGCGCGGGTGAATCTCACCAAACTTAAGATAGGTACTCATCTTCGATGTGCCATCAATTCCTGCAAAGTTACGGGCCTCGTCGTAACTATCGAGCGCCTTCTTTGAAAACTCTTTAAATCGCGCAAGTGCTGCTGCTTCGCCTGCGGCAATTACGGTCACGCCATCGGGCATTGGAAAATCTGGAAAGGCGCGGTACTTATCTGGAGGAGTCGGTGCCTTAATCTCTTTCGGTGTTTTAGCCGGTGCTCTCCACCCATGAACGCACCATGCGCGATAGAACGGTGTGTAGACGCGGTAAGGAGTGTCATCGCTAGGCTTTCTAACACGGCCTGGTGCAACTGCGTACGGGCTACCTGTACGAATTAACTTAATGCCAGCTGCCTCAACGCGTGCATCGCGAGCTGCGCCATAGCGTTCGTACTCATCTGAGATGTGTACCTCTGTGGCGCCATACATCTGCATTAACTCGGTAAGGACTTCAACTTGATCACCTTCAATGATGTGAAGTCGTCCACCCAATGATTGATCGAGTGCGCGCAGTGATTGCCCCATGTAGGCGAGTAACTTTGCGCCGGCTTCATCAATCTGGGATCGATCGAGAATAAAGACGGGCACAATCTCATCGCTACTTTCGATTGCGGCGTTAAGGGCGGGATGATCGCCAATACGTAGATCGCGGCGGAACCAGATGATGCTGCGCTTTGGCGATGTCATGGCATGATTTAAGCACTATGAAGGAGATTAAGCAGTTCCAAGTCCGCGGTATTCCTGACGATATTCACCGCATCAGCATTGGCGCCCGCATCATCGATTACTGGGCTCCGAAAACACCTACAGATCGCCTTCTTATCGCCCATGATGGCCAGAATGTCTTTGATGGCAAGACCAGTACACATCGTCGAAGGACGTGGGAGATCGGCCAATCTGTAAACCGCGTAAGCCACGAACTTGGATCAATTCCGCCAGCAGTGATCGCAATATGGAATGGCAATAGTAAAGAAGATCCATGGGCCAGGCTAAAAGAACTTTCACCAGAGAAAATTTTGCGGGGCGGTGTGAAAGTTATCCCTCGCGATCAGATCCCCGTCACCGTTGATGATCTCTATGGCGATCGGTACCTTGATGAGATCTTTTCGAAAATTGTTCCTGCGTTAGTTGATCACCTTGATATTGAGATGACTCCGGAGAAGACGGCGATGATCGGTTCAAGTATGGGCGGGCTTTCTACGCTCTATGCCCTTGATCAGCATCGAGATAAGTTTCATACAGCTCTTGCTCTCTCAACACATTGGGTATTGGGCGGTGATCCATTAGTTGATGGAGTGATTGGAAACATTCCTGAACCAGGACAACATAGGATCTATATGAGCCATGGCACCAAGGGACTTGATGCCGAATATGGACCCTTTCAAAAGCGCGCCGATGAATTACTGCAAAATATGGGATTCCGTACGGGGCATGACTTTCTCAGCAGAGTACATGTGCGTACAGGCCACAACGAAAAATCCTGGGCATCGTATATCGATGAACCGATTTCGTTCTGGCTTAAAGCTTTACCTTAGAAATTGGCGAAGATTGAAGTCGTCCATCTGTGCCTTTAACTGTTGCAATCACCTCTAAAGTTGCGCCTTTTTTAAACTCTTCAGGGTGCAAGAAAACGCGATGTAATCCACCTGTAGTTCTATCTGTTGTGATTGTTCTACGATCTGAGGTTCCTAGATGTCTCCACGTCTTACCAGGGTATCTAGCGCTAAAACTTACTTCGAAATAATCTTTACCTGGAATACGTGTGGAGAGTTCGATCCATCCTGTCGGCAGCGAGGTCCGCTTCGAATTCACCTTAAGCTTTGTCGGCATAGAGATTGCACTGGGTGGTGAATTTCTCTCCATAACAAAGTAAGAGCGGCCTGGAAGAAGGCAGGTCAACGACTGACCGACATCGGGTGAACAACTTCCGTCGAGAACTTTCCACCCTGCAGAGATTCCAAGTGCTGCCAGATTGATGCTCTCACTGACATCACGACCATTAAAGCCAACGAGGTAACTCTTACCGTTGAGAGTTCGGGTGGCAATAAAGAGTGCGCCAGACGCCACCTGCACCTCTTGAGATCCAGAACGTAGCGCTGGATGTGCTGCAATCACAGTGTGCATCGTTGCAATCTGCTCCTGCAACGGATGTGTTCCTACAAAAGATGTGCCATTTCCAATAGCTTGGGAGCCAATTCTGAGTTCGCTCTTCCACTCCTGCACCTGTGTAGCGAACATACTCTGGCGGGCCTTCTTATCTCCGCCAGAGCCCACCATTCCCTTCTCGTCTCCGTAGTAAACAGCTGGAGTTCCACGTAAGTAGAAAAGGAGCGCTTGGGCAAGTTTTGATCTCTCGAGCACCTTATCCGCTTCAGCTTCCGTATAGCCGTTAGAGATAAATCGTCCAACACGACCCATGTCATGATTTCCCAAGAACGTTACGAGGGATCCAGCGTTTGAATAAGCGGTTGTGAAGTAATCGTCATGATTGAAGAGCTCTGCTAGAGATTCAACATCCAAACCATATTGAGCAAATGGGATTACCTTTTTCTGGAAGGCAAAGTCCAAGATTCCTGGTGTTTGCTTATCAACAACATATTGGGAGAGTGTCAGCGAATCTGGGTCTGCAACTTCACCAAAGATAAGAAATTCACTCTTTCCTGATGCCTTTGCAGCGCTCTGTATCTTGGGAACAAATTGCTTCCAGAATGCAGCATCTACATGCTTAAAGGTGTCTATGCGCATTCCATCGAACTTATACTTTGCAATCCATTCAGACCATAGAGAAATCCAACCCTGAATGACTTCGGGTTTCTTTGTATTGATGTCATCTAAGCCGAAGAAGTCACTGACTTCAATTGCTCTCTCTACAGCTGGTGAGTTGCCTAAATTGTTGTAATTTGAAATCTTGTTGAGCCAATCAGGCTTCTTTGACTTGGCTTCTGCAGCCGTTGTTTTGGGCTTTCCATTTTCATAGTAAATGACATCAGCTGTGTGGTTGAGAACCACATCGAAGATAACCTTCATATCTAAAGCATGGGCTTCTTTGATAAGTTCTTTCAGATCTTCTTCACTTCCTAGGTGAGGATCCACGGTTGTAAAGTCCAGACCCCAATAACCGTGATAGGCAGCAGAATCACCTTGCACATATTTCTGTTTCACTGGTGGAGTAATCCAGATCGAGGTGAAGCCCATCGATTTGATGTATTCAAGGCGACTAGCCAGACCTTTGAAGTCACCACCATGCCATCCCCCGATATCAGAAGGCATAAACCCGCTCGCCTTATCTCCTGCAGAGAGCCCACCAAAGTCATTTGAAGTATCGCCATTTTCAAAGCGATCGGTCATCACGAAGTAGATTGATTCATCGCTCTGGGAAAGGCGAAGAACTGGCTTTGCCAAAGCGCGATTGTCAGTTGCGGAGAAAGCTGGTGCTGCACCAAGGGTGAAGATAAGTAGAAGAGCTAAAGCGGTCTTGCCTCTTCTCACCGTAGCAACCAAACTCCGGAGATAGCCTTTCTGGAGTTGATCCGTAGATTCTTTCCAGAGAGCGCCGGGCCATAGAGAGTCTCTTTAATCGAATAACCATAGGCACCAAGATCGATAGTGGCCTGTACACCTTTTCGGGAAATGAAGATCAGCAACGTCTCGCTCTTGGATTCTCTTAAAAATGCAAAAGAATCCTCGTCTACGTGAATCCATCGCAATCCACCATTGATAAGCGCATCACGCTCTTTACGAATAATAATCAACTTCTTCACTTCTTCAAGAAGGGTCTGATCCCAACCTTCTGGATTCTCCCAATCAATAGTTCGTCGAGAATCTTCGCCCCAACTTCCTTCCAGACCTAATTCATCTCCAGCAAAGATTGAAGGAACTCCTGGATAGGTAAAGAGTGCGGTTAATCCTGAGAGATGCTTATCTCGATCGCCCCCGACGACCGTTTTAAAGCGAGCGGTATCGTGTGAATCTAAGAGGACCATGCTGGCAACTAGAGAACGCCACGGAATTCCCGCTGCAAATGCCCGCATGATGGAAACTGTTCCTACGCCATCAAATTGTGGATTAGGAACAGGAAATTGTGAGAAGTTCGGCAGTCCAGCATCTGCCTTATTCATCCAATTAACCATCGGACGAGCAAAGCCGTTGTAATTCATCGTTCCATGCCAACCTAGTCCATCAAGATCCTTAGGTGAATGATCTGCATTTTCAGCAACAAGCCAGGCATCAGGATTTGTCTCATCCATCGCTGCTCGGATTCCCTCTGCGACCTGGGAATTAATATCTTGATCTAGATATCTGCCAGTCATATTTCCAACGTCAATGCGCCAGCCATCAAAGTTAAATGGGGCTTGCAGCCAGCGACGGACCACTGAGTTCGCACCGCGATACATCACCTCTTGCAGCTTCTTCGATGCGTAGTTGAGCTTGGGAAGAGAAGCCAGACCCCACCAGCCAACGTATCCATGAGGAATTGATGGATCCCAGTAGAAGAAATCTCGACTCTTGGCAAAGCGGTTCTTCATAGCCTTTGCCAGCCATGGATGTGCACGGCCGCAATGGTTAGTGGTCAGATCGCCCATGATTTTAAATCCGGCCTCATGTGCTCGCTCTGAAAGTTCGATCATTGCTTGATTGCCACCAAGGACTGGATCAATCTCTTCAAAGCTTGCTGCGTCATATCTATGATTACTTCTACCCGGAAATAGTGGTGTGAAGTAAAGAGCAGAAACACCGAGATCCTTGAGGTAATCCAACTTGGAGATTACGCCGGGTAGATCTCCTCCATAAAATTCCACACCTGTGGTCTCATCCTTGCCCTTAGGTAATTGGTTCCATTCGCGTGGCACCGCCCAATCAGGAGTTGGTCGAGATATTCCAGATTGTGCAAAGCGATCTGCAAAGATTTGATAGAAGACAGCGCTCTGAATCCACTGTGGGTATTTCGGTTTAGCGATGATTTGAAAATCTTCACGATCAGTAACATCGTGAGAGAAGACGCCCACGCCATTGAGCCAACGATATGACTTTGAATCTACCAATTGAAAACGGTAGTGAGTAATGGTGTTAAGAATCTGTAGCTGACAACTCCACCAGATCTCATGCGCAAGTTTCTTTCCGCGCTTCATCTCTAGGGTGCGTGGTTCCCCATCGTGAAAGAAACGTACAAATACGCGAGTTGTTTTATCTTTAGCTGGAATGCGAACTCTGAGCTCGACTGACTCACCGATCTTTGGAGCAGAGTTACTTACATAGAGCTGGCTGCCATCGTGATGCGGTTCGAGAATTTTCATTTATCCCTTAGTTGCTCCTGCGGTTAAGCCGCCGATGATAAATCGTTGCAATGAAAGGAAGAGAATTACTAGTGGAACTGAGGCGATGATTGAGCCGGCAGCAAAAGGACCCCATGTCTGCTCGTACTGTCCACCAACAAATTGCTGCAGACCAACCGCAACTGTTCGGTTCTCCACATCTTGCAAGAAGAGTGAGGCAAGCACGAATTCATTAAAGGTTCCGATAAAGGAGAGAACTGCAGTAACGGCCAAGACAGGCGCAGCTAATGGTAGGAAGATCAGCCAGTAAACCTGAGGGATCGATGCTCCATCTAAGCGTGCTGATTCATCGAGCTCTAATGGAATCGTGTCGAGGAAGCCTTTGAGTAGCCAAGCATTAACGCCAAGAGCCCCACCGATGTAGATCAAGTAAAGGCCCCAGATGCTTCCTAATCCAATCGAAGGAGCTACGAGAAACACCTGCTCCATCATTACGTAGATTGCTGAAAGAGAAAGGAATGAAGGAAAAACTTGGATGAGTAGCAGCGACTTCAGACCGACCTTGCGACCCTTAAAGCGAAGGCGGCTAAATGCAAAGGCTGCTGCTGCACCGATAACTACCGAGGTAACTGCGGTAGCGGAGGCAATAATGAGTGAGTTCTTCATCCATGCCATGTAGGGAACTCGTGAATCGGTAAAGAGCAGTACGTAGTTATCAAGGCTAAATCGGACAGGTAGAAGTGAGTTAGAGGAAATTCCACCTGTTGGATCAAATGAGGTAACGATAACTACATAGATTGGAAAGAAGGTAAAGAGCACCAAAGTAATTGCAAGGATATGTTTCCAAGCATTGTTCTTGCCTACTTTTTTACTCATAGGTTGTCCAACACTTTCGACTTCTTAAGCGTGTAGAGGGACATTGAGCCCACGATCACAAACATCACCATAGAGATCGCGCTAGAAAGACCTAAGTTTTGGAAGTTGGTACCAAAGGCAGTCTTATATGCATAGGAAATCAAGATGTCGGTTGAACCAGCAACTTCTCCGTCGATGGCATTTGTCGGACCACCACCTGTTAAAAGATAAATAATGTTGAAGTTATTAAAGTTAAAGGCAAAACTTGCAATCAACAGCGGACTAAGGATCTGGAGCAAGAGCGGGAGCTTGATGGTGATAAATGCCTGTCTCTCAGTTGCGCCATCAATTGCAGCTGCTTCTTCAAGTTCTGAAGGAATCGATTGCAGCGCGCCGCTTCCGATCAAATACATGTACGGGAAGCCAAGCCAGAGGTTGACCAGGATCACCGCAAAACGAGCTAGCCACGGCGATTCAAACCATGCAACATCTAATCCAAAGAGCGTATTGATTGCTCCATAATCTTTATTGAAAAGGCCTCGCCAAATCAAGATACTCATAAAACTTGGAATCGCATACGGCAGGATCAGAAATCCTCGATAGAAGCGTCTAAATCTAATTGGATCTTGAAGTGCGATTGCCAGAGCCATGCCGACGGCAAAGGTTGTTCCCACAGAGAGAAATGCGAAGGCAATTGTCCAGATAAAGACCTTAATAAATGGATCTCGTAAGTTCTTATCCATGATCAAGGATTTGAAGTTATCGGCTCCGGCAAAGGCTCGCCAGCCTGGATCTAAGCGATATGAAGCATCGGCTTCACTGACGAAATTACCTTTGCCATTGTTTACAAAGACTTCGCCTGTCTGCGAATTAAGGATCTGATCTTTGCCTGCATCGTAAGAGAAGGATTGAACGAGGCGGGCGGCAACATCGCTGGCTTGCGGATTAGCAAAAGAGCCATCACCAAATGGGAACCTCAGAGCGGTGATTGTTGAATCTAGGTTAGAGAACTCTTCATCACTGAGTTTGGTGATGCCCTCGGCTGCGACGATAAATCCTGATGAATCACGCGTGATCTGATCTTCAGTCGTTGGGGTTACACCTGATTCATCTGCGTAGTAAAGCTCCTGTGTGGCTGGATCAAACAAAATCGCGGCAAATTTCCCAGCTGGTGTCTTGCCAAGGAATTGGTCAAATGCAGTACCAGCTTCATCAGGTTGAAGTCCATTGTTTAGAATTTCAACGATTGCTGCCTTCTTACCAATTTCGTTACCGGTCTGGAAATTGTAAGTCGACATAATAATTGTGTACCCAGTTGGGGTAACAACAAAGATTGTAAAGAAGACAAGACCTATCGAAAGAAATTTAAGGGGAATCGATCCCTTAGCAATAAAGGTGTAGTTAATGAAAATCAGAACGGCAATGATGATGCCGGCGATGATAAATGAGTTTTTATTGATAGCCGCTGATAGAAGAAGAATCAGAAGGGCATCTGCTGCGCCAAGAAGTGCGTACTTTAGGAGAAGGGCGAGTGGACCACGAAGTCCAACGAGCGTGTAAAACATTGCTCTCCCTTTTAATTCTCAGATACTTATAAATCTCTTGCAATCATAGCAAGTGGGGGTTTACTTAAAAAAGCAAACCCCCACCGTACTTCTATGACTTGATTACAGATTAGCTCTTTGCTGCGTTAGCAAAGTTCTTAGCCAAGATGGCTGCTGCCTTATCAAGTGTTGTATTCAGATCCTTGCCAGCAAAGATATCTTTGAGGGCATCATCAGAAACTGCGTACCAGTCAGCTCCACCGGTCTTATCTCCAAGTGGGCCGTTTAGCTGCTGAACAGCGTTACGTGAAGCTTGTCCAAGACCGGCTGCATCTGCATCCTTTGTCTTAGCTGCTGCTTCGAGGTGAGCCAATGGACGCTGTGACTTCTGCGCCTCATTGAATGCAAGCTGTCCTTCTTCTGATGCGAAGAAGCGGTTAAGAAGCTGGTTAGCTCCAACCTTTACTCCATGTGCTGTTGCATATGAAGTGAGGTATGCAGCTCCGTATCCAACCCACTGGTTTCCGAAGGTTCCTGCAGTGACGCCTGGAAGTGATCCCCAACCGTACTTGATTCCAGCCTTCTGAATTCCATCCATGTTCCATGCACCAACAAGTGCTACTGGGACCTTTCCGGCCTTAAATGCTGTATCGCATCCATCGTATGAGAAGAATCCGTTGGTCTTTCCATCTGCACCAAGAAGGAACTTCTTTGCATTTGCTTTGAATGCAGGTGAGTTGAAGACGACCTTAGAAAGATCAGGAGTTGTTCCCTTATATCCCCAAGTTCCGCCGCCAAGTGCTGTGAGCATTGGCTGAGCACCCCAGGTACCGTTAAATGAACATACGCCATTTGTAAGGCCCTTTGATGTCTTGTTATCGGTGTAGTAATCGAAGATTTCTCCGATTGTCTTTGGAGCTGTTGTGAAGTGTGCAGTGTTGTAGATCATTCCTGTGACGTCAGCATCTGTAGGAATTCCGTAAACACGGCTCTTGACTGTCAATGATGCAAATGCGGCCTTTGAGAATGCTGCACGTGTTGCTGATGAAACGATAAGTGACTGAATACGGCCTGACTTTGATCCTGTAACAGCAAGTGAGCCGTCGCGAAGGATGATGTCTGGACCTGTTGCAGCTGTTGCCTTATCCCATGCTGTTCCAAGTGCATCGTATGAAGCAAATGACTTCACAACGACCTTGTATCCTGGGACTTCAGCTTCCATCTGCTTAACAAGCTTCTCTAGTGCAGGACCACGTGTGTCATCTGCCCAGATAACAATTGACTTACTTGCGGCAAATGCGGTTGGAACCGTCATTACCGATACTGCGAGTGCTGCAGCGGCAATTGCGCCAACTACACCAATACGCTTCTTGATCATATTTCCTCCATGGATTCAAGTGTTTACGAGGGTGTAAACCACAAGAGTGTTCGGCGTGGAAGGTCTCCCCACCGAGGCTCCTATTCTTTAGCCTCGCGTGCGGGTAATCAAATTATTGGCGACCAGAGAAACGCGCCGCGGCTGCCTTTACCTAAACGTTATAAAGGCAAGCGTTTACAGGGACATTTTCATGACCGGTCTTCAGAAAGTACGTGTGGAGATTACTTGTGAAGCTGCTCCACTGTTCCATCCCAACCCTGAACATCTTCAGGCTTACGAGGAGCCTTTCCGACGTAACGAGCTGATGGACGGATCAAGCGACCGGTGCGCTTTTGCTCAAGGATGTGTGCAGACCAACCCGCTGTGCGCGCTGCTGTAAACATCGATGTAAAGAGCGGTGCTGGAACTTCTGCGAAGTCCAAAATGATTGCAGCCCAGAACTCAACGTTTGTTTCAAGAACGCGATCTGGTTGACGTTCGCGAAGTTCCTTAAGCGCTGCCTTTTCCAAAGCCTCTGCAACTTCGTAACGTGGTGCATTAAGTTCTTTCGCTGTGCGACGCAATGTGCGAGCGCGTGGATCTTCTGCGCGATAGACGCGGTGACCAAATCCCATCAAGCGCTCTTTGCGATCAAGAAGTCCCTTGACGTATGCCTCTGCGTTACCGGTCTTCTCAACTTCTTCAATCATGTGAAGTACACGTGAAGGCGCACCACCATGAAGTGGACCTGACATCGCACCGATTGCACCTGAAAGTGCTGCGGCAACATCTGCACCAGTTGATGCGATTACGCGAGCGGTAAATGTTGATGCATTCATTCCGTGCTCTGCCGCAGATACAAAGTACGCATCGATTGCGCGAACATGCATTGGATCAGGCTCTCCGCGCCAGCGGATCATCATGCGCTCAACAACAGTGTGCGCCTTATCGATCTCTGACTCAGGAACTGGTGCTGCGATGATTCCGCGAGCTGCTTGTGCCAGGTATGAAAGAACCATGACAGATGCGCGAGCAAGATTGCTGCGAATCTCTTCATCTGAAATATCTAGCGTTGGCTTAAAGCCCCACGCTGGTGCAAGCATTGCAATTGCAGATTGCACATCTACGCGCACATCCCCTGAGTGAACAGGAAGTGGGAATGGTTCAGCATTTGGTAGACCTGGGTTGAATTGATCATCAACGAGAAGTCCCCATACATTTCCGAATGAGACGCGTCCTACGAGATCTTCAATATCTACACCGCGATAACGCAGCGCGCTACCTTCTTTATCTGGTTCAGCAATCTCTGATTCAAATGCAATAACGCCTTCGAGTCCTGGCTTGAAATCATCTGACACGGTGAGAGCTCCAGTCTGGCGCCGCAAGCCGGCGCATTCGCTTATGGCGCCAATTCTGCACCCGAAATAGGGGTGCGCGCGACCACCTCAAAGCCAAGATGACGCGGGGGCGAAAGTGACGTTAGATACAGGTATGAGTAATAAGCCAGAGCAGAGCCTGACCCGAGATGCCATCCGAGCGATGCGCCGCTCCTACGGTGATGTTGGTTTAGAGAACCTTCCCGCCGATCCCTTTGCCGCCTTTCACCAGTGGCTCGGCGAAGCCGCTGCTAACGAATACATCGTTGAACCAAATGCGATGGTCCTATCAACCATCGGCGGCAATGATGAGATCACATCGCGCACAGTCTTACTCAAAGATATCTCCGAAGGCGGCTTTACCTTCTTTACCAATTACCAATCACGCAAGGCGCATGCGATTGATTTAAATGATCGCGTCAGCCTTCTCTTTCCATGGTTTGCAATGGAGCGACAGGTAAGCATCTCTGGGGTTGTTTCGAAGATTTCAGAAAGTGAATCAGATGAGTACTTTGCAACGCGGCCATGGTCGAGTCAGATCGGTGCATGGGCGAGCGCGCAATCTCAACCTTTGGAATCACGCGAAGAGTTAGAGAGTCGATTTGCCGGAGCTAGCGCTAAGTGGCCTGAGGGCACCGCTGTTCCGCGCCCTGCTCATTGGGGCGGATACCGCGTCCTACCGCTAACCCTTGAATTCTGGCAGGGCCGTTACTCACGTCTTCACGATCGCCTGCGATATGAACGCGTACAGACCGATTCTGAGTTCGTACTGACTCGTTACTACCCGTAGTCTTGCTCCATGAGCGCAGAGATCACAATCCCAGAGAACCTCAAACCACACGATGGCCGTTTTGGTTGCGGCCCGTCAAAGATTCGCCCAGAAGCACTTTCAACAGTGCTCGCAAGTGGCGCATCGATTATCGGAACATCTCACCGACAGAAGCCGGTCAAGCATGTTGTCCATCGCGTACGCGAAGGTTTGAACTCACTCTTCTCGCTGCCAGAAGGTTATGAAGTAATTCTTGGTAACGGCGGATCTACCGCGTTCTGGGATATTGCAACCTTCGGATTGATTGAAAAGAAGTCCCAGCACTTGGTTTTCGGCGAATTCTCATCAAAGTTTGCAACCTGCGCCAAGGAAGCACCATTTCTTGATGAACCAACAGTGATTAAGTCAGAGCCAGGAACACACCCACAGGCTCTGGCAGAAGCTGGCGTTGATGTCTACGCACTCACACATAACGAGACAAGCACCGGTGTTGCAATGCCAATTAAGCGCCCAGCAGGAACAGATGGCGCACTTGTATTAGTCGATGCCACAAGTGGCGCCGGTGGATTGCACGTTGATGCAAAAGAGTTCGATGCCTATTACTTTGCACCACAGAAATCATTTGCATCCGATGGCGGATTGTGGCTCTCATTGATGAGTCCTGCGGCAATCGAGCGCGCAGAGAAGATCAAGGCTTCAGGTCGTTGGGTTCCAGCATTCTTTGATCTTGGAATCGCGATTGAAAACTCACGTCTTGATCAGACATATAACACTCCAGCACTTCTGACGCTAATGCTGTTGGCCGAGCAAGTTGAGTGGATGAATAGCAACGGCGGTTTAAAGTTCGCGGCAGGTCGTAGCGCAGAGTCAGCATCAAAGCTCTATGGATGGGCTGAGAAGACTTCTTACACCACACCTTTTGTTGTAGATCCAGCACACCGCTCAAATGTTGTTGGAACGATTAACTTCGACGATGCAATCGATGCAACAAAGGTTGCAGCAGCACTTCGTGCAAACGGAATTGTTGATACAGAGCCATATCGCAAGCTTGGTAAGAACCAGCTACGTATTGCAATGTTTCCTGCAGTTGATCCAAGCGATATCGATGCCCTCACAGCGTGCATCGATTACGTTGTGGCTGCTCTCTAAGCAATGCCACGTACCGTCGTCCGCGATCGTTTCTTCTGGCAGGTAGCCTTCCAAACAGTTGCGATCAATATGTTCTTGGGTGGATTTGGTCCATCTCAGGGCTTACTTCGCGATGATCAAGGTACAACTGGCGCTCAGGCAGGTCTTCACGGAACCGCACTCGGTATTGCAGCAATTGTTGCCGGTGCGCTGAACTCTCGCCTTGCGCATAGATATGGTCGCGTCAAACTTTCCTGGCTTGGATTAGCGCTCTTCTGCTTTGGCCTCAGCGCATTTATTCTCTTTCCAACCTACCCCACAACTCTGGTCTCGATTTTAATTGCAGGTTTTGGAACATCAACTGTTGTAAATAACGGCCTAACAATGCTCAACCATCACGCAGGAGATAAGGCAGCGCTCACAATCTCACAGGCAAATGCTGTGGCATCAGTTGGCTTTATTGCAGGAACGTTATTGATTGGCACGATTGCAACAAATTACCCAGATAAGTGGCGCCTTGGATTATTTCTTGTTGTTCCTTTGAGTCTTTTTATCTACCTCTTTATCCGCGATAAGAGCTATGTCGATCAGGTCTTTGAAGAGGGCTCTCGACAGCGTGGAAAGATGTCATGGAAATTCTGGATTTCATGGGTTGGATTTATTGCATGTATCGGTAGCGAATTTGCAACATCGTTCTGGGCAGCATCCCTCTTTAAAGATCGCGTCGGTGGAACTGCAGCAGTTGCAACGACGGTGATGTTTGCCTATGGAATCGGTATGGGACTTGGCCGTTGGTATATGGGTCAGATTCTCTTCCACGTAAAACTTGATCACCAACTACTTATCGTGATCGCTATTCAATTCATTGGCTTTGCCATCTTCTGGTTCTCACACATCTTTGCGCTAAGCATCTTTGGTCTATTCCTCATTGGCGTTGGTCTATCAACGCAATTTGCGCTGGCATCGCTGCGTCTGATTGACCTCAGCGATGGCCGCCCCGATCAGGCGATCGGCTTGAGTTCACTAGCAGCTGGCATCGCTATCGCACTTGCCCCATTTGCCCTTGGCCTGCTTGATGATGCCTTTGGTATCTCTCGCGCCTACATCATGGTGCCAATTCTTATTGTGATCGCATTTGTTGTTGTTCTTGCAATCCCAACACACGTCTCCCAGAAGAAGGTCCACGAGGCAGAAGGAATCTCAGAATGAGCTATAAAAGCAGAAGAATTATCTCGTTAATTACCGTAGTTGTTCTATTAGCGTGGATCGTCATAGCCGGCAGGTAATACGCCCTCTACCGTGATGTCTTGTGGCACACCGACCTTATCTTTGTAATAGACCCAGATAGCGATCATTCCGACAAGAGAAATGCCGCCGCAGACGGC
>JACCDV010673187.1_pt1 | contig 15913 bp, 20 predicted proteins | sample 7446131 | NCBI WGS metagenome assembly JACCDV01 (sample SAMN15323448, study PRJNA562643) | freshwater metagenome | isolation source: river surface water | place: USA:Blue River Watershed | collected 2017-08-17 | reverse complement strand
GTAATATTTTTGGTCGACTCACCATGACGCATCAAGGTGTAGGTGTTGCCTGATTTTTTAGTATGCGCTTTAAGTTCTTCCACTGATCCAATAACCACAATGTTCCCTTTAGGGTCACGCCAAAACGGCAGTGGTGATGCCCAGAATCGGTTACGAGAAATGGTCCAGTCAGGTGCTGTTTCAAGAATGTGTTTGAAGCGACCTTGCTTGAGGTGTCCAGGAATCCAATTAATCTTTTCGTTTTCAGAGAGTAGTTTGTCCTTAACTTTCTGAATGTTCACAAACCATGATGACACCGCATTAAATATCAGTGCGGTACCGCAGCGATAACAGTGAGGGTATGAGTGGGTGTTTGCTGCCTTAGCAAACAAAAGTCCTCTCTTCTCAAGATCTTCCTTAATGATTGCTTCTGCCTTTTTGATGTATTGCCCATGCAAGAATTCAGGTGCGTCAGTATTGTATGTGCCGTTAGGGTTAAGCAGCGGCACCATGGGAAGTCCTTCTTTTTGTCCAAGCGCATAGTCATCCTCTCCGTATATAACGGCAGTGTGCACGATACCGGTTCCATCGGTTGTTGTTACAAAGTCAGCGGGTAGCACTACCCACTTCTTTCCTGCATACGCCTGCACTTTCTCAATTGGATACAATGGCTCGTATTCAAGACCAACAAGTTCAGATCCTTTTTTCTCTTCAACGACCGCGTACGCTCCTTCGTTTGCAAACACAGTTTCCAAACGTTCTTTGGCAAGAATAAATCGTGCTTTTGTTTCTGATTTCTCAACCGTGACGTACGTAATATCAGGATGCACCGCAAGCGCAACGTTTCCAGGCAATGTCCATGGCGTTGTGGTCCACGCAAGCAGTGACGTGTGTGGCATATCTTTTACACGAAACTCAATCGTCACCGCCTCCTCCGTAATATCCTTGTACGTGTTATCCATCGCAATCTCAGCCTTTGCGAGCGGCGTCTCACAGTGAGGACAGTACATGAGTACTTTGCGTCCTTCATACAAATTCCCCTTTTCATGCACCTGCTTCAATCCCCACCACACACTTTCAATAAACGATGCGTCCATCGTCTTGTATGAATTATCAAAATCAACAAAACGCCCGATACGTTCTATGTATCGCTTCCACTCATGAATATACTCAAGCACCGTTGCGCGCGCAGTTTCGTTAAAGGTCTCAACCCCAACGGAAAGAATCTCCTTCTTATTCTTTAGACCCAGTTTCTTCTCAACAATGCTTTCGATAGGAAGTCCGTGACAGTCCCATCCCCAGCGACGACGCACATGGTACCCACGCATCGTCTTGTATCTACCAAACAGATCTTTGGAAGTGCTTCCGAGGATGTGGCCGTGGTGTGGGAGTCCCGTTGCAAACGGCGGCCCGTCATAAAACACAAACTCTCCTTTAGGAGAAGGCTTCTGTAGTGATTTATTGAAAATGTCCTCCTGTTTCCAAAACGCGAGTACCTTCTCCTCTTTATGTGCAGTATCTGTCTTGCCTTTATCGTCGGCCATATTTCCCTATCCTATCCTCTCTAGGCATAAAAAGAAACGGCCCCACATTCGTGAGGCCGCAGGAAGCGTTAGACGCCGCTAGTAACCCATTGCGGAATCTGCAAGCGCTTCATCAAGCGAATGGCAGATGACACGGGCGAGAATCGACTGATCCAGTCTTTAACAGCGGCGCGCACATTTCGTGTGCCTGATTCGCCATAGTCCACGACGCGCTGTATGAAGCCTCGAACGGAAAGTCCGCAAGCTTTTGCGTACTGTTTGAGTGATCCGTACATCAAGTTCTCCCTAGGTATAGGCATGCTGTATGCAAACCTATAGAGACGGAGCATACCACGTCTTTTTGTGCAGGCAACTGAGTATACCCAACTACATCTTCTGCGGTGCTGGAATGCCCAAGATCCAAAGTCCTCGTTGCATGGTTGCTACAAACGCTCTGGCAACAGCAAGCTTGTATCCTTCGTACTCTCCTCCAATGATTCTCTCTTGTGCATAAAATGAGTTCCATTCTCCGGCAATTTCCGTTAGATATTGCACGATATGGTGTGGTGAGCGCTCACGCTCGGCCCTGGCAGCAACTTCAGGGAAACGAATCAGTAGTCGCTCAAGAGTGTAGGGCTCTGTTGGTGTGTCTTCTACTTTTGAATCTGTTTTGGCAAGCACGGCTTGTGCACGAACTAGAGCGTACTGGAGGTACGGCCCTGAATCCCCATCAAGAGATAGTGACTTCTCAGGATCAAATACAATGTCGCCTCCGGTTGCTTGGCGCAAAATCATGTACTTAATTGCAGCAACAGCAACCTGCTGTGCAACCACGCTATCGTCGTTACGTTCCTTTGCTTTTTCAATAACCTCAGCAAGTAAACTTCGTGCGGTAACCGTATTCCCTTCTCGAGAAGACATCTTCCCTGACGAAAGGCGCATAAACCCGTGCGGCACATGGAAGGTTTTCTCACCAATAAGCGGCGCAACTTCTTCAAGGGCAGCTTTCACCACTGCAAAGTGTCCTACCTGTTCTTGTGCGGTAAGAATCAACGAAAGATCGGGATGGCAGCGCTCCTCCTTCATAACCGCTAGACCTACTTCCTTTGTTTCGTAGGTTGGCGTTCCTTTTGAGGTGATAAACACCAAGGTGTGTAGTCCCTTCTTCTCCCCCTTATAAACCACCGCTCCCTCACTCTCCTCAAAGACTCCTTTAGCAAGGGCACTCTGTACTATCTCCATTCCAATAGGCGCTGTCTCACTTTCAAAGAAGTAGTAATCAAACGTTGTGCCAAGCACCCCATACAACTCACGAAACGCCTCAAGACATACTTCTCGTGACTTGCGCCACAAGTTCATAAGCTCTTGATTGGTGCCCAGATATATTTCTTTATTCAGCGCATCAATCTCTGCTTTTGCTGTCTCACTCTCTTCATATGCACGAGAACCTTGTACGTATGCCGCATCAACTTCAGCAGCGTTAGCAACGTCCGTAACGTTATTTTTTTGTAGCGCCCACAGCGCTCTGGCAACATGCGGACCAACATCTCCTCCATACGAATCACGAATCGTTATTGCTCCTGAGTTCTCAACGACACGAGATACCGCCTCGCCAATAACGGTACTCATCAAGTGACCAATATGCATTTCTTTAAATGGGTTTGGACACGAATACTCAACCACCACCCGCTTTCCAACGTTGATCTCCCCCGTTCCCCACGAATCCTTTTGTGCCTGTGTAATTATTACCGAAGCTACATACTCACGTGAGAGCATGATGTTAATGAAGCCAGCGCCGGCAACAGACACCGAAGCAACGTCTTCCCCTAGTTCAGTACGTATATATCCTGCTAGTTCCTCTGCAATCTCTCGTGGGTTTCTTCCAAGTGACTTGGCGGCAGCGAGCGCTGCATTTACCGCAAAGTCTCCATGGGTGGTATTTGCCGGCCACTCAACAGCAAACGAAATATCCCCTGCACCAAGTTGGGCAAGGGCGCTTTTTGTTGCGCCACGAATCTTCTCTTCCATAGCAGGTAGTGTAACAAAACAGCGCCTTTAATAAAGGCGCTGTACTTTTTATAGTTCCCCGGTCTCTTCTGACCGTTCATCTTTCTGATCAAGCAACAACATGAGTTGGTTTGTCTTCGCTGCTATCTGTTCGTCAATTTTCTCAGCCATTGCTTTAGCGTCGCCTGAGCGCATCTTCAACTCATCCAACTCAATCCCAATCTTTGCGATCATCTTATCAAGACGCTCTAGCGATGCGGACGAACGCATGTGTTCGTTTATGACAACAAAGATTCTATTAATAACTCCTTCTGCAGAACCATCATCGTAAACAGTGTCTTGCATCGAAATTCCGAATGCTTTACTCAACAACTCTTGAGCTGACATTGGGTGTTCTTTCAAGAAAGCTCGAATTTCATCGCGAGAAAAACTCTCAGCCGGAAAATATGCAACAAGCATTCGTTCTCCCGCCAAGATTTCGTTGCACCCAGCTACGCATTCATCACAGATCAACACGGCTGGCGCTCCAGCAATAAGTTTTTCAACCTCATGCTGCGACTTTCCGCAGAACGAGCAATACAGGGTACATCTTGTCTTCTCATTCACGCAACACTCTCCTTACGTCTGAGGCTGAATCTATCACGAAACCCTCTCTGTGTAATCTACGCAAAACTCTCAGGAATTGGGTGTGCTTTGGCAAGCACTTCCACCTCCTCTCGCACTCTTTTAGTTTCTTTCGTAGTGAGAACCTCAATCATCAGTTCCGCTAGTTTCGCTGAAGCCACCTCATCAAAGCCGCGTGTGGTGATAGCTGGAGTACCAAAACGAATACCAGAAGGATCCATCGGCTTACGAGTATCATCAGCAATCATATTTTTATTCAGCGTAATGCCCGCCGCATCCAGTAGTGTCTCCGCTTCCCCGCCTGACATACCGAGAGATGTCATGTCCGCAAGAATGAGGTGGTTGTCGGTTCCTCCTGTGATAAGTCGTACGTTGTGTTTCAAAAACACATCGGCCATAGCTTGTGCGTTTTTAACTACCTGTGCTGCGTACGCTTTAAATGATGGACGAAGTGCTTCTTCAAAACAGACGGCCTTTGCTGCAACCATATTCATAAGCGGTCCTCCTTGAAACCCTGGAAACACCGTCTTATCAATCTTCTTGGCGATCTCCTCATCTTCACGAACAAGAATCAATCCTCCGCGAGGTCCCCGTAGTGTTTTGTGGGTAGTGCTCACCATTACATCAAAACCATAGTCAAAAGGGTTTTTGAGAACTCCTCCTGCAATAAGGCCTGCAATATGTGCAATGTCTGCAACCGCAATTGCTCCTACCTCACGCGCAATAGACACAAACTGCTCATACTCAAGTTCACGAGGGTATGCAGAAAACCCTGCAATAATCATCTTAGGTTTTTCTTTGCGTGCAAGCTCACGCATCTGTTCGTAATCAATCTCCCCTGTTTGAGGATCCTTCATCTTGTAGCGCACGAAATTGAATATCTTTGCAATTGCCGTTACTGGATGTCCATGCGTAAGATGACCTCCATGTGAAAGATCCATACCCATAATAGTGTCTCCGGGTTCAAGTAGTGCTAGATACGTTGCAATGTTTGCCGGAGCCCCTGCATGCGGTTGTACGTTAGCAAACCGAGCACCAAACAATTTCTTTGCTCGTTCAATAGCAAGTGTCTCTACTTGATCGGTAAATTCCTGTCCGCCGTAGTAGCGCTTTCCTGGATACCCTTCTGAGTATTTATTCGTAAATACACTGCCCATAGCCTCACGCACTGCATGTGATACGTAGTTTTCAGACGGGATAAGCTCTAGGCCGTGCTTTTGGCGCTCCTCTTCGCCTGCAAGCATCCCGTACACGTCTGGGTCTTCGTCTTTGATGTGGTGATAGTTATGCATGGGATAGTTTTGAAACAATAGTGACAATATCCTGGTGGATATCTTCTCGAGAGCGAAGAGCTCCATCTGAGACACACTCAACAACATGCCAGTTCTTGTGAGTGCGAGCAAGATATTTGGCAGATTCAAGTGAGCGCTCAAGATACATACGATCCTTCTCAACCACGTCCATCTCTCCTTCGGTAAGCTCACTGTTTTTGCGAGCGCGCTCCTCAGAAAGAAGTTTGAGACTCATATCAACGGGCATATCCAAGCACACGACAAGATCAGGACGTGGAATTTTTAGTACTTGATGCTCAACCGCCTCAAGCCAGGCAAGAAACTCTTCTCGCTTTCTTTCATTCACAATCTTTCCTCCCTGATGAATTTGGTTTGAGCTTGAGAAACGATCCGCAATAACCGTCATGCCTGCATCAAGCCACTGCTGTATTTGTTCACTCGCTTCGTAGCGATCAAGCGCATACAACGTTGACGCAATCTTCGGATCAAAGTGTACGAAGTCTCCATGCTTACCTGCCAAACACTCGGCAAGCAACTTTCCAAACACTGAGGTCTCGTATTGTGGGAAATTAAGCTTTTGAACCGTATGCCCTTCTGCGGTAAGTCTTTCAGCTAGTAGTGCTGCTTGCGTTGCCTTACCCGATCCATCAATCCCATCAATTACGATAAACATGATGTTCTTTAGTATACGCGACACCCTCAAAAAACGCCTGCTTGACCTTCTTTTGACGGTGCGTAGGATGAAATCAGATCAGTTTCGATCTTTATATAAGGAGTGGTAGATGCAACCTATCTACAAGCCGCGCACTGAGCGTGTCTCTGACACCCAGTACGCAGACCGTCTGCGGTTCATCCTCAACAACGGTGAACTCTTGAAAGAAACCCCGCAAGGACCTGGAGCAATCACCTGCTTTGGTACCGTGCCGCAAATGGTGTTCGATCTTTCAAATGGCGTTCCATTGATTACCGAACGTAAGATTGGATTCTGGCGTAAGCCCGTGTCTGAAATTCTCGCGTTTATCAATGGCGCTCGCACCCTTGATGCAATTGAGTCGTATGGTTGTGACTTCTGGAAGGACTATCGTGGCAAAGGCACCAAACTTGGTCTTGATCCTGACGATCTTGGCCCAGGCTCATTCGGTGCTGCTTTCCACGACTTTCCCAAACCAGATGGCACCACCTTGAATCAGTTTGAACAGGTCATTGCCCAGATCAAACAGTACGCACACATGCGCACACACCTGGTCTCGCCTTGGATTCCGTTTTACACGGCCCGTGGTGAAAACAGAAAAGTGGTTGTGGCTCCGTGTCACGGCTGGCTGCACTTTCGTGTTATGAACGGAAGACTGCACATGCGCATGGATCAGCGTTCTGCGGATATGCCTATTGGTGTTCCGTCGAACATGATCCAGTACGCAACACTACTTCTGATGATGTGTCAGGTTACCGGCCTTACGCCCGGCAACTACATTCATTCGTTTTCAGACGCGCACATCTACGAGGATCAGGTCGAGAAAGTCGAACAGCTTTTGCTTCGAGAAGCTCGTCCTTTCCCCGTCATGCGCTTCAATCCAGCGGTCACTGATTTGTTTGCCTTTCGGGTAGACGACTTTCAGATCGATGAATATGATCCACATCCGGGCATGAACATTCCGTACGTGCCGTAACCACACGCACCCTGTCACAATGGCAGGGTGCTTTCTTTTCCTGCACACCTTCGCGTATACTGGCCCCATCATGGCAAAGAAGCGGTACTCAGTACTACTTGAACATGGACGCACCCCAGAACAACTGGAGAACATGCAGCGTATCAAGAAGGACAAGGTGAATCCTTTTGATTGGAAACATTTCACTACGTACCATCGAGAACCCATTCTCCGTAAAGGAAAATACTGGCTCATCTCCCCTAACGACTTCCCGTATGAAGGAACAAAACTGCATCTACTGCTGGTATATCGCTACGCGGTGAAATATCCATCTGAAACACATCCGCGTGCTTGGAGTGAACTACAGCAACATATTGCGTGGATTGAAAAAGAATACCGCCTCAAAGGCGGAATGGTTGCGATGCGTTTTGGAGAGCCTGAACACACGGGCGGAAGTGTTGATCATCTTCACCTGCACGTGATTGTGGGTGATAAGAAGAAGAGTCCTGACGCAAAGAAACTCCGTATTGTTGCGGGCTACGAAACGCCAATAAAAAAACGACGTGCCAAGTAGACACGTCGTATATCTCACACAACACGGATAACCTCCACGTTGTATTTTTTAAGAACAGACAGACTCTCAAGCCGAGAGTAGCCTTCCTTAAAGTACAGTCGAGCAATACCTGCTCGTGCAAGACTTGCAGCACACGGAACGCACGGGAAGTGTGTAACGTATGCGTCAGCGTCTTTTAGAGAAACTCCGTAGTATGCCGCTTGCGAGACAATGTCTCGTTCTGCATGCAATACCAACGTATCGTCAGTGTTCTCTCCTCGCGAATAGATACTACGAGGATCTCCAAGTGTCAGGTGCGTAGTTGCATCTGGCATTGCTTTGTTGAAGGCAACAAACAGAAGTTCGCCACCCCTCACCGCCGCAGCGCTAACCTGCAACCACCAGTCATAGCTTTTCAACGCTTCTTCGGTAATCCTCCCAATAAAGTGCTTGTGTACTTCTTGCGAAGTAACCGTCACCCCTTCAGGAATAGGATCTACCCGTGCAGCGCCCTTTCGGTCATAACGCAGGCGCAATGAGTCGTCGAAGATGTGCGTGGCGTCCGGAAAGAAAAACTCCGCCGCACACCGCGTCACATCTTCATCCGGACAAATAACAACGTCAGCACACGGCAGATTTTGGGAATCCACAACCTTTGTCGATGCAAAGAATTTGTAGCTTGCCACAATATCTTTAACCATGTGTTCATCAAGAGCTCGAATGGCGTAGTCTTTCTTCAAGACATACGCAACCGAGTCATCAAGAAGCCGCAGCGCATCACTACCCAGCAGGTAGCAGGTAGTGTTGTCGTCTGAATATTTCTTCAGAAAATCAACGTACCCTTTATGCACTACTGGCATATACAGCAGGACAATTCGTTTCATCACCCTACCTCCTTTCCAGAATCACCCTCAATCTCATCAAGAACCTTACGGATCTTATTGAGACCAGGGCGAAGCGTTTCCATTTGCAGACGCCGAATACCGGCGCTCGTAGATGTTTCTGCTTGCGAGTGAAGATTCACGATCTCACCGCAATACTGCAGAAGTTCTTTTTGGGTTTTCTCGTCATACCCAGTACGCTCTGAAATCACGAGGAAGTCAGGGCGTACCAGCTTGATGAGACCCCACTTTTCTCCGCCACCATCTTTGATGGTAACGATATCAACGTAGCGAGAGTGCGCAATCATTTCAGCGCGCTCTTGCTCGGGAATGATCGGGCGAAACTCGCCTTTGCGTTTACGAACCTTTTCGTCAGAATCAATCCCAACCACAAGCACATCAGCAAGCTGACGTGCCGTGCGCAGATATCGCATATGACCAATGTGTGCCATATCGAAACTACCTGAGGTCAGCGTGATCTTCAGTCCGAGCGTCTTAATTGCCGCCACTTTCTCAACGAGAGTCTTCTCATCGAGAATGAGACGGTCTTCAAACGCAACATAGTTAGAGAAAAACGAACCGCGTTGCATGGATGTTCTCCTTTTGTAAAAGATCCATCTTGGCGCATGGTATCACGCGTTGTTTTTTGAAAACACTTGTATATCTTCTAAAGCGTGTCAGTATGCACTCCTCTACCGTACGTAGCGGTAGTAGTGGTATTCTCTGCGACAGAGACAAGGAGTGTACGATGCGTATTGTGTTAATTGCCGCCATTGGTGAGCATACTCGTGCCCTGGGCAAGGACAACAAGTTGTTGTGGCGACTGCCTGCTGACATGGAGCACTTCAAAAATATGACTATGGGACACCCGGTGATTATGGGCCGAAAAACGTGGGAATCTATTCCCAAGAAGTTTCGTCCTCTGCCCGGAAGAACCAATATCATAGTGAGTCGTCAACGAGAGTATGGTGCGCCTGGCGCACAAGTTGCCACATCTGTTGATGATGCGCTTATTGGTGCATCCATTGCACCAGGTAACGACATTGTATACGTGATTGGTGGTGCGCAAATATACAAGCAGGCACTACCACATGCAGACGAGCTTGAGTTAACGCTTGTTGCAGATGAAGCTCCTGGTGATGTGTTCTTCCCCGTGTTCACTCATTTGTTCAATAGAGTGAAGCGTGCGAGTTTAACCCAACAAGAGAATGGTATCTCGTATCGGTTCGTAACACTGAGAAAATAAAAACAAAAAGCCGGAGACATGCTCCGGCTTTTCTTATATCCAAACCCTTATTTCACATCAATACCCATTGAGCGAGCTGTTCCTTCGATGATGCGGTCTGCTGCTTCTACTGATCCTGCGTTAAGGTCAGGCATTTTCTGTTCTGCAATCTGACGAACCTGGGCCTTGCTGAGTGTTGCTGCCTTCTTGCCTCCTGGCTTTTGAGAACCCTTCTCAATACCAAGAATCTTAAGAATAAGGCGAGATGCTGGAGGGGTTTTAAGAACGAACGAGAAGGTTCGGTCTTCGTAGACGGAGAGATCTACCGGAATAATGTCCCCCATCTTGTCGCGGGTTGCCTCGTTAAACTTGTTAACGAAGTCTCCAATGTTAACGCCGGCAGGGCCGAGTACGGTACCAACCGGAGGCGCAGGAGTTGCTTTACCTGCGGGAATCTGAAGTTTGATCTTTTTTACTACTTTTGCCATATGTAATGTCTTAGGACTGTACGTTAGAGTTTACGAATCTGCAAGAAGTCCAGCTCAACCGGTGTTTCGCGGCCGAACATAGACACAAGGACTTTGATCTTTCCACGGTCCTCATCAATCTCACCCACCTTCCCTTCAAGATCCTTGAACGGACCGTCATTAATAACTACCGGATCATCCTTCATAAGGTCGATGCGATGTTTTGGTGCCTCAGCTCCCATGCGCTTCATCAAGGCTGCAATCTCAGACTCTTCCATAGGAACAGGCGTGGTACCACTTCCCACAAACCCAGTTACGCGTGGCGTGTTACGTACCACAAACCATGAGTCCTCATCTACAATCATGTTCACCAAGATGTATCCAGGGTAGATCTTTTCTTCCTCAACAATACGCTTACCTCCCTTCACGCGAACCTTCTTCTCCGTTGGTACGATTACTTCGAAAATCTTGCTGCCCATACCAAGAGACTCAATGCGCTGTTTGAGGTTTCGCTCTACCGCATTTTCATATCCTGCATAGGTATGGATGGTGTACCAGCGAGGTTCGCTGTTTGCCGCATCTTCACTAAATACTGGTTTTCCGTGCGTTTCCATATTAGTTAGCAATGATAAATCCAACACCGCTGGTAAAGAGATAGTCCAAGACGCCAATAAACACTGCTGCAAATGCAGACAAGAGAATCACGAGTCCGGTGTGTACGATCACTGTCTTACGAGATGGCCATACCACATGAGAAAACTCTGCTTTGACGTTTTTGAGGTAGCTGATGAGATTGTTCATATTTAAAAACGCCCCTTCGGGCGCTGACTGCAACATTGTACCAAAGTGCGACTGTTAGTCAACCTATGTAAAAACGTAGAGCGCCGCAGTCAGAATCTGACATACGGCGCCCTGTTCATGTTATCGAGAAGCGGTCGACACGCGACGCGTAATCAACCCCTGACTCACCGCACGCTCGTAGATTGCGCGCGGTAGAGCCCGATCGCCGAAGCTGGTTTTGATCGAGAGCGCCAGCATCGCGAACAAGCGACCGGAGTTCTTGTTCCCCTCCTCATTGAAGTCGAGGAGTTGGATGAGTGCCCAGCTCGTCGCCTTGGCGGCAGCGGTCTGGTCCTCATCGCGATCCTTCGGATGCAGATCGAGGCCGGCGAACTTGTACGCACGGTCGAAGATCCACTTCGCTTCGCCTTCGAGCACCGGATACGGATTGTTGAGGGCTGTATACTCGACGCCGTTGATCGTGACGAGCTTCTCTTGTGTTTGCTGGGTCATTTGCATTTCCCTAATCATGAACGATCTGGCTTTCAGTGAAATAGTTACGTAGGTGGCCAGAATCACCTTTCTGTATATAATATATCACACATACTCTTTTCTGTCAAGAGTGTTGTTGGGTATCAAAAAACGGCCCGTACGTGGGCCGTTTTTCGTGTACTTTCACTACTTGAGCTCGTACGAGATTGAGTGCGTGACACTGGTTTCCTGTTCTCCAGTTGGAAGATTTGGTGCTGGCGCTTCCTTGGTCATCGCCGCATCCATCGCACCTCCAAACCCTTCGCCATAGTATGGGTAGGCTCCGCTGTTTTCATAGAATGAGACGACATCACCCAATCGTACACCAAGCTGCTTTGCAAGCGCCTTTGCTTTTTCACGAGCTTCGGCAATTGCCATCTCACGAGCTTCCGCACGAGCAGCATCCTCATCATCAACGGTAAAGTTTGGTCCGTAGATGTTTTGTACTCCCGTATCTCCAAGACCCTGGAGAATTTCTCCGGCCTTTTCAGTGTCGCGAACCTTCACTTCAACACTCTGTGATACCTGGTATCCGATAATGCGAGGAGATCCGGCGTACTCAGGACAGCCATCGTAGTAACACGGCTGTGCATATTCGTATTCAGGATACACGTTGTATCCAGTAGTCTTCGTATCCTTTTCTTCAACACCTGCGTCCTTCAGAAACGCGAGTGCCGCATCCATTTTCTTAGTTGCCTTTGTCTGAGCCTCTCCTACCGTTGCTCCTTTCTCCGTTACTGAGTAGCTGATTGTTGCAATATCAGGGATTGCCGTTGCCTCTCCAGTACCATCTACCGTAATGGTGTTAGTTGGGTACATGTCAGAACGGCCAATGCCGTATGCAAGCACATCAAGGGTTTTCACCAACAAGAAAAGCGCTAGAAACACTACTGCGGCTACCGCAGCGTATCCGAGTGGTTTACTTACTTTATTGAGGTTTGTTTGCCAGTTGTCGTTCATATGTATTAATTATCTTCTGTCCCCAAAGTATATCACGCAGGCTTTTTTGAAGGCCGCAAGAGCCATACCGCACAAGCGGTGGCAATAGCCCCTGAAAGCGCAAGCGCAATACCTCCTGCCAAGATACGGATGATCTCTGCAGAAAAGATCTCTCGATTAATAATGAATAAAAAGGGTGCATTTGAGGTTGCAAACAACAGAAGTAGTGGAAGTGCAGCGCCCGCATAAGCAAGCGGTAGCGTATTGATCACTGCACCCACATGTTCCTTCCCTACCCGCATAGCCTTCTCCCATAGTGACTTTCGAGAAAGAGTCGGGTCTGCTTCAAGAAGCTCAACCACCGTATGTACCTGCGACACACTTACATCATTAAGTACCCCTACCACCCCAATCAAAATACCCCCGAGCAAGAGTCCAGAAAGATCGAGCGCCCCTCCGGTTGCAAAGTGCAGATATGTAGCTTCATCTGACGCAAAACCAGAAAGTTTTGCAAGACCAACCGACACCTCAGCAACAATCGCACCAATAACAAGCGCCACTACACTTCCAAACAACGCAATCTGGGTTGGTTTATTCCATGTATGGGTCACTGCCATTGAAAACGTAAGGAGCGCAACCGCAAATAACACACAAGTAAGTACCGGAGGTGCTCCTAGTGACAACAGTGGAAGTAGACCGAAGATAATTGCGAGCAAGCTTCCTACCAACGAAATAAGTGACCGAACACCCGACATCCCCGCAACGAAAACGGTCACCGCAATAAACAGCAAGCTCAAAAATAACAGAACGCCACTACGTTCAGGCTCTCCCGCAGACCATAACTCACTTCCATCAAGCGCGCTCGTCTGATGCACGTATAGCTGATCTCCTTTTGCAAATGAGACTGTCGTGGTGTTTTCAACGGTATGCACCTCCCCAGCACGAACCCCCTCTACAATCTCAACTTCAAGTTTCTGATATGAAACCGATAGGCGTGTTTCTGCAATTGAACGCTCACCAAATGATTCGACGGAAAGCACCTTTGCTTTAAAAGTTGTTTCATCAAAAGGCTGTTGTTCTTGAGCAGATACAGAAAATGGAAGGATTGCAGCAAACAAAACAATAGTAGTAAGTATTTTCTGCATATTAGGCACAGCGTACACACAAACCAAAGAATTCCAGGGCATGATCTTCAATGGTAGCAAATTGTTTTTGAGAACGCTTTACCTGCGCAAGAAAAGACGCAGGGACACATCCTGCAACCTCAGCAATCGTGCCACAGGAACGACACACGACATGATGATGGTGCTTCCCTACACTTTCGTACCGTGCATGATTGTCTCCTAACTGAATCTTACGTGCAAGACCAGCAACAACAAGTTGGTCGAGTGCTCGATATATTGTTGTCATGTTCATAACCTTCCCCGTACTCTTTCCAAGCTCATCCACCGAAAGCGGTTTCTTTGCTTTGTGTAACAAAGACAGAAGAACCACTCGTTGTTTTGTGGCTACTAATCCCGCTTGTTTAAGTTGATCGCGTACTTCCATACAGATATGGTAGCGCGCCTTTTGTACACATGCAAATTATTTGCATCCACACAACCCTCGGGTATAGTGCAGATATGGATCCTATCATCATGAGCATTGGTGCGGTTGTTTTTGTTAGTCTTATTTCTTTTATTGGTGCTGTTGCTATTTCATACAAAGAGCATGTGCTCAAACGCATTGTGTTTGTTCTTATTTCTCTTGCTGCGGGTGCCCTGCTTGGAGATGCGTTTATTCACATCATTCCCGAAGCATTTGCTGAAGCAGACACCCTCACTGTTTCTCTGCTTATTCTTGCAGGTATTTTAGTGTTTTTTATTCTCGAGAAATGTCTCAACTGGCACCACAGCCACGGCGAAGAAGAATTTTCTCCTGAACATTCTCGTATTCATCCTGTGGGTAACCTGGTGCTTGTTTCAGACGGCGTACATAACTTCGTTGACGGTCTTGCTATTGGCGCGGCATTTCTCGTATCTCCTGAGATTGGTATTGCAACAACCATTGCGATTGCCTTACACGAGATTCCTCAAGAAATCGGTGACTTTGGACTTCTTATACATGCAGGCTTCTCTCGCATGAAAGCATTGCTATTTAACTTCATCTCAGCACTTACAGCGCTCGTAGGTCTTGGTGTGTCCTTCTTGATTGCACAAACCGCTGAAGAACTTATTCCGCTTATCACCGCTTTTGCTGCGGGTAACTTTATTTACATTGCTCTTGCCGATATTGTTCCTGAGCTACAAAAGACAAAGGGTGTTGCTCGCGCAGTCACCCAGCTTGCCTTTGTGATGGTTGGTGTTGGGGCTATGGCACTCCTTCTCTCCCTTGAATAACTTACGGTGTTTGAATCGTACTGAGAAGCGTCAATAGATTCTGGTGCTCAGGTAGTGTTTCAATGACCAGATCAGGGTTAGTCCAATCAACATCCTGCTCAAGCACGTCAAATCGAAGCACGTCCTTTTCGCGGATGAGGTAGTACGCACTGACCACCTGCCCTTCAAAACGCTCAATCACAATGTGATTAAAGGTTCTGCCATCAATCAATACAGGATCAAATGTATCGATACCGGATACCAATTCTCCTGAAGGAGAAAGAGTGGTGTTTTTTACAATAACCTCATTAGCTGATGTTCCTTCAGGAATATCGTACCGATAGATACTAATGTAGTGATGCCCTGTTCCTGCCGCTTGCTTTTGATAGAAGCCAAGCATTTCGGGAATATGCCCATCAGCACCTGGCTCTTGTACTCCCTCTACATATCCTGCAGGCAGTGCAAATGAGAGAGACGCTTCAACAAACTCAACATTTGGAAACGGACATGGTGCAAACTCACACGAAGGGCCGACTCTTCCCACACCTGTTCCATCAGGACAGATCTTCGCTTCTTCGGTACACGCAAGCTGTGTTGGGCCCGCGGTGGTTTCCATGACGTTCTTGTACAAAAACCCTCCTACCCCGAGCAAGATAATGAGCACGATCCCAAAGACAAGTGATTTCATGGTCGTACTGTACTTTATTTCTTAAGTGCGTCTCGAATTTCTTCGAGGATCTTTACTTCTTCTGATTTCTTTGGTGCCTCTTCTTCTTTTTGTTTCTGCAGCTTATTCAACACACGAAGCACCATAAACAACACAAACGCGATGATAACAAAATCCAACACTGACTGAATGAATATGCCGTACTGAATAAGCACCGGAGCACCGATACCTGTTTCAAGAGATACCGCTAGGTCTGAGAAATTAACACCACCAATAAGAAAACCAATGGGCGGCATGATGATGTGTTCGACGAGCGATGAGACAATCTTACCGAACGCAGCACCGATAATCACCGCAAACGCAAGATCAATCACATTCCCTCGCATTGCAAACGTCTTAAATTCTTGAATGAGTTTCATGGGCAAAGTATAACAAAAACGCC
>JACCDV010985300.1_pt1 | contig 15926 bp, 15 predicted proteins | sample 7446131 | NCBI WGS metagenome assembly JACCDV01 (sample SAMN15323448, study PRJNA562643) | freshwater metagenome | isolation source: river surface water | place: USA:Blue River Watershed | collected 2017-08-17 | reverse complement strand
GAATCAGCTACATCTAACCTTCCAGCCGGCCCCGTCGTCCCAATCCCCACATTTCCATCATCTCTTACGAAGAAAGAAGAGATACCAGTTGAGTTAGTTACATTTAAAGCTTGGGTGGCGGAGGTGGCTCCTTCTCCGACAATTGATAGGCGAGCAGATGGGGAGGCAGTGCCGATACCTATTCTAGTTCCAGTGTTTGTAAGGAAGGGATTTGAAATCCAGTTTGTACCATCATGTCTTAATGTTTGGCCAGTAGCGCCAGCTGGGAGGCCTGTTACTGGCGCCCAAGAGCCTACTCCTGTCGCGGAGGCAGTAAGGACATGACCTGGTGTTGCAGAAGTGCCTAACTGAAAGCCAGTCATACGGACTGTACCAGCGACATCTAGTCTTGTGGCTGGGGAAGGAGTCCCAATACCAACATTCCCGCCAGGAGCAATACGGATAGCTCCTCCGCCCCCAGGAGGATTTAAAGTAGGATTTACCCAAGCGTAAGATAAAGATATAGTCGAGACAGAGAGAATACTAAACGCAAGAATCAAGAGAATATATTTATGCTTCATAATACGATAATTATAGCATATTCATTGCTGAATAGGAGGTGTGGATAAATTAAATAAGTTAAAAAAGGGAGGACATGGATTCCGTCCTCCGACGGAATGACAACCTTTTTCTGTCACACCTGCAACAGGCAGGGGTCCAGGTTCGCATTCTGTATTCTACATTTCAAAAAAGGGAGCGGGTCTGGATTCCGTCCTCCGACGGAATGACAGAGGGGAAGAGAGCGAGCCTGGATTCCGTCCTTCGACGGAATGACACCCCCCTCTTTGTCGTCCCCGCGGAGGCGGGGACCCAGGTCTCGTATTTTGTATTTTATGTTTCAAAAAAAAGGAACTAACCTGGATTCCGTTTTCCAACGGAATGACAGCAGGGGGGAAAGGGACAAGCCTGGATTCCAGCTTCCGCTGGAATGACAGAAGGAATAAGGCGGAATGACAAGGAAGAAAAACATAATGACAGAAAGAAGAGTTATTTTAATTTATTAATCTACTACTCTTACAATATCCGCACCAAGATTTTTTATTCTCCCATCTATGTTTTCGTATCCTCTATCAATATGTTCTACTCCTGTGATCTCTGACTTTCCTTCAGCAATAAGGGCGGCAATAATATGCGCCATCCCGGCACGAATATCTCTCATTTCAAGATTAGTTCCTTTTAATGCAACAGGGCCATTTATAATCGCGCTATGATAATGACTCTCTCCTTGAAAGCGACATGGTAAGTTTCCCAAACATTTTGTCACGACATCAATTACAGCACCCATACGACGCAAATCTTCAGTGTAACCGAATCTATCCTCATATACTGTCTCATGAATAATTGAACTTCCTTTAGCTTGAGTTAAAAGTACCGCAAGAGGCTGTTGCCAATCAGTCGCAAACCCAGGATGAGTATCAGTCTCTATATGTACAGCTTTTAATTTACCTTTGCGAAAAAATCTAATACCTGATTCTTCTACCACATATTCTCCCCCTAAACGACGAACTGTATTTAAAAAAGTAATTAAGTGTTCCTGATTCGCTCCTTCAACCAAAATATTACCATCAGTCGCAAGCGCGATAATAGCAAAAGAAGCAGCCTCTATTCTATCGGGCAAGAGAGTATGTTCTGCTCCGCGTAAAGATTTAACTCCTTCAATATATATTTCTCTGTTTGCGCCAAATTCAATAATAGCTCCCATTTTTTGAAGAAGTTTAATCATATCTACAATTTCCGGGTCTTTAGCGGCATTTTTAATAGTTGTATCTCCCTCAGCAAGAACAGCGGCAAGAATAGTGTTTTCAGTCGCCCCAACCGACGGATAGGGCAAAATAATAACAGCCCCTTTTAATTTTGACGCCTTTGCAAAAATAGTTGACTCTTTAATTTCTACTTCAGCGCCTAGTTTTTCTAGTGAAGCCGTATGAAAATTAATCGGTCTTGGACCAATTTTATCTCCACCAGCCATTGGAACTTCTCCTTCTCCTGCACGAGCAAGTAAGGGTCCAAGCGCTAATATGGGTATTCTATTTTTGCGAGATAATTCTGTAACACGAGGATTTTTAATTTTTAAAGTTTGAGTAGTCACTACATCCCCTTCTATGCTTACTTCAGACCCTATTCGCCGACAAATCTCTATAGCTATGTCTGTTTCTTGATTACGAGGAACATTTTTTAAAATAACTTTTTCTTCGGTTAATAGGCTCGCCATTAACATTTTACCGATAGCATTTTTTGCTCCCCTGACTTTAACAGCGCCACTTAATTTTTTCCCCCCATTAATAATGATTTTTTCCATTATTCAATAATAAAATAATTATCCTTCTTTGGAAAATATAAGCTATAACCAACCATTATATTTGACATTAAAAAGAAAGCCTTATTTAATAAAAATAGTTCTTAAACAAATCAATATGCTAAGGAGAGGATGTTATGTATTGGAAGCAGCAGCGTCATAGTCGCCACATATCTCATCAGATCCAGAAGCAACAAGATTTCAGCGCATTAAAAGGACAATTAGCAGAAGAATGCGCAGAGAATATTCTGTTTCGACTAATGACATATCATAAGATTATTGATTTTCGAAGAGCCACAGAAGAAGAGGATAAACAATTACGCACCGATTTTATGGTTACCCTAAAATCAAAGCGCGAAATTGGCTTGCAAATAAAAAGCTCCACGTTAGGAGTAGCGCGTTTTTATCAAATGGAGCGGCTACGCCCAATACCAAACAGACCATATGATGTCATGCCATTTATCATAAATTTATCAGAAAGTCGTATTAATGAAGAAAAAAGAATGTTGAAGTCATTAACGACTTTTGAAAATCTTTTAAAAGAAAAGGAGGCGGCACTATTATTATTGCCATTCTATGCCAGCACAACTAAAGCCCGATAGCGGGCTTTTTTTTAAACGGAAAAAATATTACGAAATCAATTTTCCAGCTAAACAACTCTTATCTGGACAAATAAGCGAAACATTATTGTTTTCATCCGTTGCCGCGAGAATCATTCCTTGGCTTTCAAAGCCCATTAAAAGTTTCTGAGCTAGATTCGCTACAATTATAACCTGGCGTCCAATAAGCGATTCTGGGGCATAAGACTCTCCGATACCAGCGATAATTTGTCTGTTCTCTACTCCCAAAGACACTATGAGTTTTAATAATTTAGCAGAATTTTCTATTCTTTCGGCGGAAATAATATGCGCGGTTTTCAACTCAATTTTTTTCCAATCTTCAAAATTAATCATTTAAAATTTTATGCCAATTTTCTTGATTTATAGCTCCTTCGTCTATTATTAATTTCGCAAAAGATAAAATAGATAATTTTTTAAAATCACTAACGCTTAAAACATTAGTTATTCTCGTTATAAGAGCCGATATAGATGCCGCTCCTTCGCTTTGATTTACAAGTGGTTTTCGAAGAGCAAGATAGTAGCCAGTCTGTCGGTGATGAGACCCTCGACTTATGCTCGTTGCCAATAGATCACCTACTCCCGCAGGACTAACCGCGTTTTCTTTGCCCTTTAACGCGATACGAGCTAATTCCATTTCTCGCATAATTTTAGAAAAAAGAAATGATTTTATATTATCTCCATATCCCGCTCCTTCTGCCGCTCCCATAACTATTGCGTACATATTTTTTAATACGCCTAAAATAGCAACCGAAAAAGCGTCTGTTGTTATTTCTGAATAAACACTACGACTGTTAAAGATTTTTGCGACAATAGAAACTGCGGTTTGATGCCCTCCAAGTACAGCACATCCACCTTTATCAGTCATAATTTCTTCAGCAATCATCGGTCCACCCATAAAAACTATTCTATCGGATGATAAAAACTCTTCGGCTATTTCTGGCGCTGTGAGTCCTGTATCTTTTTCAAGCCCTTTAGAAACAAACACTATTGGAATATTAGGTTGTAAAACAGGAGCTATAGATGCAAGACATTCGCGAAGCGCCCAGGACGGAACACAGAAAAAAACAACCTCCGCTTTTTTCAAGCATTCTTCAAACGACAAAGCAGAGGATTTTTTGGGATCTTTATCCCAAATAAGATTATTAATATCTGAGCCTGACGCTATATAAGCGATCGCCTGCCCAATTTCTCCTCCACCAATAATAGATATATTTTTAATCATTCTTTTGCTTTACTTCTTTTGCTAAATACAAATATATAAAGCAGTTCAAGAATACCAAGCGTGTTAATTACAAGAAGAGCTATAAACCAGAGTTTACTACCCGCTCTTGCCGCCTTCCAAAGAGCAATACCTTTTAAAACAAACGACCACACTATAAGTAATAAAAATACTAAAATGACAAATCCGCCAAAGACAGAAATAAGCACGCCTGGAATAGAAACCTCAAATATATTATTTAATAATTCTGTCCCAAAAATATTCATAAGACTTATTATAACTTTTTATTGTTAATAATGTCATCTTTTGTGTAACGACCGACTCTTATTCTTTGAAGGGATGCTAAATAGCCTCCTACTTTAAGTTTATCGCCTAAGTCGCGAGCGATAGCTCTGATATAAACCCCTGGTCCTGTTACAATACGAAAAGATACAAATGGCCACTCATAAGATAACATTTCAACTTCTTTAATTTCGGCCTCGCGCGCTTTCATTATTGGAGTCTTGCCGGCACGAACAAGTTTATAAGCCTCTTTCCCTTGAATTTTTATCGCGCTGTAAACTGGAGGAATTTGTTCTATTATACCTTCAAATGAAGATAATGCTGATAAGATATCTTCTTGATTTGGAATATAAGAAACAAGCATTTCTGTTTTTTTACCTTCTTCATCGTCTGTTTCGCTTGTAATACCAAGGCGAACAACTGCTATATATTCTTTTTCTGCGCCTGATTCTGCCGCAATAAGCTTAGTCCCCTTTCCTATACCAACAACAAGAATCCCTTCAGCCAGAGGGTCTAAAGTTCCTGTATGGCCCATTTTTTTAATACCGACTTCTCTTCTTAACTGATTTAAAAAACCGTTTGATGAAACTCCTTTTGGCTTCCAGAAAGCGTAAAGACCTTCTTTCATTGTTTATTAATTCACCGTTATAAGAGCTATTTCCGCTCGGCTCATAAATCTGATAGGAACAATTCTTGTGCCAAGCCCAACCGAAACATAAAAAATTGTGTCTTCATCTTTTGCAAGACCACGAATCAGATGAGGAGGAACATCTTTATCAGGAATAAATAAAGCGCCAATAATAGGAATTCTTATTTGTCCTCCATGAGTGTGACCCGAAAGCACAAACGGAATACGAAGCCCGCGAATTGTTTCGTTAATTGCAGGAGAATGAGACAGTAAAATATCGCATCTATGATTTACAGCAAGAGCCTTATGAATATTATCTAATCCAAAGCTCACCTCATCTACCCCGCAGACAGAAGTATTGCTAATAAAAACAGCATCATTTAAAAGCACGGTGGCTCCGGCGGATTCTATAGCATCCATAAAAATCTTACCTTGTGGGTTTGCCCATTCGTGATTCCCTGGAATAAAAAGTACTCTCGCCATAGAAGAAAGCATTTTGGTAGTTTCAATAACCGGATTAAAGTCCGTGGTAGACTCATCAATAATATCGCCTGTTAGCGCAATAAAATCAGGAGCAAAAGAACGAATAGCGCGCATAAGACGGCCATCCTCCGGTATGCCTCGTCCATGAGCATCGCTTATATGAACAATTTTTATTTGTTCGGAAATTTCAGGAATCGTAATATTTACTTTACGCACAATAGGAATATTTACTTCCATCCAAATATAAATAGATAGTCCAGCAAGGATAATTATTAATATACCCACGCATTTTACAACGCTTTGAATTATTTTAATCATTGATTAATAAAACATATTAGTTTGAAACTTTGATTAAAACAAATAATAAAAGATATCTCAAATAAAAACTATTTATTCGCGAATAAAAAAGTTGCTATAATAGCCGCCGTTTCAGCTCTCATTATCATAGGTCCTAAATTAATTTTTTTAGCTCCTACGCGTAAAGCAGCTACAACCTCTTCGTCCGTCCATCCTCCAGCAGGTCCAATAAAAATTGTATTCTCGTTATATTTTAAAGTAGAAGTATCCGAGCTTTGTTCGTCTGATGTAATTAAAATTGCTTTATCTCCTTTAATATTTAAACTATCTTCAAAAGATAAAATTTCTGACAATTCTGGGATATCTCCTCTGCCTGATTGTTCTGACGCTTCTTGCATAATTTTTCTTATACGATTCATATTTAATCCCGTTTTAATAGCGCGAGCGGAAATTATTGGAATAATTTTAGCAACGCCAAGCTCTGTCATTTTTTGCGCCGCTAATTCAAAATTTTCTTTTTTAATAAGCGCAAGACAAACAATAATTTGTTTTTTCGGTGTCCACGCAGACTGTATATCACTTTCGCGAACGAATATTAATCCTTTTGGTTCCAGTAAAACAGAAAAAATTGCTTCATTGCCGTTTCCGTCACAAAGAATTATCTGTTCTCCTTTTCTAATTCTTAAAACTGATTTTATTTGATGAGCTAAGCCTACTTCATTAGACAATATTTGTTTGTCGGATAAATTAAACTTGCCTATAAAGCGATGTAATTTCATTATTTATAATTAAATAATCAGCGTTTTATCTACCCTTTTTATATTTTTTTGCATTCTATCGCCATAAAAAGAGGGATCTCTTTCCTTGCTCTGTTCTCTGCGATAGCGCGTGGGCCTGGCTGACTTGCTTTTTTACTATTCCATTCTTCAAGACGAGTAACTGCAAGCTCTGCTCGATTAAATGCTTTAAAAAAGTATTGCAAAGGACGATGAAAAGAAATTGTTTTGTGTTGCGTGTTTTTACCAGGATGAGTCACAATATCGCTCTTGCTTTCCGAAAGATAACGAGCAATTCTACGATATTGAATATTATTGTCCCATACCCAATCCGAGAATTTTGGCACACGAAAACAAGCGTGATTTAATACTATGTATAAATAGCCCTCTTTTCGTAAGAGACGAGATGCCTCATAAATAACATTGCTTGCGTTTTCAATATTTTGAAGAGCAAGGATTATAAAAGCTTTATCAAAATTTTGCTCCTGAATAATAGATAGGTTATTTGCGTCCTGAACTATAAACTTACCTAATGGAGTTTTTGTTTTCGCCATATCAATAAGCTCAGGCGAAATATCTACGCCGTAAACTATGCATTCTTGTTTTGATAAAATCGCGCTCCAAGAGCCTTCTCCGCATCCAATATCAAGTATTTTCTCTCCCTTTTGCGGAGAAGATAATCTTAAAAGATTTGGGTAAATAAGTTCGCTTTGATAAGAACCGTCTTTTGCGACAGCGTCTTGATACCAATCAGCAACCTCTCCCCAAGAAGTATTTAATTTAGACATTCAATTAGTTTAAAGGATATCTCTGTCACCTCCAATAGTGTTAAATGGATTTTCTCTGTCGCCATCAATAGTGATAATAACGCGCGCATTAGGAAACTGATTAATTGTTCTTGTAAGTTGCTCTCTTAGAACAGACGGGTTACAGCGCGAAACTCTCAAAAAAGAGGGGGCAAAATCCAAATATGATACGCCTCCTTCTATACTGATAGACCGAATTTGTTCGCCTAGATTTGCGGCAGAAAACATACCAATCTCTAATTCTTGTTTATTGGGGCCTCTCAGCATCTCTTCAACGGAAGCTCTCATCGCAGAGCGATAAGCAGGAATCACGCGCCATACATAATCAAAATTACCGCAAGAATTTTTTAAAAAATATACTTTTATTCGAGAGGTAAGTCCTTCGTAATATTTCCATGCAAAAGACGTTGCTTCTTCTTCGCCGCAAATAGATAGTCGTGCGTCAAGCATATCGCCAGGTATAGCGTCTAAAACAGAAGAAAGATTGATTGGAATAATAAATTGTCCATTTGGCGCAATAGTAGCCGACAGATTTTCTGCATATGCAGATCCTGTCCGACGATTATTTAAAGAAACACAAATCTCTCCCTGCTTATTCATAGCCATTCCTTTTATATCAAAATTAAGGTTGATAGCAGAATTAAATGTCGGAGAAATAATGACAATTGGCGGAATAGATATTACGCGAATAGACGATGCTCTGCTTCTCTGTAAGACAGCCTCTATATTCATACCAGGCATTAAATTGTTCGCATTTTTAGAAACGCCATCTATATTAGTAATGTTTGCTCTATCTGTGGTAAAAAAATATTCTCCTTCTTCCGATAAAATTGTCATACTCGCGCCATTATCTAATACAGAAATTATTTTCCCTCGACGCGTATAAACTGCATCATCTGCGGGTATTGTTACTTCTGTTCCGTTTATCGCCCCGTCTATTTCTTCTCTCGACTTTTCTCTACCCCAGAAAAAAAATAATGTTGTAAGAGCGATAGCTGTCGTAAGAAGACCTATTCCTACAAATAAAATTTTATTTTTTTCAGACATTTAGTCGCTATCTAATTTCATAAGTTAAAGTAACTGAAACAGTAAGTTCTTGTGAGCCCGGCATAATAGCAACCGAAGGCTCGGGAGCAGCCATGTCAGTCATAATACTGCGTGATTCTTTAATCCCTCTAAAAGGCATCACATATCCTTCGTTTATAGAGAGTAATCGCCCAACTCTAAAGCCGGCTGTATTAGCTAATTCTTCCGCCTTAACTTTTGCCTCAGCGATTGCCTCCTCTCTCGCTTCTCGTAAAACAGCGTCAGCATTATCTATTGTAAATGTTAAGTTAGATACTGTATTAGCACCCTTTTGGACTACGCCGGATAATATATCGCCAAGAACGGCAAAATCGCGCGCTCTAACCGTTACAAAAGAATTGATCGTGTAGCCTACAATGCGAGGCGGAGGACACGCTCTATATTCCAAACACCTCTCATATCTTGGAGAAATATCATATCCTGTTGTTTTAATATCTTTATTTTCTATTCCGTTTTCCTTAATAAACGCAATCACATTATTGGTTTTATTTGTATTTTCCGCTTGCAATGCGCCAAGATTCATTCCTCCTTCGGTGATAATCTGAACAGTAAATTCAGCAATATCAGGGATGCCAATCGCTTCTCCCTCAGCTGAAACTGAAAAATTTCTAAATGATGACGGTTGGATAGAGCGCGAATATGTGCTCACAAACGAAAGCGCGCTTATGATAATAGCTAAAGCAAGCGCTGCGCCCGAAACGCCTAAAATATTTTTTATTGTTTTATGCATAACTTTATTATACCAAAATTACTCTACGATATCTAATTAATAAGAATCTGAGTGTTGCCAAAATTATATTCTCTGAAGCGTAAGGTCAATAATTAATCTTGTCGGCAAAATTACGCTCTTATGTTCAAAAATTGGGTTACCAGTTTCTTTAAAAATAAATCCCGGTGGCGCTTGCAAAGTATAGGAAAACGCTTTATCCACTCCAGACTGTTTTTCAAAAACAAATCTGAATCTATCTGTGAAAGGCATCTCTCTTGTATATTTCATTACAAGTGTTCTGCTTTGCCCACGCGCTACGGTTATCCATTCGTGCAGTACAGCTTTTCCTGATTCCACACCATCTTCAAACAATTCCACATCAGCGTCTCTTATCTCCCCCGACACCCCGCGTCTTGCTATCTCCCGTCTTCTATCTCCTCCAGAAAGACTTACAAGTGTTGCTCCTTGCGGAAGGAGAGCCCTGATATGCGTTTGATTTGGCGCTCTATAAAACGCTTCAGTAGTTCTATCACCTTCATGTATTCTTGTTATAGAAAGCTCATTAGAAAGGGAGCCATCTAAATTGATTACACTTTGCAAAGATATTTTTTGCCTTGTATGCTCGTCTGTTTTTTCTCCGCCAATATTTGAAACAACGACCGCAAGATAATCGCTATATTTTGCTTCAGATGACTTATATATCCCTCCGTCCCATAACGACTCTGAAATAAAACCTTGCAAGGTCTCGTCTGAAAAATAAATTTGTATATCTTTATTATTCAATCTCCACAAAAAGTTTCTCATAAGCTCGTTTTTATCCGAATCATGCATTATTTTTATCCTTGATATAAGCTCGGGCAAAAGAGAGTTAAATATATTCTGTTCGTCCGCGCGAAAAACAGTGTTTTCAACAAGTTCTTTATGAACTGTCGCAACAAAATTATGATGGTCTAAAACTATTCCGTAGTCAGGTAATTCTATAGGACCAGTAGCTCTTAAGATGTCTGTTATTACTTTGTAATTTAAAGCTATAGCTCCATCAAATTTTGTTTCTTTATAATCGTTAGTTGCAGACTTTTCTAGAAAACCGAATATTTTAGAGACCGATGTCGGAAAATCAAAGAACCAATTAGCGTTTTGTGCGTTCCAGTTTGTAGTAATTCTTGTAAGCGGAGACGGGGGTATAACTCTCTCTCCAGGTAATACATTATGGCGACGAATATCGTGAATTGATAATTCTTGTACTTCTCCTTCTTTTATTCTCGCTACCGCATAATGCCTAATAATTCCGCCTGTCGCTCTCATTTCAGAATCATCCATAAAAAATATGGCAATTTGGACTTCATTGCTTAGTAAATCGTTTATACTGCTAAAAAGTGTATTTCTCTTCTGCGCTTCGGTATAAAGAGCAAGAAAATTAGATGGAATATTATCATCTACGCCAAGATTAACCATAGCATTTCTCATCTTGAGAAGAGTCTCTGTTACGCCAACATTTTTATTTTTCGCCTCTTTAAGATGAGACATTAAATTATCCCCGTCTCCCCAGATCCATCTAAACCAATTATTTTGAAATGTTCTTGTGGATGTTTCAGCAAGCACTGAAACCTTATTAAATTCTTGCAACGATGAAGCAAGATTTGGCGCTTCTCTAAACTTTTTTATTAATTCTAAAACATTCGCGAAAAGAACTGTCTCCGAAGAACCAACTCTTAGTTGTTCCGCATTATTTGTCGCAATATCACTGTTGTTTTCTTGAATAAAAAGAGCAGAAGATAAAAAACTTCTGTAAGCCGTTAAGGCGTCGCCTATTGTATAGTGGGTAGAGCTCCACATAGTTGTCCCTAATAAAGCTATAAGTAAAACAGCTATTATGGCTAGAAGGCGAAAAAATTTTATTTTTTGCCTTCCTTCCGCAATTTCAGGAATTTCAAATTTTTTTCTTGATTCAGGAAAGGGTGATGACCTAACTATTTTTTTGTTTTTTGGAGGAACAATATCAGCTAATATTTTTGAAACATTATTTTTACTCATTTATCTATGTGTTTTTTGCGATATAAAAATATAATTCGCAAATAATTTATATCGTTTATATTTATATTATAACAAAAAATAATAAGTCTGTATCCTAATGAGTGGCATCAAAATCAGAAAACAATATAATTTTAAATTAATAATTTATCGTCCGTGACACTTTTTATATTTTTTGCCACTACCGCACGGACAAATATCATTGCGTCCAATTTTCGCAAGTTCTTCAGGGCTTGTTTTTAATTCAGCTGCTATTTCTATCGGACTTCTAGAAGGAGCAACAGCTTGAGGTAAATCTACTTCTGTATTTATTTTGATTTTAGATAAATTTTCGTATATCCAATCATCAAACATTTTAAGCATTTTTTTATATAAAATATGACTTTCCCTTCTGTACTCCACGAGCGGGTCGTGTTGTCCATACGCCCTTATTCTTACTGACTCCCTAAGCGATTCTAAATCTTCAAGATGAGTCATCCAAAGAGTGTCGAGCATCATCAGTAATGGTCCCCTAAACACTTCTGGATTATTAATTTTTTGAATAATTTCTTTAATACTTTCTTGCTCCTTGTCTTCGTTACTGAAGTTATCTTCATTGTTATTTTTTTGTTCCTCATTTGTGTTTTCTTCTTGATTGTAAACACGATGAGAAGAAATTTCCGCGCTCGCTTCGCTTCTTTCGTTTATTATGGAAATTATAATTTCTTTTAATTCTTGAGGAGACGATTCAAGTATAAGTTGCCTTCTGTGGTAAATAAACTTTCTTTGCTTGTTTAACACATCGTCATAATCGAGTAAGTGTTTTCGTGAATCAAAATTTAATCCTTCTACTTTTTTCTGCGCCGATACAAGCGCTTTTGTAACAAGACCAGATTCAATAGGTTGATTGTCTGGGATATTTAATGTTTGCATTATATTGCGTATATTATCTCCACCAAAGATACGCATTAAATCATCTTCTAACGAGATAAAAAACTGCGAAGATCCAATATCACCTTGTCTACCAGATCGCCCACGGAGCTGGTTATCTATTCTTCTTGCCTCATGTCGCTCAGTGCCTATCACGTGCAATCCTCCAAGCTCTTTAACTTCTCGCGCTTTTTCTTCATCATACGGACTACCTCCTAAAATAATATCCACTCCCCTGCCTGCCATATTAGTTGCGAGAGTCACAGCTCCTTTCCTGCCTGCTTGCGCTATAATCGCTCCTTCTCGTTCATGATTTTTAGCGTTTAATATTTCATATCTTACTCCCGCTCGCTTTAAATATCCGGCAAGCAGTTCGTTTTTTTCAATAGATGCCGTACCGATTAAAACAGGTTGTCCTTTTAGAGAGCGAATTTTAGCATCTTCTGCAACCGCCTTAAATTTCGCATCAGCGGTCTTATATATCAAATCAGGTAAATCTTTTCTAATAATTGGTTTATTTGTGGGAATAGTTATCGTATCTACTTTATAGACCTTATGAAACTCTTCAGCGGATGTTTGAGCAGTACCGGTCATACCTGATATTTTTTTGTAAAGACGGAAATAATTTTGAATAGTAACCTGAGCAAATGTTTTTGATTCTTCCTGAATTTTAACGCTCTCTTTTGCTTCTATTGCCTGATGCAGTCCACCTGAATATCTCCTACCGTGCATTAATCTTCCAGTAAATTGGTCCACTATAACAACTTCGCCTTCTCGCACAACATAATCTCTATCTTTTATAAAAAGGGCTTTCGCTTTTAAGCACTCTTCAAGATAATGCGCGAGATTTATATTTTCCGCGCTGTATAAATCACTAATACCAGCAGACTTTTCCGCTTTATCTATACCCGCAGGCAATATCGCAACTGATTTAGTTTTTTCGTCCACTGTATAATCACTACCTGCTTCAAGCCGAGATACAGCTTTCCACATAATTTTGTAATAATCACTTGAAGCTATATCTGGAGAAGAAATAATAAGAGGAGTTCTTGCTTCATCTATCAAGATAGAATCAACCTCGTCTATAATAGCGAAATGATGACCTCTTTGAACTTGCGATTCTTTTTGCGATGAAAGATTATCTCTTAAATAATCAAATCCGAATTCGTGATTAGTTCCGTAAGTAATATCCGCTAAATACGCTTGACGCCTTGGTATTGGACGCAAAAATTTATGTTCTACAAGAAACGAACCCATTTTATCCCTTATCTCATCCGCTTTTTTCTCCTCACTGGTAATTTCTAAATGTGTGTTAAAATCCGGATCATATATAAATGCTCCATTATGAGTGATGCAAGCCGTGCTAATACCTAAAAAATAATAAATTTGCCCCATCCATACGGCATCGCGAGTAGCAAGGTAATCATTTACTGTTATGATATGAACTCCGTTTCCTAAAAGAGAGTTTAAATATGCTGGGGCTGTTACAGCGAGCGTTTTACCTTCTCCCGTCATCATTTCAACAATCATTCCTTTATGCAAATTAATCCCTCCAAGTATTTGCACATCAAAGTGTCTCTGATTTAATGTTCTTTTTGATGACTCCCGCGTAAGCGCAAATGCCTCAGGCAATAAATCGCTAAGAGACTCACCCGCAATAGCGCGGGCTTTAAGATTTAAGCTTTTTTCCTTAATCTCTGTATTATCAAGAATACTTATCTCTTTTTCTAAATCGTTAATTTGTTGAAGATAAACATCCTCCTTTCCCGTTTTAGAGCGTGAAAAAATATCAAATAAACCAAACATATAAAGCTATTATAGCTTTCTAGGAACAAAACTCAACCTTTTGTAAGATCAGGGACTCTGCCTATTGCAGGAGCGATAAAAAAAAGAAGTGTCATTCCAGCGAAGGCTGGAATCCAGGCCCGTTCCCTCCTCTTGTTGTCATTCCGTCGGAGGACGGAATCCAGGTCCTATCCTTTTTTTATAATACGGAACACAGAACGCAAAATACAAACCTGGACACCTGCCTACGCAGGTGTGACGCTGAGAGGGATTGTCGTTCCAGCGAAAGCTGGGATCCAGGTTAATCTTTCTGTTGTCATTCCGTCGGAGGACGGAATCCAGGTTTGTCCCTTTTAATCAAAAAATTCAAAAAAATAATGTGTCTAAAAATGAGTATTTAACAGTCATACTATTTTTTATATCGTATGCTAATATAAATAATATGGCCAAAACAAAAAAAGTTGCTAAAAAATTAGAAGTTTACAAAAGACCATCCTGGGATCAGTATTTTTTAAATTTAGTAAAATATATGGGAGCCAGAGCTACTTGTGATCGGGGCAGAACCAGCTGCATAATCGTGCGAGACAAAAGAATATTGTCCACGGGCTATGTTGGTTCGCCAATTGGAGCCAAACATTGCGACGAAGTTGGACACGAAATGCATACAGTTATACAAGAGGACGGAACTCAAAGTCGTCATTGTATCAGAACCAGTCATGCAGAACAGAACGCAATTGCTAATGCGGCGCGCTTCGGGGTAGCGCTCGAAGGGGCGACACTCTACTCTTATATGGCGCCTTGCTACACTTGCGCTAAAATAATAATAAATACTGGTATAAAAAGAGTTGTTTGCGTCACAGATTATCACGGAGCCAAAAGAGCCAAAGAAATATTTAAAGAATGCAAAATTAAATTTGAACAAATTTCCAACGAAATGGAAAAATATAAGGATATGTAATATTAAATAAAATAAACATATGCAAAAATTAGTTTTTGGTATCGCTGGGGAAATGGCCAGTGGCAAGGGAACGATAACTCAATACTTAATTCATGAATATAAAGCCAGCTCTTACCGATTTTCCGATATGTTGAGAGAAACCCTTAAGCGCTTATACTTGCCCCACACGCGAGAGAATATGCAAAAACTTTCTATGTCCATCCGGGAAAATTACGGCGAAGATGTAATGGCTAAAGTTATGATGGAAGACGTGAAAAATGATGCCCACAATATTGTTATAGTGGAAGGCGTGCGAAGGATAGCTGATATCAAATATCTCAAAGAACTTCCAGGTTTTAAATTAATTTATATTGAAGCCAATATGGAAAAAAGGTATGAGCGAATCATAAAAAGAGACGAAAATCCTGACGACAAAGGAAAAACGTTTGAAGAATTTCAAGAAGAACATAAAAGAGAATCAGAATTGCAAATCAAGAATCTCAAAAACTACGCTGATGTTATAATTGATAATAATGGGGAATTAAAAAGTTTGTATAATCAAGTTGACAAGATGGTTAAAAAGTGGAATAATTATCCTTCAGGGATTTAATTTCGCTCTTTAAAAAAAAGAAAGGAGGAAGAAAATATGAATAATGGAATGTTTATAGTTTTAGAAGGATGTGAGGGTAGCGGGAAGAGTACCCAGATCAAGCTTTTAGTTAAAAAGCTTGAAAAAGTTGGCGAAGTTATTACAACCAGAGAACCAGGGGGGACAAACGCAGGGATAAAAATTAGGGAGTTACTAATGAGTTCCCAAGTGGAAATATCTGTTTTAACAGAGCTTTTTTTGTTCTGCGCCGACAGAGCCAATCATATCGATATGTTAATTAGACCAGCTCTTACCGAGGGGAAAATAGTGGTCTGCGATAGATTCGATGCGTCGACTATCGCCTATCAGGTTTATGGTCGAAGTCATGAAAACTTTGAAGAAGTTTTTATGAAAATTAATGCCTTCGCCAAAGG
>JACCDV010481425.1_pt1 | contig 15928 bp, 16 predicted proteins | sample 7446131 | NCBI WGS metagenome assembly JACCDV01 (sample SAMN15323448, study PRJNA562643) | freshwater metagenome | isolation source: river surface water | place: USA:Blue River Watershed | collected 2017-08-17 | reverse complement strand
TTTCATGGAGTGCCATGCCGCGCTTTACTCCGCGTGCTTTTGCTTCATAGCTCATTGATGAAGCTATTCCTCGTTCACGTCCAGTTACGACCGGCTTGCCGCGCAATTTCGGGTTCATGGCTATCTCACATGATGCGAAAAATGAATCTCCGTCGACGTGGATAATGGCACGCGGAAAAGAGGCGATGGCGAGCGGCATGGTATTAGTACTTACGAATTACCGCCTGCACGATGGCTTCTACGCGAAGCTCTCCGGTGGGGTAGATGGGTTTGTAATTTGCATTTGCCGGTTCAAGAAATGCAACACCATTCTGAAGACGGTAGTACTTCATGGTGTATTCTCCATCGACGGTAGCGATAACAATCTGGCCTGGCTTGGGGGCTTTGCCACGTTCGACCAATACCATATCTCCCTCCATAATGCCTGCATCAATCATAGAGTCACCTTTCACCTTGAGCATGAAAGTGGCTTCTTTGTTTCCGATAAGAAATTCGTCCAGACTCAATGTGTCGATGAGTTCTTCTTCTGCGGGAGAGGGAAAGCCCGCTTCGACTGCGTCGCGCTGTGAAACGTCACCATAGAGACGTTTAGTTATGAGCCGACCTTTCTTGTCTTTGGTGACCACTCCTTCGTTTACGAGTTTTTTAACTGCATAGTCAACTGCGCTTTTTGTTTTGTATCCTAATATTTTCATGAGCTCAGCGTAGGTCGGCATGCGACGCTGGGTGTGGTAGAATGCGCGGATTTTTTGCTGGGGAGTCATAGGTGGAGTGTATTAGAACGAACGTTCTAATGCAAGTGCATGTATCTGTGGACAAAAAACCCCGTGAAAAAGCATGTGCTTTTTCACGGGGTTCAGGAATCGCATCAATCGTACTTTAAATACTTGCGCCTTCCGCTTTGTTCGGTAAGCAGTGTTGATGCGGTCTGTCGGGGTGACAGAGGTGGAGGTTGCTCTGCTTCCACCAGTCGATACCGTCTCCGCAGCTCTTTAGTGAGTCGTTTGAGTGCCCGATTGGCTTCAATCGACATGCCCTTCACCTGGTATGAAGCGCCCACAATACTTGCCGCAAAGCTAGCCGTGGTTTCGATGAGTTGCGAAATACTGAGTGTTTCGGGACGTCGCGCTCTGTCCCAAAGAATTTTTCGCATGCGTTGTTCCGCTTGCACGGGTAATTCACCATTACTGAGTATGTACCTCACAGATTCCTCCTTGGAGTATGTGTTTCTGACTAGTATGTAATCACGAAGTCGAAAGTGATACAATCCCAGTATATGACTAACACTATGCCCACCGTTGGTACGAGAGCTCCTCATTTCTCATGTACTGATCAAGATGGTAAAAAGCACGAACTTAAGGATTATGCCGGAACTTGGTTGTTGATCTACTTTTATCCGAAGGATCATACGCCGGGGTGTACGGCTGAGGCATGCGCAGTGCGCGACATTTTCCCTTCATTTGAAAAGTTGGATGCAGCGGTGCTTGGTGTCTCACCAGATACTGAGGCAAAGCACAAAAAATTTCAGGCAGACTACAAGCTACCTTTTCCATTACTTGCGGACGTTGATAAGCAGATGGCTGAGGCATATGGCGTATGGCAAAACAAGAAATTTCTTGGTAAGGAGTACATGGGCATTGTGCGTACTTCTTTCCTCATTAATCCTGAGGGTGTTGTGGCAAAAGTGTACGCCAAGGTAAAGCCACTGACGCACGCAGCAGAAGTTGTAGCTGACTTGAAAAAAATGTCCGCGTAGACTATAACAATAGAGAAAAAGGAGGGTGTCAATGGCTAAGCAGGTGCAAAAGGAAAAGGGGCAAGTACTGCTTCCGAAGGATGTTCGTGCAATGGGCGCATATATTGCCAATTTGCTAGAGGTATCGATCTTGTATAATGATCCCGCATTTGTGTACGACCTCGTCGCTGTACTTGCGTGGCGTGCAAATACTGGGAGGGGGCGGATGAGCAGTCGACTTAAAACAAGCGGTGCGTTTCGCTTCGTAGAGGAGATAGATGCAGCGATCGTGCGCTGGGAGAGTAGCAAGAGGAAGTTGTCGGTGCGGATGCGCATCTCCATCTACTCATCATTGTTTGACAGTGCAAGCGAGAGGGCGTTTCAGTTCATGAAACGAGATGAGCTTGTAGGACTCAGTGAGTCGACACTGTAAGAAGAGGCCCCAGACGGGCCTCTTTTGTTTTCTACGGTAGAGTGGCATACTCTCGGGGCATGAAGCCCGTACTCCTCAGTGCCAGAAAAAAACGCGCAGCACAACTGATCCGCGCACTAGAAAAGCTATACCCCGATGCCGATATGATACTCAAGTGGAGCAATCCATGGGAGCTAGTGGTAGCAGTTCAGCTCTCGGCGCAGTGCACTGATCTCATGGTGAATCGCATCACCGAACAGTTGTTTCTAAAGTATCGTACGCTTGAGGATTATGTGCAGGCCGATATACAAGAATTTGAACAAGATATACGCTCAAGTGGTTTCTATCGTAATAAGGCAAAAAATATTCTTGCAGCTGCGCGCATGCTCAAAGAACGTTTTGGTGGGAGAGTGCCTGAGACGATGCAGGAAATAGTACTGTTACCTGGTGTTGCTCGCAAAACGGCGAATGTAGTTCTTGGTAATGCGTTCAATCGATATGATGGTGTTGCAGTGGATACACATGTCCGGCGCTTCGCTATTCAATTTGACCTCAGTGATTTCAAGGATCCAGTACGTATTGAAAAAGATTTGCAGCAAATCATTCCGCAGAAAGAATGGTTTCGGTTTACGTACCTCGCCATTGAGTATGGGAGGCAACTTGCACCTGCAAGTGGCAAGAGAAAGGGCGATGATCCCTTGCTCAAGATATATCCTGAAGCGCTTCGTCGATGGCCTGTGAAAAAATAACTTGACCGAGGTGTTGTCGGAGTTACAATGTGTCTCAGAGCTGTTCCAGTCTGAACAGATTTCCAAGACAAACGAGGTTTGGGGCGGTGCCAGGATATCCTGTGTTCCTCTCGGTAGGCGCATTTTGAGGTCTAATGTGGTCGGGTTCCCATAGAGGCCACCGACAGACTGCTGTGTATCCTCGATTTCCGCGTATTGAGGCCTGAGGTATTCGATTGCCCCGGTCTTTGCCTATAGCGACCCCCTTGGGACCCTATATGGCTGGAACAGCTACTTACTTTCACCGTCCGACAGGGCGGTTTTCTTTTTGCTGAGATAGGGTAGAGTAATGGGGATGAAAAAACTCGCAGTCTTCGATGTTGATGGCACTATTTTTCGAGGCAGTTTGACGATTTCTCTTGTTGAAAGGTTGATACGTGATGGTGTTTTTCCTCCTGAAGCGCGCAATCACTATGTCATGAATCGCAAGAAGTGGATTGAGCGGGAGGGAGACTACGAGGCGTATATTAATAGTTTGGTCCGTGCGCTCATGTCTCACATTAAAGGCGTGCACTATGAAGACGTGCTTCGCGCAGCTGAGGCAGTAGTTAAGGAAGAGCGAGGGTTTACCTATCGGTATACGCGTGACTTAGTAGCGTCCTTGAGTGGTCGCGGTTACTACATGCTCGCGGTTTCCCATTCGCCAAAGACTATTGTGGATTTATTTGGTAAGGCGATGGGTTTTACGAAAGTGTATGGCATGCTCTATGAGATAGGTCCGTCCGATAGATTTACCGGCACCATCATGGATCTCCATTTAATAGGCAACAAGGCAAACATTGTGAAGCGCGTGGTAGAAAAAGAAGGTCTTTCGCTGAAAGGGTCAATTGGTGTGGGTGATACAGAAAGTGACATTTCTTTTCTTGAGTTAGTTGAGAAACCCATTTGTTTTAATCCAAACAAAAAGCTGTATCAGCATGCGCAGCGTAACAAGTGGCCAGTGGTGGTTGAGCGTAAAGATGTTATTTACTCGCTGTAGGTATCTGCTGGTAGTTATGGCTTTCGTACTCATACTTGGCCTAGTCGCACTATGGTTTGCGTATACTGCGTATCGGTTGCATGAAGCACGTGCACTTGCAGCGGACATTGTGGCGACCACGGTGCCATTCACGCTGCATAACAGCGGTCACAAAGAGACCATGCTTGTCCTTGGTGACAGTACGGCATACGGCGTCGGGGCGAGCAGTGCAGCCGAGTCAACAGCCGGCCGCCTATCAAGTGCTCTTCATCTCAATGTCGATAACGTTTCTGTGAGCGGTGCGAAAGTTGAAGGTCTGCGCGATCAGCTCCTTCGCGCTCCCGGTAACAAGTATCAGTTAGCACTGGTCCAGATCGGCGCCAATGACGTGATTTACTTCTCATCTCTCACTCAGTCTGCAGAGACGTTGGATATTTTTTTAACATCGCTTTCCTCACGCGCGTCTCGCATCGTATTTCTCACATCCGGTGATATTGGCAAAGCGCCTCTCTGGCCTACACCGCTCAACTATCTCTACAGTGCACGTACGCGTGAGTGGCGTCGGCTCCTAATGCCTATTTTGCAAAAGCACAATGTGATTTTTGTCGATCTGTATGCGCTCGGCGATCCATTTTTAGCAGATGTATCAAAGTACTATGCTCATGATGGTCTGCATTTGAGTGGTGATGGGTATGCCGTGTGGGCAGGCTATATAGTAAATGCGCTCCATGAAAAAGTTAATTCCAACTGATGCTGAGCTGACGCTGCTGCGAAAACGCATACTTGCATACTACAGAGCCTACGGAAGGCATGGATTGCCATGGCGCCAGCACCCCACGCCCTACCAGGTATTGGTGTCAGAACTCATGTTGCAGCAGACGCAAGTCGATAGAGTCATTCCTAAGTTCAACGCATTCATGATGCGATTTCCGGACGTCCATGAACTCGCGGAGGCGCCACTCTCGGCGGTTTTACAAGAGTGGCAAGGGTTAGGCTATAACCGTCGTGCCAAATTTTTGCACGAAGTAGCTAAGGCTGTGGTGCTGCGCCATCGGGGCCTATTGCCACGTGACCGCCCATTGCTCGAGGCGTTGCCTGGCATAGGACATTACACTGCTGGTGCGGTCCGCGTATTTGCGTATGACGAGAGTGATGATTTTATTGAGACTAATATTCGTACCGTACTCACGCATCACCTGTTTCCCAGGCGTCGAGTGGTGTCTGACGATGAGTTGCTCTCAATCCTGCCGCGTGTGCGTGGTCGATCATCTCCTCGAGCATTTTATGCCGCAATGATGGATTATGGTACGCATCTGAAAGCTAAAGGGGTTCGAATAAATCACAAAAGGAAGGGGTACAAAAAACAAAAGCCTTTTGAGGGGTCGCTTCGCCAGGTACGTGGTGCTGTGCTGCGTGCTCTTGTGGCGGGGAAGACAGTTGGGTCTTTACGATACGAGGAAAGGCAGGTGCACAAGGCGGTGGCTGATCTTACCAAAGAAGGTCTCATCGTCGCGAAAGGTGGAAACATCATTTTGGCAAAATAAAACAGCGCCTGGTGATTTTTAAATTATATTGAGTCTTTGTTCTCATGTATCAAAACACACCCTACTTTGCTGTGAAGTAGGGTGTGGGTTCGTGTATATCAGATCAGTTGGTGAAGATGTTTAGATTGTTCGTTTCAATGCCATCAATGAGACCAATCTTAACTGCTTCCTGTGCGCTCATCCAGTCATCGAAGCGTTGGTCACCTCGCGAAATGAGTTTAAGCACAAAAGCCCTTTTTTCTTCATCTGTGGTTTCCGGATTCCATGTCTCCGGGGTCAATCGACGCATGTACATTTGAATGACTTTTTCTTCCAGACCCTTCAATTCTCGAAGTAGTTGTTCGAGTGTTTCAGATGTAGTTTCATTGATGGGTAAAGAGATTCTGCTGATCGTACCAGAGTGTATCAAGAATCGGCAGTGAGGAGTGGCTATGCGCTCCTTGCAGTGCAGGATGATAAACGTGGCTGCTGATCCACATCCACCAAGGCCAATGCCTCGAATGGGTGCTGTCATAAGTGTCGTAATTTGGTCGCAGATTTGCAGCGCATAATGTGCGCTTCCGCCGTTACTTGCAATCACAAGGTTGATGGGATCATTTGATTGCGTCTGCAAGTACAGTAGTCGACCCATGACTTCTAATGAGCTGTCTTGATCAATGTCGCCCGTCAAGACGACAGTACGACGTCGCAGAAAGGCTTCCTCAATGGCTTTATGGTCTATGATATCTTTGGTGTCTTCAGACATCCTCTCTCCTTCATGTGTGCCTGTGGAAGAACATAGTATGTGAGGAAAATACAACACTATTCACTATTTGTCCAGTAGTCTGTGCTTATCTAGTACTATGTATGTAGTACGTCTAACTCAATTCTTTGTGTGGTGTGTGGTGTCAGAATTGGGTACACTAGGGTGTTGTTAGATATACGTATGACCGTACGGACTGTCTGTGTGGTCCTGGTATCATTCCTCACATGAATGCGTTGCAAAAAATAATCGACAATACCACCACCTATCGCGTCGTTATCTACGGGCTCATGGCTATCGTGGCGTGGTCATTGGTCGTTTCTGCGTTAGGACTGTTAGGTATTCATCCCTTCGCAATTGCGGCATCTGTCCTGGTGGTCCTTGGCTCAGCGTTAGCGACACATTGGGTATGTGCCCGCGTATTCAAGGCTCCCGCCAACAGTGAATCTTCAATCATTTCGGCACTCATTGTGGGGTTGATTATAACGCCCACCTTGGATCCGGGATTGCTCGTACTTGCAGCACTCTTTGGTGTTGCCGTGGTCGCATTGAAGTATGTAGTACGCCACTCGTTGAGACACCTTTTCAATCCTGCCGCGCTCGTGCTTTTTCTTGCGGGCCTGACTGGTTATGTTGGTGTTGAGTGGTGGGTGGGGTCACGCTACATAGTGCCTATAGTGGCAATTACTGGACTCATTGTTGCGCTGAAAATACGACGCCTCGAGCTCATTGGTGTCTACATTGTCGTCAGTGTTGTTGCGCTCGCCGCGACGGCGGCTAGCGTGGAAGGGTATCTCGGTGCTGTTGCGTTCCATTTTGTTTCCTGGCCAACACTTTTCTTTGCTGCCTTTATGTTAACGGAGCCGCTCGGTTTGCCGTCAACCGCATCACGACAATACATCTATGCAGCAATTGCTGGTCTAGTAGGTGCAGTGCCGTATTCATTTGGCATAATTCATGGTACTCCTGAGTTGTCTCTGCTCATCGCCAATCTCTTTACCTATGTAGTGGACCGACCTGAGCGCTTAAGACTCACTTTTTTAAGAAAGCAAGAAGTGGGTGCGCAGGTCTGGGAGTATTTCTTTGCTGCACCAAAACCACAGCACTTCGTGGCCGGTCAATACCTGGAGTGGACTCTGCCGCATAGCGATGTCGATGATAGGGGTGTTCGTCGGTATCTCACAATTGCATCTGCGCCAAATGGTTCTGAGATTTCGTTTGCTGTACGGCATGGCACAAGGCAAAGTAGTTGGAAAGCTGCCCTTGAGCGGATGACTCCAGGTTCTGTGCTGTATGCGACTCAGAAGGCCGGCGATTTTACCTTGAGTCATGCTCCTCGTCGGTACGTGTGGATCGCTGGAGGTATAGGTGTGACGCCATTCATGAGTATGTTGCGTGCGGGTGTCATAGAAGCCTCGCAGTCACATGTCACGCTTTTGTACTGCAACCGCACAGAAGCAGATATTGCCTTTCTTGATGAGCTCAATAATTTGCAAGGGGAGCGAGTTCACATTGTGCACGTGCTCGACGTGGCGCCCACAACTGATCTCACTGTTGAGCTGGGTCGTATAACGCCAAGCATTTTGAAGCGACATGCTCCTGAGTGGCAGAGTGCGGTGTATTACATATCTGGACCGCCAGGATTGGTCCGCTCATACGCGGCTATGTTGCGCGGTATGGGCATTTCTTCTCGTAGTATTATTACCGACTTCTTCCCGGGTCTCGCATAGCATGTATGCAGAAACACGCATTTGAAGCCATTGGTACACATTTTGAAATAACCATATGGGATGAGCTACCGCCTCATCGCGCTCAGGCAGTTTTAGCGCATGTAGAGCAATTGGCTCATGACTTTGACGCGCTCTATTCGCGTTTCAAGCACGATTCGCTGGTGTCGAAACTTGCTAAGACTACAGGATCTGTTGCAGTGCCTCTTGATCTTGTAGAGATGTTGCGACTGTATAGCGTTCTGTATGGTGCAACAGACGGAAAATTTACCCCTACGATTGCCTCGGCTTTGGAGGATGTTGGGTACGACGCAAAGTATTCGTTGGTGGCCAAAGAGGTGGTCCGTCCTGTACCGCAATTTGATAAGGCGATCACAATTGTGTCAGATACGGAATTGGTGCTACATGAAGAGGTGTTGCTTGATCTTGGTGCAGTGGGGAAAGGATATCTTGTCGATAGGATCTACGATTATTTGCACCATGAAGGAATAGGGCGTTTCTTAGTGAATGGATCCGGTGATATCAGGTACTATTCTGTGCAGGGTGAGCCTATTGTGTGTGGTCTTGAGCACCCCTTAGACGAGAAGCAGGTTATCGGCACGCTCGAACTCAACGGTGGTGCACTTTGTGCGTCAGCGATTAACCGGCGTCAGTGGGGTGAGTACAATCATTACATTGATCCGACTACAGGCACGTCACCATCATACGTTCTAGCTACATGGGTGCAGGCACCAACTGCGGCGCTTGCTGACGCCTACTCTTCAGCTCTCTTTTTTACTGATCCCTTGTTACTGACGAGTCATGCATTTGAATATCTAGTCATGAATCGCGATTTGCACATAAAAAAATCAGCGGGTTTTACCGCTGATTTTTTTACAGAGACGGGAAGTGCTTAAATGCGAGCTTCTGTCTTGATTTGGTTGACTGCATCCATGAAGCCCTTCGGTGTCAACGAGGAACCATTGACGACGGTAAGTGCTAGGGTGTCAATCGATTTTCCAACTACTTCTTGCTTGAAGCCTTCAGAAAACTTTGCTTGATTCTTGATACTGCCAGGGTTCGTTGCGAGTCCTTTGAAAGTTGCATCGGTGATGGTGTTACCATCAAGAGTCAACGTGACCTCTACTTCCTCAGCGCCTGCTGGCGAAGTGTACGCTCCCTTTTTGCTATAGACGCCACTTTTGAATGCCGCTGCGCTGACTGCCTCAGGTGCACTCTCTGTGGTTGTTGCTTCTGTCGTCGTTGTCGTTGTGGTACTGACTTCTGTTTCGACTGGTGTTTCAGCGCTTGGGGTGCTGGTTGTTGAGCTTCTATAATAAAACGCCCCACCAAGCGCAATAACTACCAATATGACTATTATTGCTATTTGCATTAATTGAGAATACCAAGAAACCTAACGTTGGTGCAAGATTGTGGCGCTACCGCCTGACATCTAACACAACAGGCCCGCGAACGCGGGCCTGTTGTGTTAGATGTATGTGTGCTCGTTACACTCCAATAAGTACCGGTATGACCATTGGGGTCTTTTGGGTCTTCTGGAAGAGAAAGCGCTGCACTGTATCCGCTAGGCTGCCTTTTACATACTCGAGATCGATAGGGTCCATGCCGACGGTCATGTCTTCAATAATCTTTTTGATGAGGACACGAGACTCAGACAAGAGGTCTTGCGATTCACGCAGATAAATAAATCCGCGAGAGATAATGTCTGGCGATTTGCGCAATCGTCCATTTTTGAGGTTGATTGTTGCAATGATCACAAACATACCATCTTGTGCGAGCATTTGTCGGTCGCGAATCACGACTTCCTGAACGTCGCCGATAGAGAATCCGTCCACCATCATTGGTGAACCTGGCACTTTCTCTTTGTGCACTTTCAAAATGTTGCCATTCGTAATGTCGATGACGGTGCCGTTGTCAGGGACAATAATGTTTTCCTTCTCGACAACGCCAGACTGTGCTACAGCGCGTGCGTGGCAGCGAAGCATTGAGTGGAAGCCGTATGCTGGCATGAAGTACCGAGCGCCAACTTTGGAATTGATCCATACAAGCTCTCCTGAGTTGCCGTGACCTGTTGAGTGCACGTCTGATGATCGGTAGTGGAGCAGTGTGATGCCGTGACGGTACAAGTTGTCTTTCAGTTTCTGCACTGACACTTCGTTGCCAGGAATAACAGAGGATGAGAAGACGATCGTGTCTCTTTCAGTGAGGGTGATGAACTTGTGCTTACCCGTTGCGACGCGCATGAGTGCAGCAAATTCTTCTCCCTGTGCACCAGTTGCAAGAATGATCAATCGGTCCGAAGGGTAGTCAGCCATTTCATTTGTACCGATCAACACTTTCGGATCTACCTTGAGAATGCCCGCTTTCTGAGCAATTTCAATGTTGGTCTTAATTGAGCGTCCTTCTGTGACCACTTTCTTGCCGAGCTTCTCAGCAATTTCAATAATCTTGATCATGCGTTCGAACTGAGATGCAAATGTTCCAACGATGAGACGGCCTTTCACTGTTCGAACAATATCCTCGATCGTGGCATGTACTTTACCTTCAGTAATAGAGAAGCCGTCACGCTCAGCATTTGTTGAGTCTGCGATGAACATGAGGTTCTTGTCTTTGCCGAGGGATGTCCACATCGCGTCTTCTTCCTCAGTTGGCTTGCCATCGATATGGTCGAGTTTGAGGTCACCAGTCAAAAGTACGTTGCCGTGCTTTGTCTCAATTGATACTCCCATGGAGTCGGGAATTGAGTGAGTTACCGGGAAAGACTTAACATATGTTGATCCTACTTTTACTCGTTCACCTTCCTGCATTACCACAATATTGAGTGGTGGTAGGTGAGGGAACTCGTCATGGCGCTTCTTGAGCATCAACGAAGTGATGTACTGCGTGTAGATTGGCGGGTTGCCGATGCGGTTCATGATAAAAGGTACTCCGCCGATGTGGTCGAGGTGTCCGTGTGTAATAAAGACAGCACGAATACGATCCTTATTTTCTTCCAGGTAACGAATGTTAGGAAGTATGTAGTCAACGCCAGGAGCATCATCTTCTGGTACGAATTGGAAGCCTACGTCGATAACAAAGATGTCGTCTTTTGTTTCAACGAGTGTCATATTGCGACCCACTTCTTCTACTCCTCCTAGTGGAATGACACGCACTGTGTCTTCGTCAGGTGCTGGTGGAAGGTATACGTCGGCACGCTTGCTGCCGTAATTAAAGCCACCTGCTGGTGGGCGTAAGTTGCGACGGTCACGTCTCAGTGCCTCGCGACTTCTCGACGCATTGCGTGGTCGTGCTCCTCCTCGATCTTCACGTTGTGGACGAGGGTGTCCATGACCAGCTCCCTGTGGACGAGGGTGTCCGTGGCTGCGACTTGGAGTGTGGGCAGGGGCAAGTGCTGGCTCACCAGTTGTTGCAGGTGTAGCAGCTGTGGTTGGTAATTGTCGTCCTGGCACATAGCCAGTGCGCACGTTGACGTGTGGTCGGCGACCACTGCCACCTTGGCCACGAAAGCCAAAGCGACCGCGCGGTGTTCCGGCGTTTGCTCGAGCGTGATAGGTGCGTCCACGTCGTTGCGGAGTACTGCCTCCTGCGTTTCCTGCACTGCTTGCTGACGATCCGGATGAATGTTCTGACATCATACTGTTTCGGTATCTGTTACTAAGTAACTAATGAATAATGTTCGCAAAAAATCGAAAACGACTTTCCGTATTAAAAAGATTCGAATACTTTCCAGACATACTCTGTGGTCATGTGCCACGAACGTATATCTGCAAATCGATCGCTCGGGGTGACGCCAGGACCAATTGACACTCCCTTAACATAGGTGGGAAGGATGTACATAAAGTCTGGCGTATACAGAAAGACTGCTGCTGCGTCCTTCTTCACCTCTGCATCAAAAGCGGCAAGTGCGGCAGTGCGCTCCTCAGTGCTACTTTTGGCGCGTGCATCTTCGAGTAGCTTGTCTGCGGCAATATTTGCATAGAGGGCAATGTTTGAACCAAACGCCTCACGTTGCGATGAATGCCAGTATGCATACAGATCAAGTCCGCGCGTCACTGAAAGACCGAAGAGAAGTGCTTCATATTCGCGTTCGAGTATGACCACTTTCTTAAGGTCTTCAATTTCAAAATATTGCACGTCGACGGGTACACCCAGTGCCTCCCAGTCCGCCTTCAATCGCTCAGCGACTCCCTTAAACTCATCGATATTGCTTGTCGCAAGAGTGAAGGCGAGGGTTTGCGTAGACTTGCGCACTGTCTTTTCCCAGCGACTCGTTTCGCTTGAATACTTCCACCCTCCCGCTTCAAGGATTTCCTTTGCGCGTGCTACGCGTTCCTCTGCAGTTGAAGTGGCTGTACCGAGTTGCTTAGAAGAGATGGGCAATGGCCCGTTGATACTTGAACCATACCCGAAAAAGATCTCTTTGACAATACGTTCTTTGTCCACCGCTGCATCAAGTGCCTTGCGGACCGCACTGTCTGCAAAAAGCTCATTTTTGTTCTGGTTAAAGAAAACTGCAGAAAGTCGCGAAATTGGCGCTGAAAGTAGCTGTCCCTCATGGCTTTCGGCCAGTGTAGGAAGATCTTTCAGGGGTGGCACCGTCAAGCTATCGATACTGTCTGATTGGTATGCACTCAATGCCTCCTCCATGTCCGCAAAGTATCGGAAGTGGAGTGTTGTTATATACGGCGGTTTCTCGTGTGCTTGTGCGTATGCGCGCAGGTAGTGATCGGTTGGGATGTTTGCAGAACGCGAGACGTTGTATACACGGTAGGGACCTGAGCCAATTGGCTCAGTGTTGTAGGACGCAAGCAAGAACTCGCTCGCAGACAACTCCTTCCAGAGATGTGCTGGCAAGATACCAAGTGTAGTGTTTTCTAAAAATGGTGCGTACGGCTCGCGCAGTGTGAAGGTGATCGTTTTTGCATCAACTTTTTGAGCGAGTACACCGTCCCAATTGGGGCGCTTGACGCTGTGCAGTGTTGGATCCTGTGCTCTCGTTACAGTGAAAAGCACGTCATCGGCGGTCAGTGGTTCGCCATCGTGAAATTCGAGATCATCCTTCAATACAAATGTGTAGGTGAGTCCGTCATCAGAAACGCTATATGACTCGGCAAGGTCAGGAATGAGCGACCCGTCTTTGTCATAGCGCATGAGACCGCTGTATATCAATGTAACGAGGTCGCGGTCAGTGTCTGAGGTGGCGAAGAGTGGGTTTATGTATCTAGGAATATCGACGACACCCTCCACAAGTGTGCCGCCACGTGCCGGTACTTCGACGAGTGCGAGTGTGTGTAAGCGAAGCAGTAGGGTGAGGCTTGAGGTAAAGAGCACTATTAAAAGCGCAAGAAATAGAACCCACTCAAACGGTGAGAAACGTCGCAAAAGACGCTCAATGGGCGCAAAGGGAGAAAACCTGGTGTATTTCACCATGATAGCGTTCGACGATGGGACGTCAGAATGTTCCATAGGGGTAACAAATAAAAAAAGATCAAAACTCAAACAAAACGGATATGCGTACTAGCGAGCCAGCAAGATTGCGATGATGTTTGATAATACCCAGAGTACTGCTACGAGAATTGTGGCATTAAATATAAATCGTTCCGCACCACGGCGTTTGTTGAAGGTCGAGCTGAAGTTGTCAGAACCCAAAGCCCCACCCAAAATCGCCCCTCTTTGCTGTAAGAGGATGCCGGCGATGAGTAGGAGTGAGGTCGCAATCTGTAGGTATGGCAGAAGTGCCGTCAGTAATTCCATCGGGACAATACTATCACAGGGTCCCGAGTTCTACAAACCCGGCATATCGTCAGGTGGTTATAACGGCATATATACAAAGAGCCCTCCGTAGGATGGCCCTTGGCTCACTACGTAGGTGATGTAGTGATGTGGGAGAGTCGCTTGGCGTCGCAACCTACAAGAGGCGGGTATTGTGAGTAATCCTTCGGTGCCTATATGTCGTGTGCAGCTGTATTGGGATCTATGTAAATTGTATTTCGACATTCATAATTAATTTTGTCAACGTCAATGCTAAGTTACCTAGGGTATACTCAACTCGTTGCATTCGATGACCGTTTTTTTTATACTACGGTCAAATTTTTTGTGACGCTCGTACGTGTGTCACGCATTAATAGGTAATATGTCCGACATGAAAAAAAGCAAAAAACCTGCTTCTAAGAAGCCTGTGTCTAAAGCAATAGTTAAGTCCAAAGCAGTTACGGAGTCTAAGGCAGTGTCGCCCGTCGCTCGCGTGTTGCCAAAGAACACTTCCGGCATTACTCCGCTTGCTGACAAGGTAGTGGTACGCCCACTCAGTCCTGAGGAGGCAGGCCTTCGCTCTGCGTCTGGCATTATTATTCCTGAGACTATTGATAAGGAAAAGTCAGAGCAAGGTGTCGTAATTGCCGTTGGTCCGGGTAAATACAATGAGGATGGGGATATGCGTATTCCTCTCACGGTACAAGTAGGTGATCGAGTGCTTTTCTCCAAGTACGGTTTTGATGAAGTTACTGTCGGCGGTACCGAGTACTACATTGTTGGAGAGGGTAGTATTCTCGCGATTTTGGACACCAATGCATAAGATCTATTAACAACTCATTACTTCCTAACTCAATTCTGTATGGCAAAAGCAATTCTGTTTGATGAAAAAGCACGCCGCGCACTCAAGGCTGGTGTCGACAAGGTCGCGGATGTAGTGAAAGTGACTCTCGGTCCCCGAGGGCGCAATGTAGTTTTGGATAAGGGCTATGGAACACCAACGATCACGAATGACGGTGTATCAATTGCTAAGGAAATCACGCTCCGTGACAAATTTGAAAACATGGGCGCTGAGATCGTAAAAGAAGTTGCATCGAAGGCAAATGAACTCGCAGGCGATGGTACAACCACCGCAGTGGTGCTTACACAAGCCTTGGTGAGTGAGGGTATGAAACATACCACTATGGGTCTCTCAGCAATGGGTGTGCGCGCAGGTATGGAGCAGGCACTCGAAAAAGTTGTTGATGCACTCAAGAAGTCAGCAAAGCCGATTCAAAACAAAGATGAGGTGAAGCAGGTGGCAACTATTTCTGCAGAGTCGGTCGAAATAGGCGAGATCATTGCAGAGACTATTGAAAAGGTAGGAAAGGATGGCGTCGTGACGGTAGAAGAGTCGCAGTCATTCGGTATTGATAAGGAAATCGTAGAAGGTCTCGAATTCGATCGTGGCTACGTTTCGCCCTACCTCATTACGAATCCAGAGCGCATGGAGGCTGAATACAAAGATGCTTTGGTGTTGATCACCGATAAGAAGATTAGTTCGGTGCAGGACATACTCCCCCTTTTGGAGAAGGTGGTGCAGTCAGGCAAGAAAGAACTTGTCATTATTGCCGAGGATGTCGACGGTGAGGCACTCTCTACGTTTATTGTGAACAAATTACGTGGCGGTCTTTCAGTGCTTGCAATCAAAGCGCCTGGATACGGTGATCGCAAGAAAGAAATGCTTGTCGACATTGCTACAGTGGTAGGTGGACAGGTGATTACTGAAGAAGTCGGTATGAAGTTGGATAAAGCTGACCTCACTATGCTTGGTCGTGCTGCTCGTGTCGTTTCTACCAAAGACAAGACAGTTATTGTTGGTGGTAAGGGCAAGAAAGCTGATATAGATGAGCGTGTTAAACAACTCCGCAAGCAGCGAGAGGGGACCACATCAAAGTTTGATAAGGAAAAACTTGATGAGCGTATTGGTAAGCTCTCTGGAGGTGTTGCCGTGATCAAGGTGGGTGCGGCCACGGAGACTGAGATGAAGTACTTGAAGCTCAAGATTGAGGATGCGGTCAACGCAACAAAGGCGGCGATTGAGGAAGGTATTGTTCCTGGTGGAGGATCTGCACTCATCAAGGCGGCTGAAAAAGTGGAAGCTGCTGTTAATGACAAAATGTCTGCGGATGTACGTGCTGGGTATGACATTGTCATTCGCGCACTCTCTATGCCACTTCGTCAGATTGCCATTAACTCAGGTAAGGATGATGGCTACGTAATCGTCGAGAA